>ENA-OPEH01000040-OPEH01000040.1-human-gut-metagenome-genome-assembly--contig:-NODE-40-length-45539-cov-2.793884_pt1 | contig 45539 bp, 51 predicted proteins | sample MGYA00241299_ERZ501532 | MGnify/ENA primary metagenome ERZ501532 (study PRJEB25962, sample SAMEA1969296) | human gut metagenome | biome: human gut; feature: human-associated habitat; material: faeces...
CTATAAAATCCCTTGTTCGGGCGTAATATCAAGGCCGGCGGCTTCGACAAGTTGCCGGTCTTTCTTCATTACCTCAGCCGGAATCCATTTACGCTCAACCCTGACGGTGCGCACGCGGCTCAGGCTACGTACCATGTCCATCGGGGCATAACGATTGCTTAGTTCCGCTTTTTTGAGACGTTCGCTCAAGTCGTAGTACCACTGCAATGCAATCATGCAGATGAAAGTCCATGCCTCAAGCGATTTTTCGTCTTGCATATAAGAATGGTCGGCCTCAATGACATTTTTAAATGCATCAATGGCCTGCTCTACATCGCCACGAGTCTTATAGTCGAGGTAAACATGTTCGGCATCTTTCCCCGATGTAGACATTAGAGCTAATGTGCCGAACTGCAGTGACTTCACCTTGTATCCGTCCATTGTGTACTCTTCCATTTCGGGGTCAAAAACGCGGCGCATGTAGTCTTCCGACTCATCGCTGCGGTGTGCCTCGTCAAGGTAGAGAAACACTTCATGACCATCAATCTCAAAGCGCTTCCACCATATCGGCTTTTTGTGATAGAGGAATGCTCCATCAGCTCCGTCGTTGGTCCGCGAGGCGAATATGTTATAATCCAGACCTTTGGTAGAGCGCTTTAGCGCCATAGTGAACTTTATCCCCAATTTGTCAAGTTGCGCTATGTTTGAAGCCGATTGAAATCCTTTATCGATAATGGCAACACCATCGCGTATGCCCGAATCGGCGAGGCACACCTTAAATGCGCTGACATCCTTTATGCTGCCTGGCATCAAACGATAATATACGGGCAGATGCTTGGCGCAGTTGAAAATCCACATTATATTTACCGCAGTGTCGAACGTGCCGCGTTTTGTTTTTGCCAGTTGCGGATAATCCATGCAACGTGATGCCGAGAGCTGATCGGTGCCGTCAAAGATGATATTATCCAAAGGATCAATATAGCTGCGCATATACTCAGTTATTTTATCACGCTTTGTGCCCAAATCATGAAGAAATCCCGATAGCGCATTGGCCGACAAGCCCCTATCGCCAATCTTGTGCGACAGATAACTATCGGCAAAGTCTCCTGCAACGCGACGCATCGGCGACTGAAAACGCAACCTGCAGTACACCAACGCAATAATCCGCGACCAATCCTCATGGAACACTTGCTTTAGTCGGTCAATACAGTCGCTCTGCTCCGTTAGAATGTAGTCTGAGAGACCGAATTCCTTTACTTCTCCGATTTTTGGCTCGGCAATCACAGCCGACTTCCCTTCTTTAAGTTCCGCGATCTCACGTTCCATTATCCGCTTGCGCGACTCCTTAAAGCCTCCAGCCTCAGTTATAGAGCCAAGATATTTGCCTGTAATCTTGCGGGCGCGCTTTTTCTCCTTGTCATACACGCTTGAACACTCATACAACTTGTAGAGCGAATCGTTTACACGACGAAGTTCAGTTCCGGGGCGACGGAATTTTACTGCCCAATCAGGATGTGCCATATTCTTTATATATTACGCTAAGACGTAATACAAAGGTACAACATTGTTTTGATTCTGCCAAACTTTTTGCCTGAAAATTAAGCATCGAGGCGAAAAAAATCGCCCCGATGCCATAATATTACGCCAATTTAAGGGATTTTATAGTTTAAATAGGGAGCGATTTCTGCAGCAAGCAACTTTGGCACAGGAACAATTGTAGCAGCTTTATATAGCTCATCCCCAATGTTTATATCTGTACCCTCAAATAATATGAACTGAGATTTATATGCAGCGAAACGAATGATTTTGTTCGCAGTCAATTTGTCAATAATGGCTTTCGGATTCTTTATGCCCAATGCCTTTGAAGCATAAGTCTCTAAGAAGGCAAAATCAACGACCACACCATTATAGAACAAATTAAGCAGCCCAATAGTCTTAACTATCTTGAGCGAATCGTCAATGTAATTCTTGTTAATAACTCCACTTTCCACTCTTTCTATAGCAACACGAATTGCACGCCAGTTGGTAGAGTCAAGATTCGTTTCTGTCAAGGCTGTATAAAAATTGTATATAATATAATCATATACAACTGACAGGTTGTAAGTCGTAGTGTCTCGTGGAACAAAACGGTTTATAGAGCTGGATGTTGTGTCATGTAAAAAAGAAAATAGTGTCCTCTCGTTCTGTCCATATCGTTGAATAGCCAGTGTTAGGCATGAAGCAGCTACAGCATCTAAAGGCTACAGCATCTTAGACGTTTTAACTGTTAGTGACTCCGATACTATTTTGTTTCTTTTAGCCAACGAGAACACTTCAAGAAAATTCTCTTTGGCATCGTCTGCCATTTTTTTTGATGTCGTTAGACTTTCAGCTGCTAAAAATAAAAGTTGTTCTACTGGTTCTACAAAAACCAATTCTTTAAAACGCCCCTTTACTTTTAACCATTCATTTCTCTGAGTCTCTGTAAGCTTGTGAGCATAGGAACCAAAATTCTGATGAAGAGTAGTAATAAGTATTACATTTCGAGACGAAACATTAACAAACTCTGCTAATGTTTGTAAGAAATACAGTTCCTTCTCTGGATTGGTGTTAGCTGCATATTCAAGAATTTTCCCGAACTCATCAACAAAAATGAACAAAAATTTATTTTGCCTCTTTAATTCGTTCAAATACCTCGACAGCGAATAGAATATATTTTTACTATCATCGGAAGGTGCTATTGATAGTTCTTTGGACAACAACATTGAGAGAGAAGAATATTCTCCTACAATATTCATAAATTCAAAACCTTCGGCATCTGCAAAAACACTTTTTTCTGAAACTAAGCTTGATTTGTTATTAAGCAGATCTCTCTCTAAAGCCATCAGAAAACTAGATTTTCCAGTTCCGTATGTTCCGATAATCGAGAATGAGTGAATCCCTGATTGGAAACTATCAACTATGTTACCATACACTTTTTGTGCATTGGGCGTAACGATGTAATTGAAATTATCGTTTACACCTTGGCTTATATTTGTGGATAAATTAAATTTCATCGTTAATATAATATCTATTCAACACTTCAAGTGCATTTATTCTTTTGTGGAATTGTACATTCCTAATTCCACTGTTGTCTGTGTAACTAATTTCATTTGGATATCGTTCACTCAATGAACGAATAATCATCAGAAATGATGAGATAGGAATACAGAATATCAATGATAGCTCTTGTAACTTATCAAAGGAAACTGTTTTATCTTCTCCTGCGATATGAACCAATGCAAAAAAAACAACCAAGTGGCTTATTTGCCCCATAGCTACTTCATTAAAAGAATAAGTTCCGTTATTTTCACGAAGAAGACCTAACTCTATTAAGATGCTCGCATATTCCTCGTTAGTCTTAGGATTTGCTGGTGCAATATAAGATTGCAAAAGCACTCTAATATCTTTCTTAACAGTATTCTCATTGAAGACGTTTTTCTGTTCCGGTTCATTACATTTCCTTTTGATGAATGAAAGAACTTGATCTTTATCGAATTCTTTCTTTTCACGTTGTAAGTCAACAAATACTAAACGATAAATACTAGAAACCGCCGATACCACCAATAGGTAATGCAGAATCCATAGGGTAGTATTATCCTCAGCATAAGGATCTTTACCATCCCTATCGTTAAATATATAACGAGCTATTTCGGTTACCTCATCATCTTTCAAAAGATCAAATGCTCTCAACCAAAACTTAATTGATTGAACCATGTTTTTACCAACTCCAAGTTTTACAACAGCATCTGGATCCGTAAATTTATTATGTTCAACCAAATAATCATATCCCTTTTTTAGCCACATGGACTTACAAGGGAATGATTCGTGACCAGAAAAACAGTATCTCATCTTCTTTTTTCTATATTATTGTATTCATTTATTATTCATCATCGTCCTCATCAGAGCGACTCCAGTCCTTTGTCTTAAATTCCTTTTCAAAGGCTTCCAAATCCTCTTTGAGTCTCTCTCGCAAAGTATCCTCTCCGTCATCGCCACTCATCATCCAATCCACACGTGTAGCATATATCTCCGCTATACGAATCTGTCTGTAGGCTTCCTTCATTGTTTCTATTGTTTGGTCGGTCAGTTCAAGCACGTTTGTATCATTGGGATAACGACCGTATTCGCAATGGCGAATTGCATATAGAACAGGTATCGGTTCATCGTCAGATATAACGGTCATATACAAGTCAGTAGATTGAAATATAACTCCCTCTTTGAAGAGACATTTATCCTTATACTTTTACTCGGCTTTTACAACTTTTCTGCGGTTCAATAAAAAGGATTCCGCCTCATCATAAGTTGGAAATGTCAAAAAGCCCCAACTATAATGACCGTAAGAATGGAGGTTATTTTTTCCCTCAATAACCCAGTAATCCTCATGTTCCATTTCTGGCTTTGGCTTTAAAGCCCTTGCAATGTCACGTTCTATAGTATTAGCTATATCACTCATTGCAAATTGCCTATAATCAAATTGCCCTCCACTCATAATAATTCTGTCATGATAAAGTTCTACAATCAATCTTACTACATTACACTCCGTTCATCCAACACTTCAGCAAACACATCCATTTCTCTTTTGGATAGCCCCAAATGTATTGCAAGTTCTCGCCAGCCTTTTACTGCTTCAATTACCTCTGAAATAATCTCTTCAGCTGTTTTTCGGTTGAGCATATAATCCTCGCAAGCATTGAGCAAAATGTTCAAATCCGCTTTGTTGGAATCAGCGGAGATGAGCAGACTTTGATACTCGTTCAGAGTGGGATTCATATCGTATGCCGGTGACAATGTCCATCCTTTTGCTGTCAAAAGAAAACCGTGATTGCGGAAATGGTCATCGCTATTGCCTATGCAAATATTGAATGCTACACGGCGATAGAGTTCCTGCAAATTGCGTTCTACATCTGTGCAGTTTTGGAGGATGAAATCAACTATATCTAAATAGCCATGCCCATTTGTTGCATTATCTCCATCTTCCAGTCCCAACAAGGTCATTGCTGACGCAAAATGAATTCGTTTGCCTTCTTGCGTCCTGTCAAAACGCTCTGAGAGCAATGTGTGGTATTTCTCTCCTGTTGCCAGCACCTTTGTTGTTGCGGCATCTATGCCAGCCTTTTTAGCAAGCAAATGACTGAAATGTTCCCAAAGTCCGGCATCGTAATCGTCTTTGCGTGATGGAAACTTTGCAACATATAGAGTTTTATCCGTATCTGTCACATTTGCTTTAGGTCTTGCCCCGCCCAATGATGTTCCCGGTTGCACAAGTTGTGCAATCCATTTCTTATCTGGAAGTATATTGCTTTCTTCGCTTTTCTCAACCTCAGCACTGGCTGCAATCAATTCCCGAATATCCGTCAGAGGTGGAATTTTCAACGATTCACTCACATTGATAAATTCACCATCGGGATCTTCCTTGAAGCGAAAACCGCCCATTCGGGAAAAGTCATCAATGCCCGTCAGGAAATCAAAAGATGAAAGTCTGCGAATCGGTCTTTTCTCCTCTGCAGCTTCAATCTGTTCACGACGCAACAGCAGGGTGCGTCCCCATCGGTCGGGCAAGGCATCAGAGAAACAACCAAAGATGTCTTTACCTGGTTGCGTATATTGCTGACCGGGATAATTATTTAGGTCATCACTCAAGAACAAGTCTCCGTGCTGCGCCAGCCACTCCTTGTTAAAAGTAAAACAATAGCTATCTGAGCCACGAAGAGATTCATAGCCCAATTCTCCAATGATTTCTATTTCTTTAAGCCAATCAAAATCGGCATATACATACAATTTCTTCATGGCTTATTCTTTTTTAGAGGCTCGCTCCCTTGTCTTCAAACTCAAATCCTGCAAGGTTTTTCCCATTTTATCTTCTTTAGCAAGCCACAGAATATCTTCTTCAAGTTGCAAGGCATACAAAACACGCAGATAGATACCGATTGACACCGTTGGTGCACCTTTCTCTATTCGTGACACAGTCAATGGAGAACAGGTAGCACGCTCTGCCACCTGAGCCACACTCAGATTCCTACGCAAGCGAGCCAGCTTAATCTGCTCACCCACAATCTGCATCTTCTGTTCCAGTTTTCTGGGCAATTTCGTACCCATTGTATTTTTCGCCATATCTAACTTATCATATAGTATGCAAAGATAATCATTTTAATTGATTTAATGATGTGTTATACACCATATTTTATTCGTCATCTTCATCGAGATAAGTCCAGTCTTTTGTAGCATATTCCTTTTCAAACTCCGCCAAATCTTCCTTGACACGTTCACGGAAACACTCTTCGCTATCATCTCCACTCATCATCCAATCAACCCGTTCTGCATATATCTCTGCTATACGAATTTGCCGGTAGGCCTCCTTCATTGCATCAATCGTATCCTCTTTTAAATCCAACACTTCCATACCATAAGGATAGTGGTCATATACACAATGACAGATTGAATATAGAACAGGTATCTTTTTCCCGTCAAATGCTTTCTCCACAAACGACTCTTTAGATTGAAATATAACTTCGTCATCCCCCAAATGCATATCGACAAACTTTTTCTTTGGGCTTACAAGCTTTTGGCGACTTAGTAGAAAAGATTCCGCTTCCTCGTAAGTCGAAAATTTCAAGCCGTCCATATAATGGTGGAAAGAGGTTGAACCATCTATTTCGTAAATAGTCCAATAATCCCCATCAATTTTCTCCGGCTTTGGTCGCAAAGCTTTTGCAATGTCACGCTCGATAGTCTCTGCAATCTCACGCATTGCATATGTACTCCTATCAAAATATCCGCCACTCATATTATTTCTTCATAAATTGATTACTTTATCCTATACACTTCTCCTTTTGCATTGAGTTTAAAATTAAATTCTCTAACAGGTGTTATTCTATTAACGGTATTAGCGAAGATTTTCAACAACGGTTCTTTTGAATCTAAATCTATAGTCGCAATATAAAAATCTTTTATATAAGGTTCATTTTTAAGACTTTCAAAAGCCTCTATAAACTTATCTCTATACAATAAGATACTTTTTCACTAACACAGCTATTTTGAAGTAATTCATCTACATCATAATCAATGTTGTTTGCAATATATTTGGCCGCATTCGAATATTTATCTTCAACTTTTACAGGAATAAACTTATATGTTTTGTCAATCAATTCCATTTTATAATATGACAGTCCTCTACCTTTCATGATACTTATTATGTAGTTAATCTGCTCTTCTTTCATTCTGCATCCAAAATAAATTCCAGTAATTGCCCTATAATCAATATCAAACAAGCCCTGTCCTTCAACAATCAAACGATGCTCCTCTTCATGCTTCCATGAATAGGATTTCGTTCCCAAGAAAGTCTTTAGAGTTTGATTAATGTCTTTTCCTTGAAAAAGAGTTAAATCCGCAGTAGGGACTCTTCGAGAATAATCTACATCAAAATCAAAAATAGCTTGAAAATATTTATTGTAATTTAGTGAGTCTTTGAGTGTATCAATGTCATATTCTATAGCAAATCCTGTATGCCCACCTCCATAATACGCCCATAATAATTCATTAGTCACATTATTACTTAGAGAATAAATTCCTATTTGAGAAAACTTCTCAAGCAATCCTTGATACTGCTTTTTAACATCCCCAGAAAACCGCTTAAACACTTCAATCAATGAAATTATTTTATAGTCGCTACAAAAGCCTTCTGTTGGGTCATTTAATTCACTTTTTGTAGGAAGATAAATTTGGTTATTCGCAAGGGTACTTACATCTCTATCAAATATTGATTTCCCGTTTTTATCAAAGACCCCTATACCACCTCTGTATTTATAACACTTTCTCATATTTAACATAAATTCTATATAATTTGAAACATTTCGGGTTTTCGTCAACTAAAGATGGGGCGACTGAGATGACCCCACCACATCAATATGTCATATAGTAAATAAAACAATCCTTATTTATTCATTATATGATATATTGTCAGTTTTAAGGGGTTGGGGCAATATGCAAGTGGTTTAAATAGTCAAAACACTTGATTCCTTAACCATTCACCCATAAAGCGGTCGTAGATTATATAACCGTCCGTGGTTTGATAAACCAATTCATTTGCTACCAGCTTTTTCAGAGCTGAACTTACACTGCTTGCTGCCCGGAGTTTGTGTTTGCTAATAAAGTTTCCAGCAAGAACTTCTTTGACACAACCTTCCTGGGCAATGGCTTTCAACAAACGCACGTGACCTGCTGGGTATGCTTTCAATAAGTCGGCATACGAATAACTCTGCTCGGCTACAATCTGTTCCATAGCATACGTAATCGAAGCCATTTCCACATCCCTGTTGTAACCATACAAGCGGTTCAGAAGATTCTGTATGTACCATGTATGCCCATCGAATTTGTCGTAAATTGCATCAAATACTTCACGAGGAAGTTGCAGATTATTCTTGGCAAAATGTGCCATTGCAAAATCGGCATACTCATCCCGATTGACAGTTCCGATAGTGAGCATTTGCGTACTCTGATAAAACGGTCGTTTGGATGACGTGAACATTTCTTGCATAACATGCTGCTTGCTTCCTGCAAAAATAAAATTCACATTAGGCAGGAACTGGATATATGAACGCAACAGAGCCTCCACGCCTTTTTCGGGATATTCCGCAATCTGCTGAAACTCATCAATGGCAATATAGCACCGTTTTTCCGACGAGCCGAGATAATCAAAAATCTCTTTAAGTGTACTTTCCTCTTCTGTCGGGGAAACATCCACGGTTACCTTTGGAGTTCCTGTTATCTCATCAAAAGTGAACACCGGACGACAACTTCGGATAAATTGCCCTATACGGTTCAATGCTTTTTGAGGAACCGAATCCAACTGTCCCAATACCGTGTTGGCAAACAAACGCACAAAATCACCTAACGATTGAGTGGAATATATATCCATATACAGCGTAACAACATCTGACTTCTGTTCTTTAAGCTGATAAAAGACATGATGAATCAATCCTGTTTTTCCCATACGGCGCGGAGCAATGAGCGTTATATTCCGTCCGTTGTAAAGGGCTTCAAGAATAGTGGAGCTTTCCGCTTTGCGGTCGCAGAAAAATTCGGGACTATGATATCCTGCTATCAGGAATGGGTTGTTTGGCTTCATTGTATTACCATTTTATTGTTGCATAATTATCGTAACGCAAAATTAGCAATATAATTTGGAATAGCCAACGAACTCACGTAATTATTTGCCTACCAAAAGAAAAATGACTTTACTTTAGTTCCGTACTCATATATACGTCTATTAAAGTAAAGCCAAACAAAGGGAAAGATGAATAAACTTATTTTTGTCTTTTCGCCAGCATAAATAATTATCACTAAACTGATAATTAAGTACCATATATCGTTATTATCTTCACTATATTGATATTTATGCCACAATCGTAGCGATAATAAAGTTTCCAAAATAGGCAACCTTTGCAAATAAATTGTTATATCCAGCATTATTCTCTTTTGGCTGGCAATCCATAGATATGAAAACCTCTTATATTTAGTTGATATTCTTGGCGAAAATCTCACGTAAATTCAGTACTTTTGTAGGCAGATAGAAGATAGGTGAACTTCGGTCGGGAGGATATGCTTCTCCTGGTTCTAAAGAAACAAAGGAAACGCAGAAACGGCGGATTTTGAGCGAAAAGAACAAGTCACAACAGCCTCAAAAAGGCTATTCTACCGTTTAAACTGCAATCCTTTGATTTGCAATTACATCTACATGCTGCATCGGAAAATAACATAATTGTCACAATCCATTAGTACAGCGTGCTTTACAGCACGCTTTTTTCATACCCTTACTGATGGATTCTAACGGATTCTGACCCCTTTTTCGCCCATTTTTGTATCCCGATTGTATTTCGCCATCGACCGGGACCGAAAGCGCGAGATAAGTGATGGAGGATTTACACGTCAGTACACGTCGATACACGCCCATACACGCTTTTGGCGAAATAATTGGCGAAATAACCACTTATATAAAGCCAGTATGAGCAGTAACATTCAAATTGAAAAAGTCTGTCAGTGGTGCGGAAAAAACTTCATTGCCCGGACTACTCAGACTGAGTACTGTTCCAAACGATGCGCTGAACATGCCTATAAGGATAGAAAGCGCAAAGAGAAAATGGAACGGTGCAAAGAAGAGGTGCGTCGAGACCGGGATGAAAGAAATTGACGAGAAAGAATTTCTCACTCCCCGTCAGGCAGCTCAGTATCTTGGCCTTTGCTATAAGACCTTTTACATCTATATCAATAAAGGTGTAATCAAGGCATGGAAACTCAACCGTAAGACCCTTGTCAAGCGATATTGACACTCTATTCGCTGCGACGGAACGGACAACCATTGCACGAGAGGAAACACCAATTTCTGAGTTTTACACTACACAGGAAGTTCTTGACAAATATCAGGTATCTAACGGCTGGTTTTGGAAAGTCTGTAAAGAAAAGAAAATCCCAAAGACCGTGTATCGTGGGAAAAACATGTGGAGCAAAGCCCATGTTGACCGGGCATTTGCAAAGAAACCAACTCCGGAGGGAATCACAGAGTGGCACACTGTTGCTGAAATCCAAGAGAAATTCGGAATGACACTATCAGCCATATACAACCTTGCTTCCAAGGAAGGAATTCCGAAAACTAAAGTCGGTAAAGGAGTTCGCTATTCAAAGAATCATTTTGATGTGGCTAAAGTCGTGGCAGAGCCTGAACCTCCGGCTGAATACACGATTGCCGAGGCTATGGCAAAGTTTGGCATGACAAGAGACCAGCTTTATCACTATGTCAAGACATACAAGATAACCCGTACCAAGAGAGGCAAGTTTACCTATCTCTCCCGCAAAGAACTGGATGATTTGCTTGCGCCACCTACGATTTAGCCGAATCCGGCTATAGTGGTGCGATGGTGGCTGATTCCACCATGCAAACACTACCGAACTTTGCGTCAAACTTTTAACTCTTTCAAGATACAATGAATACCTGCACTAAAGTTTTCCTTCGTAAAAAAGAAATATCGGGCGACCGCATTCGCTCTACCTCGACTTCTATCCCCAGATCCGAAATCCTCACACCAACAGGCTCAGCCGCCGAGAGGGACTGGGAATCTACCTCTACGGACATCCAGCTAATGCCCGTGAACGAGAGTTCAACGCCTCCATGATGGAAAAAGCGGAGGCTATCCGCTGTCGCCGCTTTGAGCAGTTGCTCAACGAGCAGTTCGGCTTCCTCGATAAAGAGAAGCTCCGCATCGACTTTCTGGAATACTTCCGCAAGAAGTGTTTCAAGAAATACCAGAAGTGGAAGATTGTCTATCAGCACTTCTATGATTTTTGCGACGGTACATTTACCCTCGCAAAAATCAATGAGGACTTCTGCAAGAAGTTTCAGGCTTACCTTCTTAAAGGTGGCCGTCGTGACGGTCGCAAGAGCAAGCTCGCCCACAATTCAATCGTTGGTTACTTTGTTATACGATGCAAAATTAAAGACAGGTTGTATCAAAATGCTATACAGTATCAAATTTCATAATGAACCCGAGAATTTTTTGACGGGGTTGCCACGTTCAAGGTTGTCGTGATTGCTCCATTGGCGTGCCTGAGAATCGGCGAGAGTTTTTTCGTTTATCTGACGGAGCTTTAACAACAATCGTTCTCTTGCAAGAGCCTTATTCTGCGATTGGGTGCGTTCATCAGAGCATTTTACCGATAGACCGGTAGGTGTATGGATTGCACGAACCGCAGTCTCGACTTTGTTGACATTCTGACCGCCCTTGCCTCCCGATCGACAGGTTTCATAAATAATGTCAGATTCATCAATCTGCGGAAGCGACACTTCATCGAAGAAGTTGACGCCTACAAACCAGTTGCTGCGTTTGTGTCCCGGACGATAAGGATTCTTCGTCGAACGCCAGAGTATTGTGCCTTGCCACTATTCAACAATAGAAGATGAAATTGCTTCGTCGGTGGCAAATATCATTGACATGAAACAGCCGTCCATCTGATTGTGAGGTTCGCAGTCGGTAAGTTGAAGCGTCGGTATTGTTTTGAGCAGTTCGCGGGCAACGAGCGTGACGGCTCGGGCACATTCCACCGGACCCCGTCCGGCTGTAATCTGTATATATTTTTTCATTCTCCGTTGTCTTTAATGTTGAGTTTGGGCTTAATCATGGCGATTACTTCGACTGTCGGCCGGATAAGTTCGAGTATCTCCCCGGTTGGTTTGTATGCCATCGGGGATTCATCAAGAGTACCGGCACATACCGATGATGAATAGATGCCTGCCATTGAATTTTCAAATTCGTTCAATGATATTTGCTTTTTGGCTTGGGCGCGGCTCATAATGCGTCCGGCGCCATGCGGAGCGGTGTTGAACCACTGCTCATTACCTTTCCCTATACAGATAGCAATGCCGTCGCGCATATTGAACGGGATTGCCACTTTACGACCCTCGGAAGCATCAATCGCACCTTTGCGTAACATAGGCACGTAGTCCGTTACCGATATATAATTGTGAGTGGTAAAGATTGATTCGGTGCATTTGGCCTTGCACAGTTTTTTGAGAATGGCGAAAATGTGGTCACGAATTATCTGATGGTTATACAGAGCGTATGCCTGGGCTATAATCATATCCGAGAGATAACCGCGCAAAGCATCGCCCCAAAGATAGCCGATGTATTTCGCTCGTTTGGGATTCTGTGCAATATTTCGCCAGTGATTGGCAACTTTGACTCCGAGATTCCGAGATCCACAGTGAATAGTCAGCCATCCGTCGCCTAATTCGGAGTCTTCTCCATATTCTATGAAATGATTGCCGCCACCGAGTGTTCCGAGACTTTTGTAGAAGATACCTTCCTGAAGTTTTATGCGACGGCAGAAGTCGGTGATGAAACGTCCATCAATGCGAGGAGCCTCATTGATAAGGTCAGGGGTAGCCGGGCCTTCTGATACTGTGAGTTCAGAAAGCGGAACAATTCTTTTTCATTGAGTGAGTTCTTTTGGCAAATATCCGTGCCTGTCGGAATTACCTCGCGGATGCGATGGTCGAGCAACGGAAAGTCATTGGGGTTGATAGCAAACGAAAGTCGGTGCATGGAAATTGTACAACCAATGTCAACTCCTACATGGTCAGGATTGACATACATTCCGATTGGATAGGCTGTGCCTACATTGCATGAACTCCCGGCGTGAACGTCGGGCATTTGCACGATGGGCACACTCTCCATTGCTGGATGATCGCACAGTTCAGTTATCCAGTCAAGAGCTGACAGCTCTATATTATCGGTGAATATCTCAGCCGATGTTGTTTTTCCATTTATATTCATGCCGCAAAGTTGAGATGTGCGTGCGCAATGGATTTGCGCACTGCTGAGAAATTTGCTACTTTTGTAAAAAAATATCTGATTATGCCTATCAATCGCGCCACTCTCATACGAATTTCCACCATTGACAAGTGCCTCCAGAACCATTATCGCCGCTGGACTATCAACGACTTGATTGACGCCTGTACCGATGCGTTGGCGGAATTTGAAGGGCGAAGTAATCCAGTGAGTCGCCGCACGTTTCAGAACGATCTTGCACTGATGCGCAGCGACCGTTTGGGCTATAATGCCCCTATAGTGGTTCGAGAAAACAAATATTATGAGTACGAAGACCCCGATTTCAGCATTACGCATCTACCGCTGAACGATGAAGGTCTTGATGCCCTCAACTCGGCTCTTGACATATTGCGACAGTTGCAGGGTTTTCCGCAGCTGGCTTCTTCTATCGACACAATAAGCAAACTCAACGAGCAGATTTCGCGACATACTGGCACGTTGGTTCCGGCTATGGATATGGAGCATGTGGCAGGATACAGGGGGGGGGCAAAATTTATAGGCGACATATATGACGCTGTGCGCAAACAGCAGACTATCATTATCGAATACCAGTCGTTCAAGGCTCGACAATCCGAGGCTTTGGTGGTATATCCTTATTTATTGAAGGAGTATCGCAACCGATGGTTTCTAATCGGTGAGAAAGCGTCAAACTGCGTACCGCAGATCAATATCTTTGCTCTCGACCGCATCCAGTCGTTAGCAGTTGACAAAGAACATCCGTTTAAGAAATGTGTTGACTTCGACCCGGAACACTTCTTTGATGACACAATCGGAGTGACCAAATGGATTCATGACAAGGCGCGGCGTGTGGTTATTAAAATCGACCGCCAACAGGCACCATACGTCGAGTCAAAGCCATTCCATAAATCGCAGAAAGTGGAGCAACGTTTCCGCGACGGCTCAATCCAACTCTCTCTAAAGGTCGTCATAAACAACGAACTGGAGCGTTTGATTCTCGGCTACGGAGGTCATGCCGAAGTCATTGCTCCACCGGAGTTCCGCGCCCGAATTGCCGAAAGCGTCCGTATAGCCGCATCACATTATAATCGAGCAAAAGAATAGCGTCCAATCATTCATTACCTTCGAAAAAATCAGAAGAGAACCATGCAACAATATCCCAATCATCGGGTGTCACCGATAGGACGGTATCTTTAGACGCGAGATACACTTCATTACGCAATTTTTGATCTTCGGTCTGCTCTATTCGCCTATATTCAGGCGCTATTTCAATATTGCCGTCTCCATCTTTGACACCCCAAAGTCCATTTTCGGCTTGGAAAAGAGTCAGGGGTTTGGTGCCGATAAAATTCGGACCGATCTCGGGCTTCGGCTTATATTTGCCCGGTTGATGTCGTTTGCGTTTAGGCATTTTCCACTATGATTATGTTAGGGGTACTGAAGATGGTGTAATTTGCGTTCATAATCGAGCCATTGGAGAATATGACGCCGTTTTGTTCCTTGATTCTGTGTTGGGCATGGATATGACCGAATAGATGTGCTTTAAGGTGAAGGTCAGATAGCTTCGTTAGAATCTCTTCAGAGCCGTAGTTGATACCGTCATCATAATCAAGTATGCCGTAAGCCGGAGAATGGGTAATCAATATATCGGTATCGCCGGGAATTTTCTCATAGTTGCGGCTCTGTCGCTCGGTTATGCAATCTTCCAGAAACATCGGAACACCATAAAACTTAACACCATCAATTTCAACTCCTGAGTTGGAGAGTTGATGCACGTTGTCAGGGAGTCCGTCAATATTTGCTCCATAGAGGCAATCGTCATGGTTGCCACAGATAAAGATTTTGTGGCGGTAGGGCAAGTCACAAAACCAATTGAGAAAATCAAGGGCTTCCTGTTCGGTTCCTACCATGCAGAAGTCACCTGAATGTACTACCACATCGGCCTCGGGTAAATCCCGGAGCCGATGGTGGCAGTTGTGAGTATCAGAAAGGTGGAGTATTTTCATTAAATAAGTCCTGATTCGATTGCGTTGAGTGCTTCCTTATCGGAATATTCAAAGGCATTTATGAATTTAATGTCCGGATAGCGTTCTGTAAGTTCTTCGTTATTTAGAACTTTAACCGACATATCAGAAAGTGATTTAAGTGCCTCGGTTGCTTTTGCCAATTTTCTTGACCCCTCGAATACGAAAGGAAGAGTTACGATTAACGCCACATTGCCAATACCATCTGATTTGGCTGACTTTGCTGCAATCTCTGCAAATCTACTGCCTGTCATGCCACCGAGACCGGCAAGGATGTAGAGCTTTTCTACTCCCCTCAGTTTCTCTGTCGGGAAGGAGTCGGACTCACGTTGAAGATGCAACGTTTCAAATCCCTTTTTACCCAGTTCTGAAAGGCGTTCCATATCGGAATCGGCAAAAAGATATGTAGCCTCCTTAATCCAATGCGCATTGGCAACGCGCATTATTGTTTCAGCCATATTGCAACCGGCGCCACCGATTGCAAGTATCATTGTCTTACTCATGCTTTGTATATTTTACAGTTCTAATTCTTTATACGGGAATACATAGATTCTTTGAGCAGTGGTTTCAGAAGGCATTTCTCCTAATCCAGTGTCAATTTTAACAAGTGGTTTTACAACAACAGAATCCCAGTCCCAATACTATAGGTCAGAGACAAATTTATCTATCGTCTTGTAATGCTTTTGAGGCTTATCGTAGGCAAAAATTTTAGCTTCAGTAATATCAAACCACGGATCTCTTATAGCCGCGAAATACTCCCCGTCGTTAAGAAGAATCACAGGCCATTTATCGCAGAACAAATCTGCGAGAGCCTGTGGATTGTCTGTGTGGATAGGAATAATGGCTTTGGGATCCAGCTCTGTAATTAACTCATCGAGACTCTTCATGTCGCAGTGACCGCTGGTGTGCATATACCTATAATCATCGCCGACAGATTTTGCAAGAGCAGGATTATAAGCTGCTTTAGACACATCGAGGTATCCGTTCCACATAGAGAGGTATTTTACTCTGCCTTCATCCGGAAGTTGATTCAGCAATTTGTCAAACCGCTCTCCCTGTCTTGCAACAAGTACATAACCATGTTCTGAAACGAAATCTATAAATTTATCATTGGCAATAAATTCAGTTCCTCGTTGTATAAGCTTCTGAGGCTTCTTGCCTTCTATGTAATTATATAGAGACGATTTGCTCCAGATTTTATCTCGTCCGGCGACTATATCCATAATGCGCTTCTGATAGGCATCCACATAGAATGGACGGTTTGCTCTGATAGCAGCATGATACAGGCCAAACAGGCGGTCTATATTGGTTGACGAGACATAGGCCACATTATATTTGTTCTCGGTGAACGCTTTTTCAAACTCTTTCTGAAGTTCATGCTCCGACATGATAGCAGTATCAGGTCTATTGACGTTTGTAGCTTCACATACAACGTAATCAGCCCTCTCTACATATCTTTCAATAACCGTTGCCAACTTTCCGCTACGGAAACCGTGTTTGCGAAAATCGCCTGAATGAAACACCTTCAGTCCTTTAGCCTCAATGCAGAACGCATAAGCATCAAAAGCTGAGTGGTCAACCACTATTGGGGTAATATCAAATTCACCGAAAGAGAAATGTTTTCTTGGGACGAAGGTGTTGACATTGTTAAGACGCTCGGCCATCTTACGATGCTCTACACTTACTGTGCTTAAATGATTTGCAAGTTCTGATGCTATTTCTTTAGCCATCTTGCCCATATATATGGGAAGCTCTGGCGGTAGTTCGGTGATTTTGCCGATATGATCGCCATGATAGTGCGTGATTAACAGGGCACTTTTTTGTAAGTCGCCACAGGTCAGTCCATCTATCTCCAAATTTTTGTCAGACATAGGTGCGCCCGGTAGCTGTTCGCCGTAATCGACAAACAGTTTCCACCCATTAGATTCGTATTCGGTTACGCATCCTCCTATCTGATTGGAGCCGCGATGAACTGTGATTCTCATTCTGTCAGATGTGATATGTTGTAAATTTCAAACCTTATATCAAAGCTGTTAGCATTTAGTATTTCAAGAATAGTATCCTTCAACTTGGGGGATTCAAGTAGCGGATGCAGACGTGGGGCTGTGAAATAACCGATGACACTTTTGATATCCTTGTTAGTCACAGCATTGACAAAATCCTTAAAATGGCGGTACGACTTAACGTTACTTACATCGGGGTATTTAATTAGTCCATTTACTATGTTTTTTATTGTGCAAACATAGAACATAAGTTCAGAGATTATGCCAATTGCTTCATTGCCTTTTACCTTCAACTCATAAATACGCATCGTGTCGTTGTCAAGTTGCCATAAGTCAATTTGGCTTGCACCTCTGGGTGTCAAAGTAGTTTCTTTCGAGACTTTGCCATTGCGGAAAAGCCCCACCGGGAGTTGCTCGTCAGTAATTGGGCAATTCTTCTCCCAAAGTTCAACGAGTTTTCTTTCCAGTACAGCTTCCGGCTTTTTATTCGGATCTGTTACAGGGTTACAGTTTCTCTTCGGGAAATTTACTACGATAGTATTACTTTCAAGCAATTCCCGCATTCTGTTTACTTCCGGGACCCGCTCTTTTGCGATATTAAACCACGAATACGCCTGTTTGAAATTAGACACACGCATTATAAAACGGTTATAATGGGCTTGTTGAGCAGTCTTTTTGTCAGCATTAAATACTGGATTTTCCCAATCAAGAACGACTTTCTGAATATTTGGCAATGCTGACTTTAACATTATTGCCCAACCTTCAAAAGCAGATTCGTCAGTCTGCATATTAGCAACTACCCCGCGTCCGCCTAACTTGAGATAGAGAAAATCGTCTGCGGTCTCGAACAATATTCGAGTCGGGAGTTTTGCCGACGGCAAGATTTTCTTCAAGTGTTCTTTAATTTGTTTATTATTCATATTATAGCGTAGATTGTTTGATAATTACAAATTTAGTGATTTTCTGTGGGTTTACAAAGCAGTTTGTTGTAATTCTCCATGCCGAGGATTGATTTTAGCTCGTCTTCGGTAATGAAGTCACCAGTGTCTCCGGCACAGGTGTTCCATCTCGAAGTGATTGAGACGATTTTGTTTTCAGGGCTGACTTCAACAGCGATGAGTGAATATCCGAATCGGTCACGGGGGAAACCGAATCCCGGAATACAAGGCACGTCCCACCACTCTCTGTTACCACAGAAGTAGAAACGGTTGCCATTGACAGTATAGGTATTGAATGACTCTTCTGAAATAACGATACACCAAGATGTCATATCGAGATATTGACGAGCCTCAGCATAACTTCCAATATAACTGACTGTATAGTCAAATTCAATCTTTGGCTCTTCAACTGGAGTAATAGGTGCCATTCCTATGATTTCACAAACCGTTTCAGGGGTAGCTTCATTGAAAGTGTTGTCGAAAAAGTCAAAACCAGGTGTTTGGTCAATGACCTTTAGAATAAGTCGCACACGGCTTACATCATCAGGATTGTTGATGTCGATAAGTCCTGCAATGTTCCATATCAAAAGACCAATAGCAAATTTTGACAGTCGGCTCTTCAGTTCAGGAAACAATGCAAGATAGTTGTCCACCTCGCTCTCTGACCCAAACTCGGCAAACCACCAGGTTATTTCTTTTCTGTATTGTTCTTCCATAATCACGATGCAAAGTTAATAATGAGGTGTCCCATTTTTCGAGACACCACAAAAAAATTAGAGATTTATGACTATAACACGACGACCGAGTCGCTGGGCTTCTTTGATGGTATGATAAGTTTCCTTGGGCTCAGCGGAAGGAAACGCGATAACGGTTGATGCCTCTTTTACGATTTGAGTATTACGCTTCAAAGTTGCATATCGTCCATAAACGTCATACTGCGGAGCGAACTCCATGTAGGGTTTGTGATGGCGGGCCGCGAATAATTTGGCGAAAGTGTCAACTCCTTTGCGCCACCGGAGATTACCATCTGAATCTCGTCGGGATTGATTTTGTCGAGCAAGAGCTTCTCCCACTCCTGATAGGTTACACCCGGATTTCGAGTGCCAACGATTGCTAATTTCATACTTCTCTTTTTGTGTTGGTACTCTTCTTTAATACGATGAAGGATTTTAACCAAATGTAAACATCCGTTAAAATTATTCTATTTTTCAAGTTTCCTCGTATCGTATAATTGAAATACTGCTTATATTTCAATTATTTACAAGTTAAGAATATTTAACAGGTAGTAAAATTTCATGCTGTACCGTAAAATGCGCCACCCTTGGTGTATTTTTGCGCTCATAGAAGAATGTCGTGTTTCTTTTTTAATGCGCAAAATGGTTGCGCAGCGGTATTCTAACTTTGCATTCAAATAATAGAAAACATCAGAATATGAAGACAATAGAAGGACATGACGTAAAGATATTTACGGACAACATCGAAGAGAATGCCTTGGAGCAGATTAAGGAACTACTTTCGATTGATGTGTTTTCCGACAAGAAGATACGCATTATGCCCGACGTTCATGCCGGGGCGGGCTGCGTCATTGGTTTCACCGGCGACCTTGGCGACAAGGTAATTCCCAATATAGTGGGCGTTGACATTGGCTGCGGTATGCGCATCCTCAATCTCGGCAAACTCTCCGAAATTGACTTTCACGCATTCCATGAGCATATTCGTGGCAATGTGCCATCGGGTATGATTGTGCGCGAAGACCGTTTCGGATTCAAACCCCTTGTCGGAGAGGAAATGGATATTTATCGTGAGGCTAAGCAACTTGTGATCGAACTTTACTGCTACCGTGAGATAAAAGACTCCGGACGTATCAACAAGGCAATCGGGTCGCTCGGTGGTGGCAACCATTTCATCGAGCTTGACAAGGATGATGAGGGGAATGTTTACCTTGTGATTCACACCGGCTCGCGCAATCTCGGCAAGCAGGTGGCCGACATCTATCAGGCAAAAGCCGTGAAACATCTTACCGACGGAGCCGACGAGTTTGAAGAGATAATCAAACGCACCATTGAGGAATACAAGGCAGCAGGTCGTCGATCTGAATTGCAGAGCGTCATAAAGAAGATGCACAAGGAACATCAGGAAGCGGAACCACGCCTCCCCGCCGCTCTTTGCTATGTCGAGGGTGAAGGGCGTGAGCACTATCTCCACGATATGCGTCTTTGTCAGCGATGGGCTGTACTCAATCGTAAACTTATATCGCTTTTACTTCTGCGGTTCTTCCCTGGTGTGGTGGTAAAGGAGGAATTTGAATCGGTTCACAACTATATCAGCGATGAGAATATTATCCGCAAAGGTTCTATATCGGCTGCCGAAGGGGAGCGTTGTATTATTCCTTTGAATATGCGCGATGGTTCGTTGCTCTGCACCGGAAAGGGTAATCCGGACTGGAACTACTCAGCACCTCACGGGGCTGGACGAGTTTTGAGCCGAACTCAGGCCTACGAGAAAATCACAATGGAGGACTTCGAGGCATCCATGCAGGGCATCTATTCGGAGTCCGTCAACGACTTCACTCGCGACGAGTCGCCGATGGTCTATAAACCGGCAGAGGAAATCATTGCCAACATCGGTGAAACAGTCAGCATAGACACCATCATTCGTCCAATCTTTAATTTCAAGGCATCAAAATGAAAACCATACAATCTCCGGAAGGAGTTTCGCTCCTTATGGAAAACCTTTGGCTTCGTCATAAGGCCGGAATGAAGCAGCGTCCGAGCAATGTCTATATGGTAGAGTTGCCTCCACCGACAGAAGAAGAGTTGGCGGAAGCTCGTAGAACGACACTGGAGAATGACCGTCCGGATGATGACCCCGAAGAACTCTATGGCGCATGGATTTAACGAACATGACTAAGGCGGAACGCATCGAAATGATGCGTAAACGTCAGGCATACTTCTCGGCGATAGCTGAGGAGTATGCCTCATTCGCTGATTTTATAAAAGCGCAGGACATGTGGCTGGCACTTATGGGCGTTGAACTAACAGAATACAGCAAGTATATAACGCTTTATATTCAATTGGATTTTACGGAATATGAGCAATACTATATTATAAAATCTGACGAAGGGACACTAACAGTAAGTGATATAATTATGTGGCAAGATGATTATTGCTGTAACAGTTGGATGAATATATCGACAGGAAAAGACGCAGATGAAGAGGATATTCCCCGATGTTATTGATGCTTATGATAGGCTCGATGATTTTCATTCTTCTGATGACATCGAACTTGGAATAGCGTATGACGAATATGTCAACAGACTTCCAACCTTTCAAGAATATTTCAAGCGAATAAGTAATAAGAAGGCTTTGGAAGCAGGTGCCGAAATGGGCATTGTATCATTCTATAATAAATCCTCTAATAAGAAGAAAATTGTAACACTCAGAAGAATTATGAATCTATTTCGGGTCATCCAGCCAAGACTCCCAGAGCCAAATGATCCGAACCCATACTTGTCAAGTATTTGCTATGGATTTTATGGCTGCAATACTAATGGCACACCAACTGGAGTCTGGGTTGAATATTTCGTTAATCCATTGGAAGCTATAGCCGGTTCAGAATTAACTATTGAAGATGATAATCCCTACCAATTAGCAATTGCCTTAGCCGATAACTACCGACGTGGGAACTGGAAAGAGTTTATGAACTTTCAAAAAAACACGACGTGTAGCACGAAATGATACAGGTTTTTATTATCTTTGCGGTGTAAAACTCAAACAGATATGAACCAACTACAAAAATACAATTAGACGCACTTATAAGAAACCATTACAACATTTATGAAAGAGAATAATCTGAAAATGGAAAACAAAACTATATATGACTCTGAGGTATCTCTTTTAGATAGCCTTAGACAAACATATCCAGATAAAATCAGAGATTTATTAGTGGATGATGGCTTGTGTTGGGCCGCTATCAGTAATGAATTACCAGACACTGAAAACAACAATTGGCCAGAATGTCTGTGGACAAATTCAGAAAGACGCGTATTATTCCTCTTAAAGGAACCTAATCGCAACGAACGCGAGGATTATAAGGACTGGGATTGGTCTGAAGGTTCTGGGACATTTGGAAATGTTTTAGCATATTGGCTTGAGGGGCTTATGAGAACAACTAAACAGTATTGCCCTTCTTATGACGACATATCTTCGAGAAAGGATATTTTCAAAAAGTACCCGTTGGCTATCGTCAATTTAAAGAAAGTTGCTGGTGGCAGTTCTGCAAATTGGAATACTATTTGGAAGTATGCCGAGCGAGATAAGCCTTTTTTACGCACTCAAATTCGGGAAATAATTAAACCTAACATCATCGTATGTGGAGGTAGCAATGATAATGAAATTATCTTCCGTAAAGTTCTTAGTATTGCTTTGGAATGTATTTTCCCGGACATTAAGGATGGCTTCAAGAAAATAAACAATTGGTGCTACTATAATACCGAGAAAGATATAGTATTAATAGATTCTTATCATCCTTCCTCACGGATGAATGAACGGGAGAAAATTGAGGGATTAATTAATGGATTTCACGATTTTATTTTGAAATCTAACTACAGTCACTGATTAGTGAGATTATGAACCAACTGCAAAAATACACTTGGCTGATTGATACAATCCGCCGTGCAGGGAAGATTTCACACAAGGATCTTTCCGACAGATGGTCGCGAAACAAAGATTTCAGTGACGGACATGAACTCCACCGTGCCACGTTCAACCGTTGGCGCGATGCAATCTACGAGCAGTTCGGTATTATGATAGACTGTCAGAAGGTTGGCGGTTATCTTTATTATATCTCAAATCCAGAGGATATTGACGAGGACAAGCTCAAAAAGTGGATGCTCGATTCTTTTGCCGTCGGCAACGCCATCGGAGAGAATCTATCCTTGAAAGGACGTATATTGGTTGATGAGATTCCTTCCGGGCGTGACCATCTGACCACAATATTGGAGGCGATGAAAGAGAATCGGGTCATAAATATCACATACCGACCTTTCAAAAAGTCGCATGGTTACACCTTTCCGATAGAGCCATACTGTGTAAAACTGTTTGAGAATCGCTGGTATGTGCTTGGTCACAACAACCGTGATGAGATAAAGATTTACAGTCTTGACCGTCTGGAGAGCGTAGCACCAACGGACACCCTATTCAAGTTGCCGAAAGATTTTGATGCCACAGAGTATTTCTCGACCAAATTTGGCGTAGTCATCGGATACGATGTCAAACCTGAGAGAATAGTTATTCGTGCCAACGAAGACCATAAATATTATCTGAAATCGCTACCGCTACATCACAGTCAGCGACTGATCGAGGACTATGGCGAATATGCTGATTTTGAGCTGTATCTATCGCCGACATATGACTTCATAATGAAGTTACTCCATGTCGGGTCTATGATAGAGGTCGTAAGTCCGGCTTCTCTTCGCAAGACTATGAAAGGCTGGATTTCAGACATGTACGAACTCTATAAAAACGATTAACAATGCAAGATTTTGTAGCAATAGACTTTGAGACAGCTAATGGCCGACGCTCAAGTGTGTGCAGCGTCGGTATTGTGATTGTCCGAGGTGGCGAGATTGTTGACAAATTTTATAGCCTTATTCAACCTGCCCCTAATTACTATACATATTGGACTACTGAGGTGCATGGTCTTACACGTCGTGACACCGACGGGCAACCGACATTCCCGGAAGTATGGGCTCAGGTGGCAGACAAAATCAAAGGTTTGCCTCTTGTAGCGCATAATCGCCCATTTGACGAGAGCTGCTTAAAAGCGGTATTTGAGGAATATGACATGGAATATCCGGGTTACGAATTTCATTGCACCCTTGCTGCCTCCCGTCGCTGTCTTGACATACCGAGCCATCAGCTCCACTTGTCGGCAGCCGCCTGTGGTTATGATATGGAAAACCACCATCATGCGCTTTGTGATGCTGAGGCTTGTGCCGCCATCGCATTGAAATTACTCTAATCATTCGTTTGAATATATCAGATAAAATATGAGACAGAACGAATCTTTTACAATTAGACTGAAAGCTATACTTTCTCGTCTTGACGAAATACAAGAAAACTACGCATCTGACGAGGATAATGCTTTATCCGATCTGGATGAAATAAAAGAGGAACTCGAAGAAATAAATGAACATTTGTTTCACTTCGAGGATCATCTATACACCGGCGATAAAGACCCGAATTATTTTGTCAAGAAAGCCGAAGAATGTCATCATGCACGGGAACTAAGTAATCGTGTTGAGAAGAAAATTGTCAATTTACGCAGGGAGATAACCGGTTATGACGAGCGCGAAATTATGCAGATGATGTATCCAGATGAGGATATTGATTCTGAAGATTTTGAAGATGGTTTTGATTTAGAGGACTTTTACGACGAAGACTGAAAAAATATTTGAGGTGTCACCAAATCTGATACACCGGTGTTATACTTTTGCGGAGTAACCATTAAAATATCAGATATGGCACTCTTCAAAGTAACAACAAAACGACTCCTTCTTAGCGGAGGCAAGAGACTCGAAGCCGGCATGACAGCCGAGGTCTCCTTCAACGGAAGCACTCTTCCTTTCTCAAATTCAACAGTAAAGGCAGAGATTCAGCGTCAGTTCAAGATGAAATACAACGTGGACTTTCCCGTTGGGTACATGAACGGCAACGAACTCAAAGTAGAGAAACTCTAACTTTGCGAACAAATCTATGCAGTGATAGTCAGCCATCTGCTATCACTGCATATTAAATGTCAGATTATGACTGTAAAAGAATTATTCACAACTGTCGGTTTTGACGCCATAGTAAAAGCCCTGCAAAACACTCATCGCAACGATAGGTCCATCAGATGTCTCGCCGGTTATAAGGAGGCATTTGATATTATCTGCAATACAGAATTTGAAGGGACCAGTGACGAAGTTACTTTCGACATTCCCCCTAAAGAACATTGGTTTGACCCCGGAAACTTACCCCTTCTTGCCAATAATGTCGAGGGGGACCATTGGAAAAACATTGTGGGCAAGACGGTAATCAGACCTGAAAATAATCCTTTTACAGATGAAGAACTTGCCGGAGCGATTCTTTGGGGTATGACGTTTTATGGCTTTACCAAACATAGTGCCTGGTCTCCTCGTGAAGAGCATTATACCAAGTATGGCGAAATGGCGGAGAGGTTTGAACGCAAACTTTACTTGCCTTACATCAGGGATAAGCGCGTGATAAGCGAACTCAAAGGTAAGTCAGAAATGCCTTATGGTATTGCCTTTACACAAGAGGTATGGGATAGAATCCATTTAGGCGAAACGCATCAAAACCGTAGCAAACGTAAACGTTTCTACCGATTGGAACGCCGCATCGCGAAATTAAAACGCCTCGATAAACGTCAGCATCTCATTGACGATCTCATCGCCACGACTGGTGTTCCCAAGGAATTCATAGAAACCTTGATAATGAATGCTGGTAGTGTTCGTGAAGAGTGGCGTGAGAGCCATGTCTGTGGCAAAACCTCCCGTGTAGATTATGTCATTGATTTACTCTCAAACTATTACCCGACACTTGATGGCCTCTGTCAGGACTGTCATGACGTAATTATTGTGGTTTATACCGACGAACACGAGCCAATGACTGAAGAGGAACATAACAAACTCTATAAAGCAACGTCTCCCGTTATGGTAAAGAGTGGTATAAAATCTCATTTGATTTGTGGACACACAGATGATGTACAAGGAGAAATTGCTTTACGTATTATCGGAATATCAAACTTAAACCCGAATGAAGATGAATGAAGAATCTTTATTAGAACAATCTGCTTTAACGAGCCTTCCTACCAGTTTCCGCGTAATTGGTATTGGGGAGGCAACTAAAGAAGTAATAGAGACTGTAAAGTCATACAGATATGATTGTGTGTCCGCCACAGTATTAACCGAACCTTTTGAGTGTATCCCAACCGATGAGGATAAGATGGTAATCATTGTGGCGAAAGACAACGAAGATCATGCGAACAGTATTGCAAATACATTCCATGAAGCCGGAGTCCTGACCATTGGTTTGCTTGACAATGCCGATTTGGAATGTTATGACGGAGTTATGGTAGAAACTTCTTGCACTGAGTACCCTGACTTAATAAAAGCCTTCCTACAGCCCATTGCGACACAAGGCATGATTGCCTATGATTTCAATGATTTGCAGACAACTCTTACCGACGCAAAGCATTTCTTTATAAAGTCAGAGACTGGGCATGGTAATGAGCGAGTCGCAGAATCTATAGGGTTCATTAAAAGCACATTGACCTCATCCCTGCTAAATAAAATCGAACGACTTTCTATTTTTCTGTATTTCAACAAAGAAGATAAACAGCCTTTGGTGATGCAAGAAATGACGGGACTAACCGATTTTGTTAGTGAACTACCAGAAAGCATTTATGTCATTTGGGCTGTATATCCCGATGAGAGTATAAAAGATGAAGAGATAAAAGTCACGATACTTGCCGCCGGAAAGGAACTGGAGAATGGATAAAGTAATTCAGAAGCAGTTGGCACTACTTAAATTTGCCATACTCCCCGGAATATTAGGGGGCATTGCCTGCTTTATCGGGCCACCTCATTCAGCCTTGATAAAAGCAAATATCGGAGTCGTAATAGGCTTTGCTCTTCAGCACAAGTATATGCTTCCTGTGCTGAAAGAGTTAAAGAAAGCATCCGATGATTTTTTTGATCAAAATATAAGAAAAGGATAACCTGTATCTAAATCTGCGACATGACGGAGCTAATTTTGCGGTGAGTCCGAGTGGCGATGCCACCGCGCACCGGCTTCGCCGACATGCGCTCTCGGCTCACTCGCGAGGGCTTCGCCGTTGCGATGAGCATTATTGGCCCCGTTTTTTTATTATGGCAAAGAAAATCAGAACTAAATCACTATTCCCATCAACTCCGAAAGAGCACATTCGTCAGCTTGTCGAATGGATGTCACAGGGAGTCTATGAAAAGGAACAGATTATTGCCGTGGCTCTGCTGTGTGCTGTGGCTGGAGAAAATATGTTTCTTCTCGGTCCTCCCGGAACAGCCAAAAGTATGGTAGCGAGTCGTTTGAAAATGGTATTCAAAGACGGCAAATCATTTGATTACCTGATGTCTCGATTCAGCACCCCCGATGAAATATTTGGTCCCATTTCAATATCCCGATTAAAGAATGATGACCGTTATGAACGACTGACCGCAGGATATTTGCCGGAGGTAGATGTTGTGTTCCTCGATGAGATATGGAAAGCCGGACCGTCTATCCAGAACACGCTTCTGACTGTAATAAACGAACATATCTTCCATAATGGAGGACAAATAATGCGCACGCCAATGAAAGTGCTTATTGCTGCCTCTAACGAACTTCCGGCAAAAGATGAAGGTCTCGAAGCGTTGTGGGATCGCTTCCTTGTGCGGATGGTTTCAAACTGCATAGAGAGTGATACCTCCTTCTTCAAAATGATAAAGGGTGCCGGTGTTGATATGTCGGAATTATCGGAATCGTTATACATTACCGATGAAACATATTCCAACTGGCAAAACGAATCAAAGACCGTAGGCATTCAGGATTCGGTTGTCAGTGCCATAAAAAACATTCGGAAGAGTCTTACTGCTCTGGAGAAGGAGGACGGAAATCAATTACGATATTATATCTCTGATCGACGTTGGCGAAAAGCGTACAAGCTGATGCAGACCTCAGCCTTTCTGAATGGTCGCATGGAGATAAATCTTTCAGACTATCTATTGCTTATACATAGTTTCTGGAATGATGTGGAGTGTATTCCCAATGTGCTTAATGCTTTTACTTCAAGTATCTCAGATGCGGTGCTGAAAGGGTTGGCGAAGATTGATAAATCTATTCGCCAACTTATGACTCCACAGCAACAAACCGCACAACAATCAACACAGTTACGATTAAACACAGACGGGAATGATTTCGCTGAGTATGATTATTTCTACTATCTCGTCGAAAATTATCCGGATGGAGATACCTATTTTTCAAAATGGGACTATGCCGCGTTATCAAATCAGACTCGTGACGGGGTGAGATATTATGACAGCAAACGCAAGAAAATCATCATTCACACAATCGTTCCGGGAAGACCGTTTGAAGCAAAATCACAGAATGCTTCGAATCTGACAAAGGTAAAGATTCAGAGGTGTCAGAATGGTGCGATAATCGACGGCACTCCATACGCTTTCCGCAAGAAGGCTGCTCAATCAGCAATAAGTTCTGAGTCTTTACAGACATCGCCTGTATATCAGCGTGTATATTTGATTCAGGACTTATTCAGGACTTGTGTCGAAGGATGGGAGAAGTCGGTATCATCAAACTGGACCGATTGTGATAATATATTCCTTTCTCCCAATGATCTTGCACTGGTTAACAAGATGCTGAAGAATGTCAGTGAACAGATAAAGACCATTGAGGTCAAACTCAATAACGTAGTTATGTTGATAAAATGATTGACTATACCGACATTGACGCCAAGCTGGAGGAATACAGCGAGGCTTTTGACTTCTACATGGAATGTGGCGAGATGCCTCCATCCATGCCGCCCGATGATTGCCTCGCCGGTTATATGCAGTAGGTCATTGACAATAATCCTCAGATCGACGGCTCGGACTCAACATGGGTTGAGGTGCTGAAAGAAGACTTGATTTCTTTCTTCACTGCTTTGCTGGAACAGTTCCGGGCAATGCAGATTGAAGCAATGAAAGAACTTGCCATGATTACTCGTTTCAGAGAAGCGACCATTGAGGAGAAACGCGAGATGTGGCAGGAAGTATGTGGCACAATTGAAGCCGGCTACTCGAAATATGATGTAAATCTTTCAGGATATACGGCGCAGTTCAAGACAGACGACAAGGGTGCTGTATTTTCGGCAATGACAAGCGATTGGGAAAATGCTTGTAAGGCTAAGCTCGATCGAAAAGAGCGTCAGATGTTGAATCGTGCGAAAATGAGGTTTGAACAATTTTGTCGTGATGCAGGAACAGGCGATTATGAAGACAGAAAGAAGGTGGAGAACTATGTCCATCGCTATCCGCAACTGAGAGAAATTGTGGATATGATCGGTCGTGACAAGGATCCGTCTAAAGAAGAGAAAGATACGGTAGTATATCGCTTTATGCCTACTACCGTGGCTAAAAACAGCTCGGTCGAAGAGATTGACAGAGTTGAGTCAGGCGACAATCTGGAACGTGTCCTACCAGTGGAATTATCTATGCCGGAAGATCTCTTCTTTAAGAGATATGCAACCAAGGAGCTTCAGCAGTTTTCAAGTCCCGGCAAAGACAAACCGAAAAAGATAGAGGAACATCGCAAAGACCCACGACTGACAAAAGGACCGATTATTGTAAGCATCGACACCAGTGGTTCGATGTCGGGACAACCTCAAAGGATTGCTTTCTCGTTGCTCAAACAGTTGCTCAGGATGGCAAAAAAACAGAAACGCCCTTGCTATCTGATCAGCTTCTCTGTCAGGTCAAAGTCTATTGACCTTGCAAAACCGCGAAATTGGCGTATGATTGACAATTTTTTGGAGCATAGTTATAGTGGTGGCACTGATGGTGAACAAATGCTTGCCGAGGCTATTCGCGTTCTTCAGAAAGGAACATACGAGATGGCTGATGTACTGATTGTCTCAGACTTCGAGTTTCCTGTTCCCAATCCCTCCACAATAGAGAATATAGACAAGGAGAAAGCTCTCGGCACTCGTTTCTATGGATTGAAGATAGGACATTACGGAGTTAAGGGTTATAGACACATAATGGATAAAATATGGGAGGTATGAAAGAACCAACATTTAAGATAAATCCTCGATTCCGGCTTACTACAAAGCACTTGTCAGTGGTCTGGCATTGTGTCGATAAGTTCACGATAGAATGTGAGGCAACGATGAAGATACCCGACCAATTCGTGTTTCAGGATAAGAACGCCGTCGAGTTGCTTGTTCAATACCACGACGGTATCCTGGATATGATTTACCATGACTCCACTGACTTTGAAACCAAGAAGATACAGAAATGGCTTAGGGAACTTATGCGCGATACCATACTTCGGATTGCAAAAGTTGTACTGCCTGCGAAGGGGTTGCATGGCTCCGGCGTTACAGTCAAGCGCCTTCGGAAGAATGTTCTCGGCTATTGCACGTTCAACAATCACATTACCTTACAACCTTTTCTCGTTATATTCAAACAGGAATGGACTGACGGTGTAATACTTCACGAAATGGCGCATTACAAGTACAAGCATCATCGCAAATCATTTTGGACCTTTCTTTCCACACTCATCGGCGAGTATTCAAAGATGGTAAAAGCAAAAGATGATATAGCGATGTCCCCATACTACAACTATTACCTCTATCTCACGAAAAATAAGTAACTTTGCTCCAGTATGGCAGTTGAATTTATTTCCGGCAAAGACCATTATGATAAGGTCGTGGCAAGAATGGCTTCCGTGAGGAAGTCGCTATGGATTGGTACAGCCGACATTAAAGACCTTCACGTCAAAGCTGGCAATTCATCTGAGCCATTCCTTGCTATTCTTGCCAAACTTCTCAAACGAGGTGTAGAGGTCAGACTTATCCATGCAAAAGAACCGGGTCCGGCTTTCCGTAAGGATTTTGACCGATACCCGATTCTAAAATCAGGACTGGAGCGGATACTATGTCCGCGAGTCCATTTCAAGATGATTATATTTGACTTTGAAACTGCCTACATTGGCTCTGCCAACCTGACAGGAGCCGGAATAGGTATGAAGAGCAGCAACCGCCGCAATTTCGAGGCCGGAATCCTGACCGATGAGCCGACCTTGATAGATGCCGCCTGTGAGCAGTTTGACAGCGTCTGGCGAGGCGAGCACTGTACCCGCTGCGGCCGTCGCCAATACTGCTCCGACCCCATCAAATGACGTTTATATAAGAATTGATTCCTTTCTACTGAAAAATTGTAATACAGCTGCATATTTGTTCATTTACCGAAACTCTTTAGCTATTGCTCCGTTTTGATATATAGCACGTTATACATCTTCGTATTTCTTCCCAAAATGTTGGTATATCATTGAAGTGATAATCAACATCATAACCATTGAACTTAGAATGGAGGCCCTCTCTCCAAAGATTTGTATCTTTATCATACATATCAATCCAATCTGCACCAGTCCATCTGAATTTATAATGTCTTTCCTTATAAATGCAGGTAAAATCTATATAGAGGCCTTTATACGGATAAGAATATTCTTTGTTAATAATGAGCTGAATATCATTCACGTTTGCCTGCGCTTTACTCAAAAACGCATATCGTTTTTCAATATAATCCGTATCTATAAAATAGGAATTGGATTCGTAATATCCACTTTTGGTTGAATAAATAGACAATACGTGCTTGTTGTCAACCCAATTTGGATGAATCCAGAAATCCAAAGTCTTCTTACATAGAGAAGTAATATCTGTTTGTAAATGAGTTAAAGAATCGGAGTTCGCTTTTCCCATGAGAAATTTATGAAAGCATCTGGGGTGTCGCCTTAACATCTCACTGACATTATCATCCTTATAGTGTAGATAATAGTTGTTGAAAATGAATAAAATATCCTCGTCTGAGAGAGAAGGAACCATGCGGCTTATTGCGTTTGGATTATCCGGTGTCTTAAAATATTCTTTAGCATTTTTGAATTTCAATTCAAAATGAGACCAATCAATTTCGCCATCTTCATTGTGGAAAAGCACACCAATAGATCCATTGAACAGACGGAACTTCTCAGCTTCAATTATTGCCTGCTCCCAGTCCTTTGCCCATGAGGGAAGCATAACGTTGCAGTCAGGATGAAGAATCTGAATGACTTTTTCAATTTCTTCAATAAACCGATGCTCCAGTACTGTATTGTTTTTTAATTTTTGTCGGTATTCTGAGGATTTTTCATAAAGTTCACCGTAAACCCTTCGTGGATTTTCAATCATATCAATTAGAGCAACGGCTTGTTGAATGGCTGAAACGCTACGAATTGTATCAGCGCCCCCGCTGTCTTTATCTGATATTAAATTCCAGACGAAACGCATCCAGTGTGACAAGCTCTCTTTTTCGTCATCATCGTGGGATGGGCTGAGAAAATATTTACATATCGCATAGAACGCAACCCTTTCCTGCTGGTTGATTGTCGTAAAGTCTAAAATCTCATCTGTAAGCTGTTTAGGGATATCTTTGTCAAGAATATACCTCGGGATGAAATAAAAGTCCTTTTTCCAATAAGGTTGTAAAGTTGACAAGTCGATTTGCCTTATTCCTTGAAATATTGTTTCGAGAGAAGTAAGAACTTTCTTTAATCGAGAAGTATAAGGCTCTAAAGATTGAAAAGTGACAAATTTATCACCTGAATTTTTCTCATGTTTATTCTTGCTTCCGCTGAATAGTCTATATTCCGAATTCTTATCAGAATTTTTTTCTGATAATACAAATTCTTCGCTATTTCTTTCTGTCACAACATATTGATAATAGATGCGATTAAAAAAAGCAAAGAAAAGCTCATCAACATTATGAACCGATTTTCCTAAACCATTTTCCCAGAAGATATCAGTCCATTCGTTATCAAATTTAGACGCGACTCTAATCGATTCCTCTTTTGATACGTTCTCAGATACCCATTTTATTACCTCTGCCTTGAAATTTTCGAAATTTGTGAGTGGTTTGCCACGAGCATTCATTTTGATATATAAATCATCAGAAAGGGGCAGCTCTTCAGAGCCAATGATGGTATGATTAAACATTATTGGGGATTGCTCTATATTGTTAGAAGTTAGCAACTTCCAATATTTCGTCAGCGTTTCTTTATCATGACCAAATATATCGAAAATATTATCTGAAGAATCATTCTGATTATTGCCAAAAAGCATGGTCAACATTCCGTATACCGTAGGGTCTTGCTTCCATTCAGAATAGAACCAAGTCTGATTTTCAATATGTCTTTTAATGAGGGTGCCATCAATTGATTTACTGTCGCTTTGACGAGCCAGTTCGCGTTTCTCCTTACCGGAGAGCATATCAAACGTTTTTATACCGGGAGAATCGTTGATAGTTTCTTCATCAATATTATCTTTCCATGACGAGAAATCAATCTTTACTTCTCGACCGACGAGCCACTCCTGAGGGTCAGGCGAGCCTTTTACCATAATCTCATTATAGCTGTCAAGACACATCTGAATTGTTGAGTCCGAATACTTTTCCTCAATGGGCAATGCTTTAATCTCATTAACCAAAGAGGCATACATTGGCTTTATGTCCTCGTGTTCAAGATAGAAGCCATTGAGGATTACCCATATATCCTCAAAATCTGAATTGCGAAAATAGTCCTGATAAATCATGTGTCGATGTTTTTGCTGCAAAATAAACACCAACATGTCGCAATTCACGATACAGCTCTTGAAAAAAATCACATCGCAAGCAGAATCCTGCCTCCTTCCTTGACGAAAGTCTGCGGATTCCGACAAACGGCAGCATAGACCTGCCTGTCCGTGACGGGATTTCCATCGACTCTTACATGAAGCCTATCCCGGTTGATCACCTCGGCTATGCGTTGGGTTGTCATACCATACCCGGCGGTGGCGAGAACATATACCATCGCATCTTCAAGTCGCATTTTCAGTCTCATAGTATCTTCGGACGTTCATAATATTCAACAACTTTACCCTTCTCATACAGATAGCGATAATCGCACTGCTTCAGGAACTTATATCCGTCCATCCAATCATCATCGTCAGGGTTGTTAATCTTGTCGAGCAGATACTCTTTTGTATGTATTCCAAGCCCATAAAATTTCATCCCATCCATCCGTGCTTCGACAATCAGTTTCTTGTTTTTATCGTAAATATGACTCCATTCAAAATCAGAAATGACCAGAATGTCGGCGCCTTCAAATGATGATGCGAATCGTCTGTACCGAGGATTATCAGGCATTTTCTTGAAAATAAAATCAAAGAGCCGATTCTCGTCATTGTCGCCACTATATGAATGAGAAAGGAATGAGAGAAATTTCTGCCGTTGCCTCTGAAGGTCGGTCAGGATAAAGAAGGAAAGATTGTGGGAATAGTTTATCATGCAGATCGGTCTTCTATCTCTCTGAGCCACAATAGCAACAGCAAGAGCCAACGTTTTTGCCGTCACTTCCGGTTCTCCGTTCATAGAGCCGCTTGTGTCAACGCATATATAGATTGGACCTGATTTATCATTGGCAATCTCAAAAGAGTGGGATGCGGATGAAAACAGTTGAAGACGATTCTGAACATATCGCTGATAAAACAGGTTTTCAGTAGATTTTGCTCCTAACAGAGCAAGTTCTGAAGGCAACAGACAATTGAGGTCATTACCGATAGTGATACCGCTTATGTCACTTCGTGAAGCAGATTGAAATTTACCGGTTACTTCGTGACTCGTGCCTCCACTCCGACCTATCTGCTTGGCAAGTTCAACGATTGTCGGATTAAGTAGTTGAAGATATTCAGCTTCAGCCTCGTGGCTATCAACCTCAAGGCCGGGAGAACTTCCTTTTGAAGATTCTGCATAGTTTGCAATATCTGTAGGTAGTGAGTAGCCCATCTTATCCGGACTATTGGATTTATCTGTAATACCTGATTCTATCTGAATGTCATATCCGTCAGAGTCCTGGTTTCCTTCATTTCCACTGCTACCAAGAGGAACTGGTTTGCCGGAATTACCGGCGGTAAGTTGCATGGATTCTGCAATTATTCTTTTCTCTTCAACGCTTAGTGGAAAGAAGTGTTTGGATAGCCATGCGTTCAGGAAATCTTCCTTTTTCCCGGTTCTTCGCTCTTCGTTTTCCCAGTCTTCCGATGAAAGAGAATCAATAAAATGGCGAATGACTGTCGTTGCGTAATTTTTCCAGAACAGGTCATCCTCCACAACGCAGTAAAAACGCGAGTCGCAGACAATATCCCGTATCATCTGATAAACAGGGGTCTTTCCAGCCCTAATTTTGCCAACTATTTCAAGCATTCTCGCTCCTCCCTTTATGGAAGAGGCTATGCCAGTGGCTCTGCGCAGATATGTCAGATGTTGCTTTCTCATCACATCAAATCTATTCTTGCTCTATAGACCGCGACAACTTCTTTTATGGGTGTATATAAATCGGAATTTGCAATGAAAAGATTATGATTCATTTCAACATATAGTTTGTTAGCAATGCCGTCAATTGTATCCCCGATCTCTGCAATAAAGTCTTTACTAAGTTGATTATCAGATTCTGTCCGGAGAAAATAGTTGTAGTTATTGATACAAATCACACCATCTTTTACAAACCTCATCACGAACTGTCCCCGAGAACGAAGCATCAGGGTACTGTCTGTAGTCTCTGAACCAAAGAAAACCTCATCAGGAGAGGTCTGCATACGTTGATAATCCTTGATTTTAATTTTCAGAGGGGAATCATTGCATTGAATGATATAGTGTTCTTGGTCCGGAGAGTATAGACGTGTGTCATTATTCTCAACATTAGCATGGCGTTTATAACTTTTATATTGCTCCAATATGTCACTGAACAATGACGCGACAACAGTTTCGGCAATAATCTGTTTGACAACCGGGATTGACGGCTCATCATTCCAAAGTATGTGCGACAATAGAAGCAGGTCAGAAAGACCTATCTCATCTCTTCCATTAAGAAATGCCGACATTTTCATGACTCCGACAGCCTTTTTCCAACGTCTGTCAGAAACGTAATATTTTAGGTTCTCAGGGTCAGGCTCACCCGTAACCACGTCTTTAGCGTTTATCTTTTCGTTAAGTTTCCCTCTTATTGTGTAAAGGATTTCAAGAACTGACTCGGGTATAGTTACCTTACGACTTTCTGACTGCACTGAAATAAAATCGTCATGGGTCAGTGGGCCAAATTCTTCTGTTGTCGATTCATAAGTCTGCGCAGAAAGCAATCTAAAAAAATTCTGTTTCTGTTCAATGGGATTGACAACATATCGCAGTAGAAAACGATCCCACAATGCTTCGAGACCTTCGTTTTTAGCCGGAAGTTCATTTGAGGCTGCTATTATCCCTTTGATTGGCAACTTAAGCTCTTGATTGCCGTTGAGATAGATTTTTTCGTTCAGAACAGTAAGAAGGGCGTTCTGAATAGCGGGACCGGCTTTCCATATCTCATCAAGGAAAACGACCTCTGCTTCGGGTAGGAATCCGGATGTGACACGTTCATAGCAATCTTCATCTTTAAGCTTGGAGATGCTGACGGGCCCGAAAATCTCATCGGGTGTCGAGAATCGCGACATCAAGTATTCAAAGACGGTAGCATTATCGAATGCAAGTTTTAATCGGCGGGCAATCATGGATTTGCCGACACCGGGCAAGCCGAGGAGAAATATACTCTCCCCGGCAAGAGCACTGAGCAAGCTAAGTGCGAGAGCCTCATCGCGCTCGAAGGTGTCATGCTTCATTCGCGACAATATTGCCGTGATTCTATTTCGGATTTCTGCCATTACTTTCTGTGGACACTAATACTTTCATTGATAATGAAGTCTCCGTTGGTAACTTGAACACCATGCTCTCCATAGATTTCAATCGAAGGGAGATGACAGAAACGATTGCCGTACACAAGTTCTACCGATTCTTCGTTTACGCCTTCGGGGAGGGACGGAAAATGTAAGTTGATTTCGCGCCCATCGTAATGTTTTGTGCCCTGATACTCACGCACAATTTCTTCATACCACTTACCTCCTAAACCTTTCTTATATATTTTGAAGGCATTCTCATCGTTATCCATTTCGCCGATGTAGCCAGTGTCGCCGGGAGTTATATCATCAAACGGCAAATAGGTTCTACCAGAAGTGTAGTCCGGATGCTTCAACCATTTGATTACCGGGAGCAAGGTGTTCGTAATAACATCTTCAGTAAGTCGATGACCACCTTTGAAAGATGACCAGTAGGAATAACTTTCGCGGTACTCGTCAAGACAGTTGCATACGTCGTCTTTATCACCAAAGAGTCCTATTACCGATTCCGGAGTAATGTCATCGACATAAAACAGGTTGGCCTCCATTTCTTCAAACTCTTGGATCAAGATTTCCGAGACCTCAAAGTATTCACTGCCATCTTCTCTCTCTGAGAAGAATTGTAGTCTCTCACCCTTGTTTTCTTTCAGGAGGTCTGAGACGTGAAACGCGGGATTGACAAGGATTCGGCGATAACCTTTCATCTGAGAGGCATACATCGCACCCATAGATGTGCCTATTACGATTGTATCATCAGCTCCATACTCTCCGGCAAGACTCAGTAACAACTGAAGAGCCTTTATTGGGCTGACCGGAATGTCAGGTGTGACAACATTATCATCCGGAAGTAACTCCCGAAGTTTTTTTGCGGTGTTGGACTGTCCCGACGAGGAAAGTCCGTGTAAATAAATTATATTCATATATCCTTTTGTATTTGGTCAGTACTTTGTTTTTCTTCCCACTGAAGACGTTTGAACCTGCTTTTGAACTTACGATAAGTAGAGTCTTCTTTGCCCTTGATCATTTCAAGATAGTTAATTTTACCGTCGATTACATTGACAAGACTCTTTTCGATACCCTTGTAGAAATCTCTTGTAAAGATGATTTGTGCTTGTGCATAGCCATATTTCTCCCACAAGTGAAGAAGCACCCGCAACTGTTTTATATAAGAACGGGGAACGTTGATTTTATCGCTTACAACGACTCCGGTAACCTCTCGACGTGTACCCGGTACAAATGTCCTTGTCTTCTTTTCATTCACTTTGAGCCCATACTTCGCAATGATATTATAAATCCTTGATTGCCAGAAAGGACTCATCCTGCGAATTGATTTACTATGACTGAATGTAATATCATCGGCATAGCGCGAATATTTACATTCCATTCTTTCAGCAAGCTTTGACATATCTTTATCAAGGCTCTTCAGCACAATGTTAGACAGAACAGGCGATGTCGGTGCGCCCTGTGGTAGCACCTCGATACCCGAACTGTCAGGAACGGTGCAAATTTTACATATAATATTGATTACTTCATTGCTTTGCAGTCTATCACCAAGCTCTCGATGGAGAGCCCGACGAACCATGAGTTTTGTTATGCTCGGAAAGAAATTTTCGAGGTCTGTATTAAATATGCAGGTTTGACCCACGTGTATCATGGCGTTATCCTTGACACTTTTCTCTAATACAAAACCGGTGGCGTGTTCATCGGGAACGAATATGGATTGCAGAACTATATTTAGTGCTGTTTGGATAGCCTTCAACGGTTTGACAGGAGCGCTGATTTTTCTTTGTCCACCTGACTCCTTGGGTATCGTAAAATCGACATAGGCGGACTTTCTTGCGTTGGCTGACGCAAATCGCATTATCTGTCTGCCGGACTTGGGTTCGGCCAGACTCCAACCGTCAATAAGCGGTGCAATGAAATTCAACACATCAAATAACTCCTTTCGGTTACTGATGGTCACGTCTTTGAGATATTCTGCAATTTGGTCTCGCATAGTTTTGTCAGTTTGCGAGAGCAGTGAAAACATCGGTCTTACTTTCGTGTGTGCCGGATGGTCGAGGCTTCGGCAATGTGCGCTGTGAACGAGGGAGTGCATTTCACATCACCGAGAGCGAAGCGAAGGTGATGAAACATATCACATCACCGAGAGCAAAGCGAAGGTGATGAAACATGCACGACCGGAGTGAACAGCGTGCAGGGTCGATGCCGAGTAATAAACTTTGGGGTGCGCTCCGATAATTCGGAACGAAGTCTGCCGGATTCAGCAGACAGATGGCAAAGGTCTGACCGATGTTTTCAATGTCCTCTTGTTTCTTTTCATCGGCAAAGTTATAGAGGACGTATGAAAAATCGTTTCATATATGAAAACGATTTGCAGAAAAATTTGAGACTACTTGTAGAGCGCTGCCAGAGAGTCTGATTTCTCTTTTATAAGATTCCGGAGCCATATTGGAGTAAGAACCTCAATATCATTGCCATGACTCATTATTTCCTGAATAAAGTCGTATGCTGGTGACATATAGTATCCAAAGGTAATAAAACCATCCCCGTGTTCAAGTTCCTCTTGCGAGGGATGTAGTGGTAATGATTTTACATATTTGGGAAATTCTCGATAGCATTTCAGGATAACCCGAGTAGGAGTAGAATATTCGTCAGAACAAATCCCATAGAAGTTTGCGAAGAAGTCTTTTGCAGAAAAATCTTCGGGATAGGTAAATTGCTCTGATGATAGTTCGAGTTTAGTGATGCGATCTAAAGCAAATATCAACCGCTTGCCGCTATCCACGGTTTGGCCGAGCATATACCACCTCCTTTTGAACAACTTTAAGCACAACGGCTCCAATATCCTATCACTCAAATTATTCTTGGTTGAGTGAAATGATGTGTATTGAAATACTATGCGCAGATTATCTCTCAAAGCCTGTGATAGAACGGGGAGCCATTCCCGACCTCCGGGTACGGGTTCCAAAACTATTTTGTCAGAGATAGCCTTGTTTTCAAGCAATAATGACTCGGTTGCCATACTTTCTGTAAGCCAGTTCAACACTTCATTATTTTCAAGTTCTTCCTGATTGGCTATGAAATACTGACTGTTCTCTCTCATTGAAGAGCATTGTATGTCAACGCCCAACTCCGTGAGAATAGCCTGTCGGTGATTATGAAAGGTGCGTTTGGACAACTCAGTCCCCTTATAGTTAAGGGTTGAGATGTCCCACTTGTCACTTATTTCTTTGAAAGTTATTTTTCTGGCGTCAAGAATGGTGTTTATGAGCCAGATATATTTGCGAAGTGTTGAGTCTGCCATACAAATTTCTTTATCTGACTGCAAAGTTAATCATAATGTATGAAAACCATATTCACACATTATGAAAACTATAGGAATAAGGGCAGAATATTTAGCAGAATCTAAACTGTCACGCCTTTGATTATTTCAATGACCGCTTATACTGTCTTAGTAGTTCTTGTGTCTGCTTGAGAATAATACCAACAATTTCCTCTCTGCATTTTTCAGAAACGAGACTAAAAGTAAGCTCATCGCTGAAATCTGCCAAATATAGGCCGTCTGAATTTGAAAAGTCTATAAATTTGTAGAAGGGCCAGTTCTCACAATTTTCAAGATTAAGAGCGGCTTCATTTTCCTTAAAGAATGCCTTGGATTTGGTCTTTAATCCGGATCTCACATCATCATCCGAAACTCCGACACAGACATAATTATCGTGGTCGGCATTGATAGTGAAATTATAGCCGTCGGGAGTCGATAATTCAAGATTAAAATCGGCTTTATTTCTCTTGGCAGCTGAGCCGTAATCTGCTTGACCACATCATTGGACGTTAAGACATTAAATGCTATTATATTATTCGTAGAGTTCGTATCTCGCCTATAACAAATAATATATTGTTTCTTAATGGAAAGCGAAACTCATTATGATTGTACAACTTTTACCCTGATATTTATACAAAGAAGACACAAATTAGTAAAATACTACAATAAATGTATGTACGATTTTTGTAACAACAATTCTTGTAGTTACATTTTATGTATTATATTTGTACATCAAATCAAAAATAAAGCGTTATGGAAACTCCGTTCATATTTGGAAAGATTGCTACTGAGAAAAATTTTACCGACCGTGAGAAAGAAACAGCCGACTTGGTTCAGAACTTTACGTCATTAATCAACACGATTATTATCTCTCCTCGCCGTTGGGGTAAAAGTTCGCTTGTAAATAAGGCTGCAAGGTTGGCGATGGCGCAGGATATTAACCTCCGCATCTGTCATATCGACCTGTTCAATGTGCGTAGTGAGGAGCATTTCTATTCGCTGCTCGCCCAAAAGGTTATTGCCGCCACTTCCACAAAATGGGAGGAGGCAATCGAGAGTGCGAAGAGTTTCTTTTCGCATCTTGTTCCCAAGATTTCAATCGGTACAGACCTCACTAATGAGGTTTCAATCGACTTTGATTGGGAGGAGGTAAAGCGCAACCCTGATGAAGTGCTCAATCTTGCTGAAAAGATTGCCAGAAAGAAGGGCCTGAAAATCGTGATTTGCGTAGATGAGTTCCAAAATATCGCTGAATTTACAGACCCGGACTATTTCCAGAAAAAGTTGCGTTCACATTGGCAACTGCACCAGAGTGTGGCTTATTGTCTTTATGGCAGCAAGCGCCACATGATGATGGAAGTGTTTACAGACTCATCCAAACCATTCTACAAGTTCGGCAACCTGATGTTTCTCAATAAGATTGACACGTCTTGCCTTGTGGAATTTTTCAAGAGTCGTTTCGCTGATACTGGCAAGAGTATTGACGATGAAGCAAGCCATTTAATTGCAAAGCTCGTAGATAATCATCCATACTACGCACAGCAGCTGGCACAGCTTTCATGGCTTAGGACAAAGGATGTATGTACCGTTGAAATCGTACGTGAGGCGCATACAGCATTGGTGGAACAGTTAAGTCTGCTGTTTGTAACAATCACCGAAACATTGACCACACAGCAATTGAACTACCTTAAGGCTCTTATAGCTGGAGAAAAGGCCATCAGTTCAACTGAAGTGATGCATCGCTATCAAATCTCTTCAACGACCTCAATATCCCGCTCAAAGGCTGCCCTTATCAAGAATGATATATTGGATAATAAGGCTGGTGAAATCTCGTTTCAGGACCCGATTTATGCCTATTGGCTAAAGACTGAATATTTCGCAAAATAATAAGACTATGAATAAGTGTAACCGTACTTGGATTGCTTTCGCCAATAAGAAAAGATGTAGGCATGCTGATGCTATAAATACCTTAGGATTTATTTCTTGGAGAATGGGGAGAGCTCGTTTCGCCATAGGCGATATAGTGTATCTGTTTATGTCCGATGAACGTTATGTCCGTTTCAAAATGATTGTAACAGCAGAGAACTGCAAACGTGAGGATAAGGAGTTTTGGATAGAAAAGGCTCCTGATGATAAAACTTACAAACTGGAATTGCTTGCAGAATCAAATCGTTCTCGATTGACAGAATCTGATTTATTGCAACATGGATTTAAGGGAGGTAAAAGTTTAGAAATTCCCAATTGCAACAATATGGAATTGATAAACTACATTAAATCTGTTTTTGATATTACAACGAATAGTATAAACAACATAAATAACTTATTATGAAAGGTGATGCTCAACCATTAATCAAATTTTTTGATGGCTCAGATAAAAGATTCATAATACCTCTCTATCAAAGAAATTATGATTGGAAGGAAGAAAACTGCGAACAACTATTTAATGATTTGCTAAATCTACATGAGAGTAACAGGAAAAGCCATTTCTTTGGAAGCATTGTATCAAGTATTCAACCTGGAACCGAAGACAGGTATATCATTGATGGGCAACAACGTATTACCACCGTTTCGTTGTTGCTGACTGCTATGGTCAATGCAAAAAAAGAGGGATTGATAGAGGCCGTAGATTCCAAATTGGTTGAAAAAATATTCAAGCGATACCTTGTGGATGAGTATCAAGAAGACGAACGCAAGGTAAAACTCAAACCGATCAAAAAGGATATGGAAGCATTTGATGCTTTGCTATATAAATCAAAAGAACAATACATTAAAGAATCTAATGTTACGCGAAATTATGACTTTTTCTATGATAGGGTCATACGTTCCGGACTTACAATTGACGAGTTGTTTGAAACAATTAAGAAATTGGAAGTCATAAATATTCGTCTAGATGCAGATGACGATCCTCAATTGATTTTTGAAAGTCTCAACTCAACAGGACTTGATCTAAGTGAAGCTGATAAGATACGCAATTACTTATTAATGTCTCTATCCCTGACAGAACAAGATAATCTCTATAACCTTTTTTGGAATCCTATAGAAGTGTTTACAAAGTATGATCCTTCTTCATTTGTTCGTGATTATCTTACGATGAAGCAAGGTAAAATAGGTCGTATAGATAAAATTTATTTTATATTTAAGGAGTATGCTGAAGGGAACAAAATGGCAAGAGCCGATTTGCTTGAGGATATGCACCATTATGCTAAAATATATAGTCAAATAAATAATGCAAAAGCCGGAACCGATAAATTGAATCAAAAGCTAAGTCAATTACGAACACTCGATTCAACAATTGCATATCCTTTCTTTATGGCTTTTTTTGATTATGCTTCAAAAAACAATTTGCCTGAAAGCGAAATTTGCAGGGTCATAGATGTGATTGAAACCTATTGGGCACGCCGCATAATATGTAACCTTCCGTCAAATGCCTTAAACAAAGTATTTGCCACTTTACATAGAGACGTATTAAGCTATATAGGTAAAGTTGTAAGTGACAACAAACTTGCTTATATTGATGTCTTGACATATATCCTGCTCAAGAAGGGACGTTCGTCTATTTTCCCCAGTGACGAGGATGTTAAAACGGACTTTGCCACACGCCAAGTGTACAAGATTCCGGCAAATGCACGAATGTTCATATTGGAACGTTTGGAAAACAGGGATAATAACGAACGTCATGATGTTGTAAAAGGACTTTCAGAGAAGAAAATTTCCATTGAGCACATAATGCCTCAGACGCTTTCGGATCAATGGAAAAAAGATTTAGGCCCAGAATGGGAACGCATACACGATACATATCTTCACACTATGGCTAACCTTACACTAACAGCCTATAACTCACAATACAGTAACCTTACATTCCTTGAGAAGAGAGATATGGAGAAAGGGTTTAAAGAGAGTGCTTTCAGATTAAACAATTATCTCAAATCTTGTAATAAATGGACTGAGGATGAACTGAAAGAAAGGCAAAAGGAACTATTGAGCGTTTTTATGAAATTATGGCCGATGCCGTCAACCACATTCAAGCCTACTAAGCAAGAGGCAGAATCTGCATCATTAGAAGATGATGATTTTGAATTTACTGGTAAAAAATTACAAGCATATATACTGTATGGAGTTCGATACACGGTAAACACTTGGAAAGACATGTTGATTCAGGTATGCAATCACATTTTATTGAAAAGGCGCTCTACTATTGAGTGGTTATGCGCAAATGAAAAATCTGGATTTTCAACAACCCCAGAATCTTGGAGAAGAGAGCTTGGCCCCAATATGTACTTATGGACTGATAATAGTACACAGACAAAGATAAATATTCTGCATGGTTTATTTGAAGAATGTAATATTCCCTCCTCTGAATTAATTTTTGAATTTAGGTCTGACACTTATGATGAAGATGAAGAATAATATTTAATGCAAAAATGGCTCTGACTTCCGCTTCTGTTTCAGGGCCATTTTTGTACCTTTTCTCATCAAAAACGGCATTTTTCACAAGTTTTTGTACCGCACATTTTGATATTCAGGAAATTACACTTACTTTTACTTTCCAAAATGGAGGTACAAGCTGAGAATGATGCTAAAAATCACTAACTTACACATTATCAGATATTTGCCAATCTGCTGGTTGTGCCTTTTAGAGCGCTATACTATTGATAACCAACGATGTACACATACGCATCGGCAAATAATTGGCGGCGGCAGACAAGTTGCAATAAGTGTTGGCGAGCAGTGAATTCAGATTATTTTATATGAGGGGTAGCTTCCAAATAAAATCAACTTATCATATAATGGGCGATATGGCCATTATATGATAAGTTGATGAAGGAATGATCTGCTGATTGATGCACGCCTTTGTGAGAGTGCCGCGGAAGGGTTATCTGCGGGCGGCTTTCGCCAGCTCTCCGAGGAACCACGTCATTGAGGCCGTTCCGTCCATCGTAGGCTCGTTGGTGCTGTAGTCGCAATAGTCGTCGTGATAGACCGCCGCGCCGCCTTGAAACTTGGCATATCCGTCGTCGTGGCTCAGCACCACGCCGCGCAACGACTTGAAGATGGCAGTGTAGACAGGGCCGTCGACAAGTCCGCCGGTGATTTTATAGTCGTGTCCGTGACTTATCATTGAATGCGGGTCGCGCGGATAGTCGCCATTCTCGGGCAGCCCCACGACCATGCATTTACCCCACGGATTCACACCGAAGAGCCAGTCGCGCATGGCTGTCTCGATTTCTTGGAACTGGCAGTCGCCCGACAGCTTGCGGTAGAGCATCGCCTGCGTCACAAATGCCACTGTAAGGTTGTTGCTGCACCAGATGAAAGGGATGCCGTGTTTGAAGGCAGGATTTACGTCG
>ENA-OPEH01000045-OPEH01000045.1-human-gut-metagenome-genome-assembly--contig:-NODE-45-length-42406-cov-2.568841_pt1 | contig 42406 bp, 38 predicted proteins | sample MGYA00241299_ERZ501532 | MGnify/ENA primary metagenome ERZ501532 (study PRJEB25962, sample SAMEA1969296) | human gut metagenome | biome: human gut; feature: human-associated habitat; material: faeces...
AAATCATCGGAATCATATTCATCAGAATATTGCCATGTTTTATATATTTCTATTGGAATATCAAAGTAACATGCACTCCTTTGGAAACGTCCAGCGAGTTGCTGCCCGGTTGCTGATAGATAGCAATGGCGGCGGTGGGTTTCCCGTCCAGTTGGGATACTACGCTGTAAGAGGCCGAGCCCAGGTCGATGTGCGCCACGTCGCGCAGACGGAGTATCTTCCCTCCGGTTTCGGTACGCAGGATAATGTTGCCGAACTCTTCGGGCGAGGTAAGTCGGCCCTTTACGGTCAGGCTGTATTGATAGGCATTTTTATTGTCCGTGCCGATGGGTTGCCCTACGTTACCTGCGCTGACTTCCACATTCTGTGATTGGATGGCTTGGTATACATCGGCCGGCGAAAGATAGCGGATGCGCATGGCGGCAGGGTCGAGCCAGATACGCATGGAGTAGTCCCCTGCTCCCATCACATTGACGGCGCCTACACCGGGCACGCGTGTCAGCTGGTCCACGAGATTCAGCTTGGCATAGTTGCTGAGGTAAAGTCCGTCGTAGTCCTTGCTGTCCGATGTCATGGTGAGGAACATCACGATATTCGATGACTGCTTCTGCACCGTGACACCTTGTACCACAACGGGAGTAGGCAGTGACGACTGGGCCACGCTTACCCGGTTCTGGACTTGTACGGTAGCCATATCAATGTCCGTGCCTACGGCAAAAGTGATGGTCAGCGAGTAAGCGCCCGATGAGCTGGAGTTGGAGGACATGTAAAGCATCCCGTCCACTCCGTTGACTTGCTGCTCGATGGGGATGCCGACGGTTTGTGCCACCGTCTGCGCATTGGCTCCGGGATATACGGCACTGACCTGTACGGTGGGCGGCGTGATGTCCGGATATTGTGCGATGGGCAGGATGCCCAGTGTGACCAGTCCTGCTACGACGATGAGCAGCGCCAATACGGTAGCAAAGATAGGACGGTCTATGAAGAATTTTGAAAACATAGGCTTTGGTATTAATCAATTCATATTAGTTGTCGATGGGATGTACTTTCATTCCATCCCTTACCTTCATCAGCGCTTTGGTGACGTAACGTTCCTGGGGAGTGATGCCTGCCCTTATCTGGCGCAGGCTGTCCCCTATCAGTTGTCCGGTTTCTATATGGCGGTAGCGCACTATATTCGAATCGTTGACTACGTATATGTATTTCCCCAACTGGTCGGTACCGATGGAGGCGTCCGGCAGCAGGATGGCCTGCTGTTGCTCTCCGTAGGGCAAGGTGATGCTGACGTAGAGGCCGCTTTTCAACAGTCCTTTAGGGTTGTCGAGACGGGCGCGGATGTTCAGAGTTCCGGTGTTCAAGTCTACGTTGGGCGAAAGATAATCCAGTTGTGCGGGATAAGTGAGGAGTCCGTCTTTGCCTAGGCTGACACTCACTTGCCGGGGGATACTGTCTCCCTGCTGCATCAGCATGGAGAGCCATTGGTTGTCTGCCACGTTGAAGTAGGTGTACAGATGGTCGTCCTTGTAGATGGTTGCCAGTGTGACGGGCTGCACGCTGCCGCCTACATAGCCTCCGGCATCCACCAGGTTACGGCTTACGGTACCGTCGAAGGGGGCACGGACGGTGCAGTAGCCCAGATTGGTGCGCGCCGTGTTCAGGGCTGCTTCCGCATTGCTCACTGCAGCCTGCGAGGTTGCCACGTTGGATTGTGCTTGCAGCACTTGTATACGGCTTACAGCATCGCTTTTCACGGCTTCCTGCATACGTGCGTAGTTGTTTTGGGCGTATTCCAGGTTGGCACGGGCAGTGTTGAGTTCTGCTTCCGCCTGCCGCATATTGTCTTGATAGACTGTCGGTTCGATGACAAAAAGTACTTGTCCCTGGCGTACCCGGCTGCCGGGAGCGTAAGCGATGGTCTGTAAGGTTCCGCTGACTCTGCCTACCAGGTCTACGGTCTTTTCAGAAGTCAGGTAGCCCGGATATTCTTTCGTCAGCGTAATGTTCTGCACTGTCGGACGGGCCACGCTTATCTCGGGAACGGGCATCGTTTGTGCCGTTTCTTTCCTTCCCCCGCATCCCGTTGCCAGCAATGGCAGGATGAGCAGGGTGATGTACATTTGATTTTTCATATACGGTTCGGTTTAGTTTATATTCTTATTTCTGATTCATTTCATATCCACCTCCCAATGCCTGGTATAAGGCTATCAGATGCAGCAAGGAGCTGCCTTGTGCCTGCACCAGCTGATTTTCGTATGTCAGGAGTGAGCGTAGTGCGTCCAGTACGTTCTGGAAGGGAGTAAGTCCTTGTTTGTACAAATCGAGGGAGAGTTTCAGAGTTTCTTCTCCCTGGTTGCATACTTCGCGCATGGCAACAATCTGTTGGATGGAGTTGCGATAGGAGTTCATGGCATTATCCGTTTCCTGCACGGCGGTAAGCACTGTCTGGTTGAACTGGTGAATGGATTCATCGAGCTGGGCACGTGCCAGACGGGTGGCATTCACCAGTTTGGTACCGCTGAATAAGGTCCAGCTGATGCTTGGAGCAATTTCAAACGTCATACTGTTCCGTTTAGTCAAGTCCTTCAAGTCATGGGAGGAATAGCCGATGGAACCTTTTAGGAACACTTGCGGCAGCCAGTCACTTTGAGATGCGCCGAGTGTTGCCGCCTGCGCGTTGACTTGGCGTTCGGCTTGCCGTATATCGGGGCGGCGGAGCAGCAGGTCGGCAGGAACACCGATGCCTATGGGTTCCATATAGTCGGGCAGTTTGCCGGGCTTCTCCAATATGGGGCGGATATGCTGGGGGTAAGTACCGAGTAAGATTGCGAGCGTCGTGATGTATTGGTTGATGCCTGCCTCCAGTTGTGGGATGGAGGCTTTGGTACTGTAATATACGGATTTGGCTTGTGAAACGTCCAGTTTGGACACCAGTCCGGTTTTGTAGCGTACTTCGGTAATGTTAAGTACGGCTGCCTGGGTATGGCAATTGTGGGTCACTACACTTAGCTCTTGCTGCAGTTCGCGGAGTCCGATGTAGGCAGAAGCTATCTGGGCACAGAGGGATACCATGACAGAGGTATATTCCTCCTTGCTTGCCATGAAGGTTTCCCGCTGTGCCTTTACCCGTTGGCGGATACTTCCGAATACGTCCAGCTCCCAACTGGCGTTGAGCGAGGCGCTGTATGCACCGGTAATGGATTGCGGAAGTGCGTTGACATTGCCGCTGCTTTGCTGCCGTGCCCATCCTCCGTCCAATGAGATGGAAGGGAAAAAGCTGCCGCGTTCTATCCGCAGATTGGATTTAGCCATATCCATACGGTCCATGGCAGAAAGTACGGAATAGTTTTGAGTGGAGGCTACCGTAATCAATGAATCCAGCATCGGGTCATCGAAGGCTTTCCACCACTTGTCGTCAATGGGTGGTATTTGTCCGCTGAACAGATTGTCATCTCCGGGAATGGCATGGGAGGCGTCCTTTCCCCAGCCTTGTGGGAGTGGTTTCTCAAGATAGCGGTTGGCTTTCTGTGCCATAGCCGCAGGACATAGGCATAATATGAGCAACGCAGTGCTCCAAACTTTTATATTCATAAATAAAGGTTTAGGTGGTTATCTTTTTATGGGATTGATAACAACCTAAACCTTTATTTGTTTATGAGTATTTACTCGGTATACCCGAGTATCTTAGAAGGCATACCCGAAACCCACATTCAAGTAGATGGGATACATGGCAAAGGTAATTGTATTGAAATCTTTCTTGAAAATATCATTCAATCCCCATGTAAGGTCGGCAAATACACTCAGATGTTTGAAGGCACGCCAGTCTACACCAGCTTGCACGCCCCAGGCAAACTTGCGCAAATCATCCGAAAAGTCGTAAGTGGCAATGGCACCGTCGGAGAAGTAGACTTTCTTTCCGGTAGGATTACCTTCACGCAGATAACCTTCATATACATATCCGGAGAATTCCTCATCCATCAGGTAGGATACATATGCACCTGCTTTGGCTCGCAATCGTGAGTTGACTTTATATGCTCCAAGTACGGGGACAGTAATGTAGGCATTGCGTACTTTGGTTTTTACTCCTCCCGTCCAGTTACCTTTCAAGCGGTTACCGTCATTTCCTATGATTTCCATGCCATAGTTCTTTACTGTCGCTTTGGTAATCATATTTTTGGTTTCCAGTCTTACCCCGGTTATTACTCCCCATTTTTTAGTTTTTCCTAACCACTTGATGGCATTTCCTTCCAGCATAAGAGCTAAAGTAGGATTGTAGGCATCGATACTCCGTATTTCTACGGGCAATGGAAGCGGGGAAGTACCACCGATGCTGACACCGGCCCTTATCTCATATTCCCATCCGTGCAGGGCAGCGTTTATAAGCGTACGATTCTGATTCTCTTGAGCGTATAGGGCGGTTTGCATGTAAACTGCCAATGCGATAAATGCTACTATTTTCTTTATCATGTTGTATTCCAATTCTACAGGGTTCTTATTCGAAAATCAGTTCCACATCATCCACTAAAAGGGTACTTCCGGGCGCACCCTCGAAAGTTGCACCGTTCTTGCTGGATGCAAAAATGATACTTAGTTTATATTTTCCTTTTGCCAGTTTGGTTTCATCTATTTCTTTTCCATATCTCTGATAGTCAAAAGGAATGTCGAAAGCTTCCCAATCATCGGTTTCGTGGGGATTGGATATTAGAGCTAAAGCTACCATACTGGGATGTTCATAGTTCTGGTTTGGCAGATTTCCATCCAATATTACTTCCGTAACTTCTCCTGCTTCGTTGTAACTTTCGCCTTCATAAAAGATTGCATAGATGTTCATCACATCTTTACGGTCGGTGTATCCACCGTTTTCATAAAAACGTTCACCGGCTTTGTACTTGTACCAACCTTTTAGACGTGAGGGCTTATAACAGAAAGGAGTGCCGAAATGTGTGGCTTTCAATGGGCTGGTGAGAGCATTCGTCATATCAAACTCACCGATAAACAAATTTCCAGCAGCTATCGGCATACCTACCATTGCTCCCAGAGAGCCGGTAAGCCGAGTTTCTAATTTGGCACACTTTCCGTTTTTACCATTGTCATATTGTGACGTAGGGTAATTTTCAGTAGCTGATGAACTGGCTGCCCAGTTGAATCCTTCATTTCCACTGGCCCATGTCAGTTCCAATCCGTCTTGTTCTTCATAGAACTCCTGATATTTGTATTTGGGGTTAATTCCATTGATAAGTCGTATGTCTTCAAAATGGAATTCATTTGGGATGTCTGATACCGATTGTTCGCGTACACCGATGGAATATACTCGCTGCCAAGCCTTGTTCTCGGAAGTTACGGTATACTTTACCCTTTTTCCGTCAGAGAAATCGTGTTCACTACCACTTTCCGGACTAATGGTAGCGCCCGGCGTCAACTCAAACAGGGGGGATAGTTTGTTTAAAGGAGTGCCCTCTTTTACTTTTACTAATATGGGGTAGGCCTGCAGATTATCATTGTAAGACGGATTTAAATTGAAACGAGCACTTGCCAGTACATCTTCTTCAAAAGAGATGCCTGTTATATCAGCTTCAGCATTGGGTGCTTCATCTTTTATGCACGATGCCATCAATATTCCGAAAAGTGAATAGAGTATGAATAATTTGTTTAGTCTCATGCTTTTTAATTTAATTCTATTAATTTTTCAAGCAACAAAACTACTTCTTTTTTCTCTAATAGCAGGTTTTTATGAGCTTATTTAACAAAAAAACGGCAATAGGTGCTTTACTATTGCCGTTTTATATATAGAAAATGTTCTATTTTTAATTATCTGAGCCGATATGTACGATTTTTCTTTTGGCTCTTACTGGCTTTTCCTTTACAACTTCCACTTTCTGTTCGGGAGTTATACCTGCTAATTCCGGGTCAATCATGATACGGCCACAATATTCGCAAACGATAATTTTCTTGCGTGAGCGGATGTCCAATTGTCTCTGGGGCGGAATCTTGTTGAAGCAACCACCGCAAGCATCACGCTGTACGTATACAATACCCAGTCCATTGCGTGAATTCTTACGGATACGTTTGAAGGACTGAAGCAGACGGGGTTCAATCTTTGTTTCCAGTTCTTTGGCTTTGTCTCTCAGCTTCTCTTCCTCTTGCTTGGTCTCGGAGATGATTTCGTCCAGTTCGCTCTTCTTTACGTCGAGGTCTTTTTGTCTTTCTTCCAGAGCAGCAGTGCTTTCTGCTACTTCTTGAGATTTTTCTTCCTCTTGTGCGGCAAATTCCTTGATACGCTTTTCGCAGAGTTCGATTTCCAATGTCTGGAATTCGATTTCCTTGCTTAAGAAGTCATATTCGCGGTTGTTGCGTACGTTGTCCTGCTGGTCTTTATATTTAGCTACAGAAGCCTTTGCGGTTTCAATTTCAACTTTCTTTCCTGCAATGGAGGATTTCAACTCGGCAACTTCTGCCTTGATTCTGTCTATACGGGTACTCAGACCGGCTATTTCGTCTTCCAAGTCCTGTACTTCCAGGGGAAGTTCACCTCTCAACGTCTTGATTTCATCGATTTTGGACAGCATTGTCTGCAATTGGAACAAAGCTTTCAACTTCTGTTCTACGGTTAATTCCTGAGGATCTTTTTTTGCTTCTTTAGCCATTTTACTTACATGTATTTTATGGGGTTTGTATTCACTTTGGTCATCTGAACCTCAAAATGAGGAAACAAATCCCGGATTATTGTATAAAATATTTCTTTCGTATATTGCTCACTTTCATAATGCCCTATTTCAGCCAATAATATATCGGTATCATGTCCGAAATAGTCATGGTATTTTATCTCGCCGGTGATAAAGACATCTGCACGGTTGCGGATGGCAAGCGGCATTAGGAAAGCGCCGGCGCCGCCACATAATGCAACAGTCTGTATTTCCCGCCCGAGGAGTTTGTTATGTCTGAGACACCCTACTTCGAAGGTTTTCTTTATCCGTTTCAGGAATTCAAGTTCTGTCTCCGGTACTTCCAATTCGCCAATGACACCGGCTCCGGCTTGTGGCCATGAGTTTTGCAAGGGATAAATATCATAGACCGGTTCTTCATATGGATGTGCCGCAAGCAGTGCCTTGACAGTTGCCGCTTTTTTGTAGGCGGGTATGATTGTCTCAATACGTACTTCACGTTCGGTATGCAGCTCCCCTATCGCTCCACAGTATGGGGTGGCACCTTCCCGGGCTCGGAATGTCCCCTCGCCTTCCATGTTATAACTGCACAAATCATAGTTGCCGATATTGCCGCATCCAGCGTCGAACAAGGCTTTCCTCACGTCTTCCGCTTGGGCGGTCGGTACAAATGTGGTCAGCTTTACCAGCGCATTTTCCTTGGCTTCCAGGATACGGACATTCTTCAAACCGATTTTCTCGGCAATCTTGAAGTTCACTCCTCCCGGTGCATTATCCAGGTTAGTGTGCGCAGCATAAACAACGATGTCATTCTTGATGGCTTTCAAGATACAACGTTCCACATAATCCCTGCCCGTGATGGATTTATACCCTTTGAAAATGAGAGGGTGATGTGATATAACCACATTATATCCCAATGCAATGGCTTCATCCAGTACAGCTTCAGTAACGTCAAGACACAACAAAGCCCCTGTTGCTTCCGCATCTGTCAATCCGATTTGCAGGCCGGCATTATCAAATCCGTCTTGCAATGGCAGAGGCGCGAACCGTTCAAGGGCGCTTACTAATTCCTTAATTTTCATTGTGAACAGAAAATTTGGTTGCAAATATAGTAAAAAGCAATGGATTGAGAATGTTTTTTATTCTTTTTATAAAATATCAGTAACAAATTTGAGTAATAGACGGTTTTCTTCCAACAAAAACTCTTATCGAAAAATGTTTTATCACGAAAAAGACTATCTTTGCGAGCGATTATTATAAAACTAAATCTATGAAAACTAAAAAACTATTCGGAATTTTATCGCTCTTGATTATAATTGGTGTGACCTCTTGTAACAGTGATACTCCACAAGACAATGTAGAAAACATTAAAATGAAGGTCTCTTCCGAGATTGGCACTTACCAGCCTTGGGGAAGTGATCATTTCATTGATTGTATGTTGGTAAAGGAGGAAGGTAAAAATGAATATGAAGCGTTGGACTTTTTAGGAATTGCCGGGTTTGATTATAGCAAGGGGTATGAATACACCTTATTGGTGAAAAAAACAACTTTGCTCAACCCTCCCGCCGATGCCAGTAATATTGCATACGAACTGGTCGAGGTGTTATCAAAAGTCGGAGTAGAATATGAATATACAATAGAGGTTGATGGACCCAATCCTTTTATTCTTTCTCCTGATGGAGGAAAATATGAGATTCCTTTTGCATGCAAAAGAAAAAAATATGTAGCAGGCGAGTTTACTGAAGAAGAATATGCTCCTTTAAAAGGATTGAGATATAATATGGGGACCAATTATGGAACCTATACAAGCATTATAAAAGATGGTGATACAGTTGGATTATATAAGTTTGTAATCGAGGGTATTGAGCCTTATAATATGGAAGGAACTCCCTGGTGGTATTATGGTATTTATCCTGCTGATGCAGATTTTTTCTCTGAAACAGAGCCGGAACCTATCTACAAACAATTGTTTGAACAACCGCAAACGGAAGGTGAAGAACATTTTATATATCCGATAATATATGCTTCATCGGGTACGTTTGATTAGTTGGACACATTATTCTCCTTTATTATGAAAACATTACTTGTTTTGTTTCTTTTCCTTTTATCGTTATTGTCTTGTCAGGATACGAACCGTTCCGGTAAAGATGTATCTGAGGATATGGAGGAGCCGGTAGATACTACTCCCAAGGCTACGGCTATCTTTTGGGTAGACAAGGATAAAGATTATCAGGCTAAGAAAAAAGACGGTCCTCTTTCTCTACGCACCGTCAAGGCAAGGGTAGAGATTGATTCGCTGGGAAAAGTTAATCTGCTGGCATATACCAAGCCGCAAAGTCAACGCATCAAAAGTTACCTGCAGTATAGGCTTGAAGAATTCCGTGTAAAGAAAGTGATGTTGGACAGCGGCTTTGTGAAACCGGGCGTACAATATGTGCAGCTACGCTATCTCCCCGGAAAACTGGATGCCCACCACCGTTGAAGTTATTTATGCTCCTTTTTTCCCTTCTTCTCTACCATCACCGGCAGTAGCTTGCCGTAGGCATCGAACGACTTGCGGGAAGCCAGAGAGATTGTAATCATCAGTGACAGCATGGAGGCGGTAAAGGTGATGACCATAATCATCATCTGATATTTGATGGCCACATTCGGGCTGCTGCCACCCAATATCTGGCCAATCATGGTTCCCGGAAAAGCAACCAGCCCCATCACGGATATATTGGCAATCAGCGGACTGAAGGATTTGATGATGGCTTGGCGGATGAAAGGTGCCTGTGCTTCCGCTTTTGTAGCACCATTGCCGAGAAGATACCGGTAAAGCTGTTGTTCCCGTTTCAGTCCACTATAATAGGTGTTGAGGGCTATGACGTTACTGGATAGCATGTTGCCCATCAGTATGCCGAAAATAGGGATGAAATACCGGGCGCTGAATACGTTTTCCACTCTCAGTACTATTCCGATAAAGTACAAGCCTACACATACTACACTGCATAAGAAACCTGCGGATATGGGCAGGAGCAGAATCTTCCTCTTCAATTGTGTTCGTGCCAATGCCGTCTGCGATGCTACAAATATCATGACAATTACCCATAGAAAGTTTATCCACGGGTTATCCCATAAAAAGAGGTAGTTCAAGTATATGCCGATGAAGAACAACTGGACAATCATGCGTGCCGTACCTATCACAGTAGCGCGCAACAGTCCGGTCTTGAACTTCCAGATGTAAAACAGCGGTATTAATAATAGCAATAATCCGATGCCCAGGCTGAGGTATGATATATCTATGGTTCCCAATAGTGTGTATGTTATTTCATGATTATATGTCGGTCACATCCGTTGGCGAATCTTTTGTCATGGGATACGGTCAGTATGGCACTTCCATTTTCTGTCTGCCTGCGGAAGAAAGAGAGTACTTTTTCCGCGGAACCGGAGTCGAGAGCGGAAGTCGGTTCATCGACAATGGTCAGTGGTTTGCCAATCATTGAGGCTACGGCTATCATCATCCGTTGGCGTTGGCCTCCGGATATTTCGTTCACCCGTTTGTAATATAACTCTTGTTCCAGACCCAAATCCTCGAAACATGCAAATAAACGGGTTTCAGAAAAGGGTGTACCCCGGTTTGCCTTTAAACCGAAGGGCAATTGTACCATGTCCTTTACCCATTCCAGCGGCAATGCCAGTTCTTGTGGAATCCATGCAGTCTGCTTACGGACAACGTCGACGTTTCCTTTATCCAGCAGAATGCCGTTCAAGACGATGCGTCCTTCTTTTAACGGAGTAAATCCAAGTATGGCATTCAGCAGTGACGACTTTCCGCATCCCGAAGGGCCGGAGATACTGGCTATCTCTCCCCTTTCCAATTGCAGGTTGAAACCCGAGAAAAGTATATCGTTGCCGTAGGCGATACTGGCATTTTCTATTTGCAGCATGGTGTTCCTTTAATCTTTCTGTATCGCAAAGATAGTGCAAAAAAATATTTGTGCTATCTTTGACGCACTAATTAATTCAGGAAAGAAAGACTATGATACAGAATGAACGGGATTGCCGCCACGAACATGTGCTTGACGTGGCAAGGCAAATGCTGACTGCTGCGCGCACGGCACCGAAAGGAAAAGGTATTGATGTGATTGAAGCTGCGCTGGTTACGGGTGAAGACATTAAGAAGCTGTCTGAAAAGATGGTCGCTATGGTTGAAGAGCACGGTATGAAGTTCTTTCTCCGTGATGCGGACAACATTTTGCAGGCTGAATGTGTAATTATAATAGGTACGCGCGAGCAGACGCAAAGTTTGAATTGCGGACACTGCGGTTTTCCCACTTGTGCCGGTCGTCCGGAGGGAGTACCTTGTGCTTTGAATACGGTGGATGTAGGGATAGCTGTAGGTTCGGCTTATGCCATGGCTGCCGATTTGAGGGTGGATACCCGTGTCATGTTTTCTGCCGGACTTGCCGCTCAGCGTTTGGATTGGCTGAAAGGATGCAAGACTGTCTTTGCCATTCCGGTGAGTGCATCCTCCAAGAATCCATTCTTCGACCGGAAACCGAAGGAAGATAAGTGATAATTGACGAGTAGAGGTTTACAATCATAGAGTAGAGGTTTAGAAGTCTGAAGTAGAGGTTTGGCAATTCTAAACCTAAGGTTTATTCTCCCTCTCTCTGCTAACTTAAAAAGTAACGAATTAGAAAAGATAAATAATATGGGATATTTTGTAGGACTGCCGCTGGGTGGTGCCGCAGAGAAGGACTGTCAGGTGCGTTTTGGCAAGAATATGACTTTTCAGGTAGAGACACGTGCTCCCCACTTGCCTGCCGAATGGGCTTTGCAAAGCGGCATACAGCTTACATGGCCTCATGCGGGTACAGACTGGACCTATATGTTGGACGAAGTGCAGGAATGTTTTGTAGCCATTGCCCACGAAATAGCCGCCCGGGAGACATTGCTGATTGTAACCCCAGAACCGGATGAGGTGAAGAAACAGATTCTCGGCAGGGTGAATATGGAAAATGTCCGTTTCCTGAAGTGTGAGACGAATGATACTTGGGCACGCGACCATGGAGCCATCACCCTACTGGATGCTGACGGTGTATCTCTGCTCGACTTTAAGTTCAACGGGTGGGGATTGAAGTTTGCATCCGATAAGGATAATTTGATTACGCGTCGTGCGGTGGAGTCGGAAGTGATGAAAGGAAAGTATGTAAATCGCTTGGGGTTTGTCCTTGAAGGCGGTTCCATCGAAAGTGACGGCATGGGTACGTTGCTCACCACCTCCGAATGCCTGCTTTCGCCTAACCGGAACGGACAGATGAACCGGGTGGAAATTGAGGAATATCTTCGTTCCGTTTTTCACCTGCAACGTGTTCTTTGGCTAGACCACGGTTATTTGGCAGGTGACGATACGGACAGTCATATAGACACGCTGGCCCGTTTCTGCCCTGCCGACACGATAGCCTATGTACAATGCAAGGATGCGGATGATGAGCATTACGAAGAACTGCATCGCATGGAGGAGCAACTGAAGACTTTCCGTACGTTGAAGGGGGAACCTTACCGTTTGCTGGCTTTGCCCATGGCCGATAAGATAGAAGAGGAAGGGGAACGGCTTCCTGCCACTTACGCTAATTTCTTGATTCTGAATGATGCAGTGCTTTACCCCACCTATCGCCAGCCGGAGAATGATGCCCGCGCGGGGGAAGTGTTGCGGGAGGCTTTTCCCGGTTATGAAATTATCGGGATAGATTGCCGTGCTTTGATTAAGCAACACGGCTCTTTGCATTGTGTTACCATGCAATATCCCGTAGGGGTGTTGAAGTAATGTCGATTATACATAGTAAAACAATAAACCATAGAATAAGATGACAAGAAAAATAAAAGTAGGTATTATCCAGCAGGCCAATACCAAGGACCTCAGGACTAATTTAATGAATTTGGCCAAAAGTATAGAGGCATGTGCGGCGCATGGGGCTCAATTGGTTGTTTTGCAGGAGCTGCATAACTCTCTGTATTTCTGTCAGACGGAAAACACGCAGTTGTTCGACTTGGCAGAACCGATTCCCGGTCCTTCTACGGGATTCTATTCAGAGTTGGCTGCTGCCAACGATATTGTGCTGGTCACTTCTCTGTTCGAGAAACGCGCTCCCGGATTGTATCATAACACAGCGGTTGTTTTTGAACGTGACGGCAGCATTGCCGGGAAATACCGGAAGATGCATATTCCTGATGACCCCGCCTATTATGAGAAATTCTATTTTACTCCCGGTGATATAGGCTTCGAACCTATTCAGACATCTTTGGGCAAATTGGGAGTTTTGGTGTGCTGGGACCAATGGTATCCGGAAGCAGCACGTCTGATGGCGCTGAAGGGAGCTGAAATACTGATATATCCTACGGCTATCGGTTGGGAAAGCAGTGATACGGATGATGAAAAGGCGCGTCAGCTCAATGCTTGGATTATCTCCCAGCGTGGACATGCTGTGGCCAACGGCTTGCCGGTTGTTTCAGTGAACCGTGTGGGACATGAGCCGGATCCTTCCATGCAGACCAATGGTATCTTGTTTTGGGGAAATAGTTTTGTGGCCGGACCGCAAGGCGAGTTCCTGGCCCAAGCAGGAAACGAACGGCCGGAAAATATCGTTGTAGAGGTGGACTTGGAACGTTCGGAAAATGTACGCCGTTGGTGGCCTTTCCTGCGCGACCGCAGAATTGATGCCTATGCCGGATTGACAAAACGATTTCTTGACTGATAACGACGGGGATCTCTGGGGGAGAACTAACGGAATGTCACCCGTTTGTTCATCAGGAAATTGACACTTCCGTAGATGAATAATCCCAGGAACTGGGCAAGGTATTCGTTGCAGTCCAGTCCCTCCACCAGCCCTATGAGGAAAAGGAATTGCGCTCCGTAAGCCATTCCGAAAGCTATAGAAAAGAGCAGCACTTGTCGCCAAGTGTTGCTCTTTTTTTCTGTAGGGAATATCCAATACTTGCACCAGATGAAGTTGTGTATCTGTGCAAGTATATATGCGGTTACATTGGAGAGCATATAGTTGATGTCCAGTTCGTCCATCATTACCCAAACGGTAACAGCCATAATCAAGGCATTCAGCGTGCCGATTACCGCAAAACGAAAAATGCGTGCAGACTCTTTCACTCTCCTACTCTGTATCTGCTTTTACTCTTTCACTTCAACAGTCAGATTCAGTTCGTCCAGCTGCTTCTGGTCAATAGCCGAAGGTGCATCCAGCATTACATCGCGTCCACTGTTGTTTTTGGGGAATGCAATGCAGTCGCGGATACTGTCGAGACCTGCGAAGATGCTGACCCAACGGTCCAGACCGTATGCCAGACCACCGTGAGGAGGTGCACCGTATTTGAAGGCATTCATCAGGAAGCCGAACTGCTCCTGAGCCTTCTCGGGAGTGAATCCGAGAATCTCGAACATTTTGGCCTGCAACTGTGCATCGTGGATACGGATGGAACCTCCACCCACTTCAATACCGTTGCACACCATGTCGTATGCATCTGCACGGACAGCTGCCGGGTCTGTATCCAGCAAAGGAATATCTTCGTCTTTCGGATGGGTGAACGGGTGGTGCATAGCCATCAGGCGGCCTTCTTCATCGCTCCACTCAAACATCGGGAAGTCAACCACCCAAAGGCAGACGAACTTGTTCTTGTCGCGCAATCCCAGTTGGTTACCCATTTCAAGGCGCAACTCGTTCAGTTGCTTGCGGGTCTTCATGGCGTCGTCACCGCTCAGAATCAGAATCAGGTCACCCGGCTTGGCGTTGAAAGCAGCCTTCATTTCCTGCAATACTTCCTGCGCATAGAACTTGTCGACACTTGATTTTACGTTGCCGTCTGCCTCTACGCGCGCGTATACCATACCTTTGGCACCGATTTGCGGTCTTTTCACGAATTCGGTCAGTGCATCCAACTGTTTGCGTGTATAGTGTGCGGCGCCTTCTGCGCAGATACCGCCGATGTAGGCGGCATTGTCGAATACCGGGAATCCGTGTCCCTTCATGATGTCCATCAGTTCCACGAACTTCATGCCGAAACGGAGGTCGGGCTTGTCGCTGCCGTAATACTTCATGGCATCTGCCCATGGCATGCGCATGAACGGCTCGTTCATCTCTACGCCACGGATTTCCTTGAACAGATATTTGGCCATGCCTTCGAAGAGGTTGATGACGTCATCCTGCTCCACAAAAGACATTTCGCAGTCAATCTGTGTGAATTCCGGCTGGCGGTCAGCACGCAGGTCTTCGTCACGGAAGCATTTGGCTATCTGGAAGTAACGGTCGAAACCGGAAACCATCAACAACTGTTTCAGTGTCTGCGGGCTTTGAGGCAAGGCATAGAATTGTCCCGGGTTCATGCGTGAAGGAACGACGAAATCGCGTGCACCTTCGGGTGTGGAGCCTACCAGAATCGGAGTTTCCACTTCGATGAATCCTTGGCTGTCCAGGTATTTGCGTACTTCAATTGTCATTTTATGGCGAAGCTCCAGATTGCTGCGTACATTGGCACGGCGCAGGTCTAGATAACGGTACTTCATGCGGATATCGTCGCCACCGTCCGTATTTTCCTCGATGGTGAAGGGAGGGGTCAGCGATGAGTTCAGAACATCCAGTTCCGATACGATGATTTCAATGTCTCCCGTCGGGATATGCTGGTTTTTGCTGAAACGTTCGTTGACGGTACCCTTAACCTGGATTACGAATTCACGGCCCAAGCGGTTGGCACGCTCGCAAAGTTCGGCATTCACCTCTTCGTTGAACACTAATTGGGTAATTCCGTAACGGTCGCGGAGGTCAATGAAAGTCATGCCTCCCATCTTACGGCTGCGCTGTACCCAACCTGCCAGCGTTACTTGCTTGTTAACATCGGAGATACGGAGTTCTCCGCAGGTGTGTGATCTATACATCTTTTTATTTACTGTTTGACGATTTACTTATTTACTATTTTGAACATGCAAAAATACATAAAACATATTATATGGCGCATCAAAAGGGGAAAGTTATTTTCAGAAACTCCTTTAGTACCTTTTTTACAACATTACATTTTTGTCAGTTTCTTGAATTGCCTTTTGCCTTTATCCAGTATCATCTTGTTTTTATGGGCGATGTCTTCCACAAAAGCATCATTAATTTGTTTCAGTCCGTTGATATAGTCTTGTGCCCGCTGCAAGACATTCGAAGTGTCTTTTTCCGCATCCCGGGGAACAATGACCTGCAGTCCTTTCTTCATAATCTTTACATCTACATTCTCTCCCATCATCATCGGGTCGCCGTCAAAGTGGACTACCCCCGGTTTAGAACGGTGAATACGGAGTGCCTGGCAACGGAACGTCTTAATCCGGCTGTTCTGGTCAATGGTCTTGTTGAAGAGCTGGAAAGAGAGCGACGGTACATCGAGCACAGTGAACGGCTCGAGTATGGTGACGTCCAGCAGTCCGTCGTTCAAGGTGGCTTGTGGGGCAATATACGCATTGTTTCCATATTGCGATGCGTTTCCGCAGGCTATCAGGAACGCCTTGTATCGCAGGGTGCTGCCGTCCATTTCCAGTTCATAGGTTTCCGGACGGTACTTCAGGCTTTCGAGCAGAGTCTTTTCCAGATAAGTGAGTGGTCCTCTCCTTCCCGCCTTGGAGAATTGCAGGCTTACAAATGCGTCGAATCCCACGCCGCAGGTGCAGAAGAAAGGCACATCGTTGATTTTTCCGTAGTCAATGATGTCTATCAGTCCGTCATTGATGATGTCGATGGCCTTTTTCGGCTCCATCGGAATCTGCAGATGGCGGGCAAGTCCGTTGCCGGAACCGCAGGGAATGATGCCCAAAGCGGTTTTTGTATGTACCAGTGAGCGGGCTATCTCATTGATGGTGCCGTCTCCTCCTATGGCGATGACGGCATGTGCATCTTCTTGTGCCTTCTGTGCCGCTATCTCTACGGCATGGCCTGCCCGTTCGGTATAAATCACTTCTTGTGCATACCTTTCCTTATCCAGTTTTTCATCGAGCCACTTCAGTATCTGCTCCTTACTCTGAGTGCCGGATATGGGGTTTATGATAAATGCTATTTTCTTCTTGTTTTCGTTCATGCAAGGGTTGTTGCTATGCAGGTTTTCCAACTGGCAAAAGTAATATAAATATCTGAAAAATTAACCACATAATTCTTTTTAAAATAAGTATAAGTAGTTTTTTTAATGTAAATAGAACATATACCGACATATTTTGCTATCTTTGCCCCCTGTTTTTTAAGACTTGTATTTAATAGAATTAAATATTCATTATATAAAAGATATTTCATGGGTTTACTACAAGACAAATTTGCGAAATACGACCTGCCGCAGCAGTTTATGGCAAAAGGCGTATATCCTTATTTCCGCACAATTAACAGCCATCAGGATACAGAGGTAATGATGGATGGTAAAAAGGTTCTGATGTTCGGCTCTAATGCATATATGGGACTGACATATGACAAGCGTATCATTGATGCCTCGATAGCTGCCACAGAAAAATATGGCACCGGTTGTGCAGGTTCCCGCTTTCTGAACGGAACACTCGATATACATGTTGAACTGGAGAAGGAATTGGCTGAATTCGTAGGAAAAGATGAAGCACTCTGTTTTTCTACCGGATTTACTGTAAACGAAGGTATTATTCCTGCCGTTGTAGGCCGTGGGGATTATATTATTTGTGATGACCGTGACCACGCTTCCATTGTAGATGGCCGCCGTCTTGCATTTGCCACTCAGTTGAAGTACAAGCATAACGATATGGAGGCTTTGGAAAAAGAACTCCAGAAATGCGAACCGGATGCTGTAAAGCTGATTGTTGTGGATGGAGTATTTTCCATGGAAGGTGACTTGGCCAATCTGCCCGAAATTGTCCGCCTGAAGAAGAAATACAATGCCAGCATTTACGTGGACGAAGCTCACGGCTTGGGTGTATTCGGAAAACAAGGCCGTGGTGTGTGCGACCATTTCGGTGTTACCGAAGATGTAGACCTGATTATGGGTACATTCAGCAAGTCATTGGCTTCCATCGGTGGTTTTGTTGCTGGAGACAAGGCGGTAATCAATTGGCTGCGCCACAATGCCCGTTCCTATATATTCCAGGCAAGTAGCACACCTGCTGCTACGGCTGCAGCCCGCGAGGCGCTTCACATCATCAAGTCCGAACCTGAACGCATCCAACGTCTGTGGGACATCACTAACTATGCCTTGAAGAAGTTCCGCGATGCAGGCTTCGAAATCGGTGAGACAGAATCTCCTATCATTCCTCTCTATGTGCGTGATACAGAGAAGACATTTATAGTAACGAAGCTGGCTTTTGACGAAGGTATCTTCATCAACCCCGTTATTCCACCTGCATGTGCTCCACAAGATACACTGGTGCGTGTAGCGTTGATGGCTACCCATACGGTCGAACAAGTGGATTATGCTGTAGAAAAATTGACTAAATGTTTCAAGGAATTGGGTATCATCAAGTAAACTTGATTTAAACAGATATTCGGAAAACCGTTTAATAATGATTAGGCGGTTTTTTTTATAGACAAAGCGAAGTAGGATTAAAATTAAATCGTAAAGTACATGAAAAAGAACTTCTTCATCATTACTGCTGTAGTATGCGGAATGAGTTGTACCACCACTGCCTATGCGCAGTTCAAAATCGGTGGAAAGAAAATCAATGTGACCAAAGTTGTCCAAGCCGGTACAGATGCCGTCAAGGCCATTTCATTGTCCGATGCTGACATTGCAGCGATGAGCAAGGAATATATGGAATGGATGGATACGCACAATCCGCTGACAAAGCCCGATACGGATTACGGCAAGCGTCTGGAGAAGCTGACCGGAAATATCAAGGAAGTGGACGGCTTGAAGGTGAACTTCGGTGTTTATGAAGTAATAGATGTGAATGCCTTTGCGTGCGGTGATGGTAGTGTACGCATCTGTGCCGGACTGATGGACATCATGACGGATGATGAAGTGATGGCAGTTGTCGGCCACGAGATAGGTCACGTCATCCATACGGATTCCAAAGATGCGATGAAGAATGCTTACCTTCGTTCGGCTGTGAAGAATGCTGCCGGTGCGGCAAGTTCTACGGTATCCAAATTGAGTGATTCTGAACTGGGTGCCATGGCCGAGGCATTGGCAGGTGCTCAATACTCCCAGAAGCAGGAGACGGAAGCGGATGATTACGGCTTTGAATTCTGCATCAAGAATAATCTCGATCCGTATGCCATGTACAATGCTTTGAACAAATTGCTTGAACTTTCAGCGGAAGCACCGAAGGAATCCAAGTTCCAGAAGATGTTCTCTTCTCATCCGGATACAGCCAAGCGCGTGGCACGTGCCAAGGAGAAAGCGGATGAATATATGAAGGATAAGAAATAACTATCCGCTGCTTACTATGATGAAGTGGGATCAGAGGTTTCTCTGAATCCCACTTTTTTTGTGCCGAGACTATGATATGGGCTTCTGAGGGAGCTAATGGGATAATTCGTTAGTTCACAGTGCTGAACACTTTGTTTTAGCTATAGAAAACAAAGTGTTTTCTTATAGGAAACAAACTGTTCTTTTAAGGGAAACGAAGTGTTCTCTTTAATGAAACACACTGTTCGGTTAAGGGAAACACTTTGTTCTGTTTGGTAAAACTTCTTTTATTTACTTATTTGCTTTTAAATTAGAATAATTTTAGTATGTTTGCCACATTATTTATGAAAAACATGACTTTTGTATGAAAAAACAAGACTTCCTCTTTATTTTTGTTCTGGTGATAATATTCCTGCCATTCTTTGTGAGTGAATCCATCTACGATTGGTATAAGTCTTTCAACGCTGCACATGGCATGGTGATGAGTTTCATTAAATTTGGAATTCTTGCTACACTGGGTGAGATGCTGGGACTTCGTATCAGTGCCGGAGTCTATAACCGAAAAGGATTTGGCGTACTGCCGCGTGCCGTAGTGTGGGGACTGCTGGGAATGGGTATCAATGCGGCCATGATAATCTTCTCCAAAGGTGTGCCGCAATTTATGGAATATATGGGAATGGCAAATGCCGTCGCCATTATAAACGGAGAATTCTGCCTGGACAAATTATGGATAGCCCTCACCATTTCAGTTGCTATGAATACCATTTTCGCTCCGGTATTCATGACATTCCATAAGATTACGGATACGCATATCCTGGATTGTGGCGGTTCGCCTCGCAGCCTCCTCACTCCTATCCCGATGACCCGCATCATTACGCATCTGAATTGGGATGCACAATGGAATTTTGTCTTCAAGAAAACAATTCCTTTCTTCTGGTATCCGGCACACACCATCACATTCCTCCTGCCGGGAGAAATGCGGGTGCTGTTTGCAGCGATATTGGGTGTGGTGCTCGGGGTATTGCTGGCTATTGCGGCTAGGATGAAATAGCCGTTAACTGTAAAACCGCCTTATTTCTTCCCATTTTTCAATATTGCCTGTATGGATTTCTATTTGGTTTATGATATAATCTAAAGAGACATTCATAAATGTGTCTTGTTTAAGCATACGCTTATGAGTATAGAATGTTTCAATTAAGCGAATGAGGATTGGAATAGCTGTTTTCGGATCATGTTCCATTCCTTCCGCTTCAATTCGTAAATAGATAGCCATCGTTGCCCAACAAGATTCTAAACCATATTCAAAATGTAGTTCTTTATATATGTTTTCCCAACGGGCGAAGTACTCTCGGTTGATGCTAATGTCGCTTTGGGCAATCATAAAGTTGCATGCCAGGCTGCCATACAGTACTTCACTGATAACGGAGTCGGTCATGGGTAACCACCTCTGTACTTCACCAAAATCGGGTGAAAGCTTGATGAGATACATATAGGTATACTGAGTGAACGATTTACTCAGATGATATTGGTTAATAAACTTCATTAGTAACTGGTAACGGATGGATTTACTGCGATTTCGTTCCTTGAAAATACCAGTTATTGCAGAATTTAATATACTGGGAGTTACAAAGTCGTGCATCATAATATGTTCCGCAAGAGTATGCAATATTTCCTCTGTTGTCATTTTACCAGAACGTAACTGATTGTGAATAAGCGATGGTTCTTCTCTTTTTTGTTTAAAGTACGAATGACTCCTGTCTGATTTATAATTTTCAAAACGAATATTAAATTTTTGTTCTATGTAATGTATTGTTTCATTCAATTTTGGAGAATGCGTTTGATACTTAAAAAGTTCACGGTCAATATATAAGGCCTCCTCCACGGTTTGGACAGCTTCTAAAAGATATGTATAAGTACGATGGTCAGGAGAGAGGTATTTTGGTTTTCCGCTACGGTTAAACCAACTGATGTAATATTCATACAATACTTTCATTGTGTTGAAGTTATAGGAAAATTTCAGAGCAAGTAAAATATTATTAAAGGTTTTACTGTGCTCAGCTTTTACTCCTTCCATTGCAAGTTGGAACTCTTGGCTAATCTTTCCATCACAGACTACAGAGTCTAATTTATAGAATCGGTATACTGTAGAATAGAAATGCTCATCTTTTAAAATAATGTCATCGTCTTTTTGTACGATTGCAATCCATTTTTTTCTATATTCTTCTCTCAGCTTCGGATACTTTCGTTCGGCATTTATTTTATTAGATATAGTGCTATAGATATCACTTGCTACTTTAGTTTGAGAATTTGATAGATACTGTTTTCTTATTTGAAGGAATAAGTCGTACGCATCTTGTAAGCTACGATAAGGTTTCCGGATACGCATACTACTTATTTCATTGGAAGAATTTATAATTCTAGTCATAGCTTTGGCTTCATTTCCACCTCCTAAGTCTTGATTGATCATAGAGAAAATATATTCTTCGTGCCCCGGATGAGTCGCTAAATTGAAGAGGATAGCCACTACATGGATATCATCTCGTAGAGGACGGAATAAAGGACGATTGATGAGTTCATATGCGTAAATAAAGCGTTTTTCATCCTCACTACTGGCGCGAAGAATATCTTTTAACAAATTACATAATGTAAAATCATCTACCCGTTCTATACGTTTGAAGAAATAAGAAGCATCATCTTGTGTGGGGGCAATCCCTAATAACTGGTTATAGACAATAGGGCTAATTGAGCTTTCAGGATACTGGGCTTTTACTCTCTCTTCTACCTTGTTAATGTATTGTACCGCCTTTTGATATTCTATTCCTTTGCAATTTTTAAAACTGAGCGCCAACAAACGAAAATTATCCTTATGGCTACATTCATAGTTAATATCATAAAAATAGATGGAAGTCTCAAAATCAGGTGAATTCATAATGAGATATGCTATCATTAATTCATAGTGTTGCTCTTTTATACTAGTTTGCAATACAGGTTTATTTATCAGAAAAAGATTACAGATTTCTTTTAAGCGATTGCTATTACGCTGTGTTGATTTTACAAATGAATACAAATTCGCATTACTTATCTCTAATGAAGCTTTGTCATATAATTGCAACATTATTTTCCAGTCATCATAACTTTCTGTAAGCATTGATAAATGTCGGAAGATTTTTTGCGCATCCATATACTCCAAGGAAGAGGGGGATTCGGCATAAGGTTTTATCTTATCTGCTAAGCCGTGTTCCTTAAAAAAAATTACCGCTTTTTGAAAGGTATGTGTATAGAGTTCCATTTTCCGGAAAAGAACATATAAGCTATCCGGAATATCATGCTTCTTTTGCAGGTTTTCAATAAAAGATAAGACAGTCCTATCAGATGAATAATTGTGAGCAAAGCGATATAATTCGCCTATTGTATTTCCATTTAATTCGACATTTGAGTCTGTCATTTCCTGTAATAGGTTTTGGACTTCCTTCCAATTGCCGGCTCGTCCGAGAAGCATGCTATAGGTCAGTTTTACACTTTCGCTATCTGGTGTTTGCTTCGCAAAGTTTTTGATTTTGCCATGAACATATTTCCAAGCAACTTCCCTACATCTTTCTTGGTTAGGTCCTGATGGGATACGAGGCAGTATACGTTGCAATGAATTTGCTGTCGGGAAAGTATTATAAAATGCTTTAATGGCTATTTTCACATCATCCTCATTGTCTATGCAATAAGAAAAAAGTTCTTCTTTATCAGCAAGCCTCCTTTCTTCTTCCTTTTTTAATATAGCTTCCCAAACTAATTCGTTCAAAGAATAAGTATATCTCACAGGGATAATAGAAAGCATTTCCTCTTCATCATACTCGTTTATTTCCTCAAAGTCAAATACCTTTTCAGATAAACGTATGGAGGTATTCCCATCTCTGACCCAAATGCAATTTTTGTCTATCAAGTAATTGATGCATGTAGTGCAATTCTGTTTAAACTGTATTTTAGTCTCTTCTTCATATTCTTTTTGCATAATCATAATGGGAATAAAAAGCGGAGATGTACGTCGGAATAACGAATTGACTTGTGATGCTTTGAAGAATGAGGATATATATGTACCAAAAGACCTCTCTTCTGTCTTTTCGTATAAATTTTCTACAATTTGTTCTACATAATTATTGAGTCCTGGAATATAGTCACCAATAGTTTCACCTTTTTGTGTCGGGAAATTATTATTAAGCCATGTGCGGATATTTTCCTTATCCTTATCTTTGGATATGATAGGTATATTTATCTCACTAATAATGGCTGAATCCTTAAACCAATTTTTTAATGTACCAAAGTTGTCTAAAAAGACATTGTATGAGCTACTGATGGATGAAGCCAAAAAATATAATTGGGGATTATTAATGATTGTCTGAAAGAAAAGATTTACTTTTTTCTCTTCCATCTGAAAGAATACATCTTTTATTTGGTCACAGACTAAATAAAATGTTTCTTCATTGTTATCTTCTTTTTCATTAAACATTATCATGCGTTCTGTCACTTCATCGATATTTTCCGGATTAAGAATGATGACATTTTCATGACTCAGTATTGTATGAATACATTCGTACATAGCTCGCGTCTTTCCCGAACCAGGTACTCCTGTAATTACTATAATTTGTGTTTTTGCCTCGATTGCTTCTTTTACTTTTCCATCTACGCTTTCTCGTGGAAAGTATAAGTTTTGACAAAAACCAAATTGTTCTTCCGCTCTCTTTTTATCGTAATACAATTCTTTGGCTGAGATTGTCTCACCTTTATGAGCAAAATGGGAGAATTGCTGAATATGAAATAACTTTTCTTTATATATTTTGTTGTATTGATCAATTATATGATATTTTAAAGATGAATCATCTTTGTTGTATCCATAATCCACATCATATTGATGCCCTGTATGTAATAGTCTACTTGCAATTTTTAGTAAACAGTTAACTTTTACATCTTTGTTTTTGGGGGAATAAGAAAGTTGTTGTGGAAGGTCTTCACCATTGTATGGATTCTTACAATGAAAGATACTAATGATGGGATATTTACTATTTCGGAAAGCTAAACATGCTGCTAAAAACTCCAATGCAGTTTGGCGGCCTACGTGGTTTAATGGTGCAAGTAAAATAAACCAATCGCATGTGGGAATAATATCTCCGTTAATGCCTTCTTGTTTTGATTTATCACCAATGACAGTAGAATACTCCTCACAATCGTAGATGTGTTCTATAATTGTTCTTTGTGATGTATTTAATTTTTTCAGTTCACTAATCACACTTTGCTTCTCTGAACTATATCGGGAAGCTGATATAACGATTTTCAATCCCATAATATATAAATTATAATTGTGTGTGTTTGGATATTATCAATGATATCCCTGCAGTAATGCATCTATCATAGTTCCTTGACCCTTCAGATAATTCATCATAGGGACGAATATCTGTATGTACAAAGTATTTATTTTTATATTCTTTTCTTTGTGTATCATTGTTGTCTATGACCTTCTGCTCTTCTGGTGTTGGTTTGCGGAATCCTAATAGTAATTTTTCTATATTCCAACGATTATGCTCTACTTGCGAAATAATAAAAATTTGTTCTTCATTCAGTCTTATATTGAGATAATCAGTGATTCCTAAAGAACGTAGTTTGGTGTCTATGGAATAGGCGCTATACAGATTGGACCATTGGTGAGCTACTGGAATCTCATTCCACATTTTTTTCAATATTTTATCTTGAGGAAGCGATTCTGGAAGTGTCTGATAATCATTATAAAATGTATAGATATAATGTATAGACTGTGCCATATGAATATTGGGAGAATCTAAATCATAGCAATTATCCAGCATTCCAAAGGGGAATACGTGAGAGTATTTATGAATATTATCTTCTTTTTTCTTACTGTTGAGCATTGTAAGTAAAGCGCTGGATGTTTCTTGCCGCACAAATACCGGAATATTTCTGTCGTATACATCATCCGGCAGATAAAGTCCCATTGCCACACTTTGCGGAGGATAATTAAGGCAGACAGCTATGCTTAAGATTTCATCTGAAGCCTGGGCCCAGTGACTGACCTTCTGTTGGATAAGCGGAGTTTCTGCTCTACCTTTGATGAATTCAAATTCTATATCCAAAAATTTGGCATCTTTCCCCTTGAAACGGGTGGGAGGAAGTATCTGTTTCAATTCTTTATCTCCACTCATATCATAATAAATAGTAGAAGCTATCTCAAAGTAATGGCGATAACGTCCTCGAAAGAAGTCCATTTCTTTATCTGCCGCTTCATCTATAAACGTAATTACGCTTTTATATTTAGGGTTTCTGCAGAAGTTTGGGAAATGCAACAGATGGGCAGCTTCCACTCCTATTGCCACTCCCATACGGCTCATACCGATGATAACAAGATGAACATGTTTTTCGCTTTCATAGGTTATTGCCTCACGGTCGAGAGGAGGATATTCAATGCAGTTCTCCCCTTTCCCATATCGCCGGCTTACCAATATCTTTTGGGCCCAGCCCTCGTAGAAGTTAAAGGGATGGAATTCTATATATTTTCTCCATTCGGCAGACAAATCGGTCAGTTGGAAAGCAGCAAAAGTAGTCTGATATTCGAAAAGAACGGTGAATGGTATGAGCGAACATTTATTGCATCGTTTATGAATGTCAACTATCTTTTTCAGGCAGTCTATGTTCAGTGAGTCATGGTCATGTTCGTCTCTCTCTCCGATAAGGAATACTTCGCGCGCTTTGGTAGTATAGAGTTTTTCCAACTCCTCGATAGAGTCGCGCCGGGCACGCAGCACCACAATTCTTTTTTCGTTTTTGGCATCCAGTTCCGTATGGATTTTGCTACGGATTTCTTGTGCCGGTTGGGTACTCTGAATCAGAATGTGGCAATTTCCATAATGTGTATCATCACAAATCTGCTGGATGAGTGTGGAAACCATGTTGTCAAAACCGATGATGACAATGTGGTTTTGCAAAGGGTAAACGATATCACCTTCACGATAGCGCTCCACTCTGCGTTCCAACATATTGGAGATTACAGAGATTAATAAACCACAGAATATGTACCATTTCGCCGACCGTTTCCATGACCAGACGGGGCATGTAGTCCGAGCTGATACCCCGGAGCATTTTTTTGAGGATTTGCTTTCCAACGGGTATATAAGCAGTAACCATAATGTTAAATAATTCCCAAAAAGGGAAGATTTTAAAGAAAAAAACTTCTCTGTTTGGGAATTTATATGTACCTTTGTAACAAATAAAAGAAACATGAATATAACGGGTTCTGAAAAATTAGAAAAGTTCTGTAGAAAGCATAACGATGCGCAATCTGCCTTGGAAAAATGGGTGGACGAAGTAACAAAGGCATCCTGGAAAAACCATAATGATTTGAAAAACGACTATTTGTCTGCAGATTATGTAGGAAATAACCGTTATGTATTCAATATCAGAGGCAACAAATATCGTCTCATCGTTTTAGTCGTATTTTTTGCCGGTAATGTTGACATCCGTTTTGTCGGCACTCACGCTGATTATGATTCTATTGATGAGAAAAAAATAAAAACTATATAGGAGGTACGTGTTATGAAAATAAAGACTGATAAAGAATTCCGTGCTTATCAAGCGGAAATGGAAGCCATCACTGTTAAAGGTACAGACTTGGGAGATATGGAATTGCTGAGTGAAGAAGAAAAGGAAAGATATATCGTGCTTTCTCAAGCTATCAGTGAATGGGAAGCTGCATATCATCCTCTGCCTGGGAGGGTATCAACCTTGATTACTGATGCCATCCGTAAAAAAATGGAGACAGAGAATATAAAGCAGAAAGAGACAGCCAGGCGTCTCGGTATCTCCGAGTCAAGGGTCAGCGATATACTCAATGGTCGTCGTCCTCTTAATCTCAATATTGTAAAACGGTTACGGGACAATTTCGGTATTCCGGCAGATTTTATATTAGACAATATTTGAGTCGGCATTTCCTATCATAAATAAAGGCTTCCTGTTAATGGAGGCCTTTTTCATTGAACAAAAATACATTTTCTGCACATGAGAATTTTGACATGTGCAGAAATGGGCTATATTTGCACTTATAGGAAGCCTATCAGAAGTCCCATTATCAGACCCGATAAAAAGCATATCATGATGATGATTGGAAGCCAGCTGATAGATTCTTTCAATAAGTTGAAATCCGTACATACTTTATTGATTCTATCCTCCAACTGAGTTAATTTGTATTGGTCTTGCATAACTTCTTTCTTTTATTCCAAAAATAACCTTTTTCTTTTGCCATTTCAAATAAAACTCCCATTTTTGTAGTGCCCAATAAATGATAGTATAGAACGTATAATAAATATGAATCCCTTTTCAAGATATAATCCGTAAAATCGGGTTAAGGTTTATACTATAACCTTTGGGCATGTCTTGATAAGGGATTCGCCATTTTTATTATGGAACTCAAATCATTTATTAAAAGTACCATTACACAAATAGTGGAATCGATTGAGGAACTCAATGCGGAATTGTCGAGTGATACTGTTATAGTGAATCCAACAGATGTGAAGAAAGCTGATACACCTTTTATCAATAAGAACTATAAAACTCATTCTATTTCAAATATTGATTTTGACTTAACAGTCTCAATCACTGATAATGCAGAAACTGGAGCTAAAGTAGGAGTAATGGCAAGTGTGATAGGTTTGGGAGCATCTTCAAAGGAAGGTACGCAGAATGCATCTATTAGTAAAATTCGCTTTAATATTCCTGTCATGTTACCTTCAAGATGTCCCTATGAAGAGAACCTTGTAAAATAAATCGGTAGATAAATTCAGCTTCTTCGTGAGGACTATAGCCGGTTCCTTTGTAGGCTTCTGTAGCATATTTCACGCAGCGTTCACGTAACTTGCGTTCGTATCTTTTCTTAAAGTACTGGATAATGATTTTCATAATGACTTTCTTTTGCTACAAAAATAACTTTTTCTTTTGCCATTCCAAAAACTTTTGCCATATTTGCAATGCTGTAACAGTTGGTTGAACTGTTTTTTCAACCCCGACCGGACAAACGGCTATTTGTCCAAATACGAATTTGGGCTTTTTTTATGCCCATAGGTTTGCTCCCGACATGAATGTCGCCAGCAAATTCATATACGAACAAGAAGACATTGCGTAAAGTATGCATATATACTTATACGGCTATCATTCCCGAACATTTATTCCAACGCTTCGGCGGGGTTGAATCAACTGTTACAGCAACGGGTTTGGTAGCCGTTCTTTTTTTCTGCCATTTGCTGTAACAGTTATTCGTATATGAAAAATCAAATTCCCGGCACTCTCAACGTGCCTGCCTCCGGCATCCCTACCGTGGGCGAATCCGTTAACGCTCTTACCGAGCAAGTCAATAACCTCCAGCGCCGTTACTACCGTGCTTTGGCTCCCGACTGCGAAGTCCGCAGTTCCTCTGACCGTTGGTACCTTGCGTCCATTGCGTGCTTATGTGCCACACTTATCTTTCCACCATTCTTGTTGGTTGCAGTTTTTTGTGTTATCAAGGCTAAGAAAGGAGGTACAAAATGAAGAATTCAATATTCAAGATATTAAAGTATAGCTATTACGCTGACGGAAAAAGGACCTTGGAACAATACGAAATCAGTATGGGAGGAAGTGATTCTTTTATGTGCGTCAGAGAAGAACTCATAGACCTTCAAAAACAAATAGCATTAGCCCTAAACGACCGGAAGGAGGAACAACATGAAAAATAAAGAGCAAGAACAGAAAATTACCGATATCAGTATCCATATAGCATCCTTGTCCGCATCGTTCAAACCTGCCCCGGATGCACGCCATGCCACCCATTGGTTCACTACGGATGAAGTCTACGACGCCATTCGTCGCATTGATTCTGGAGCGCATATTAGTAAGGAGCAGGTTCATCAAGCCATGCTTGATGCCGGTTATAAATACCAGAACCGTCCTGGTTCATCAGGACTGGACTTCCGGTGGATGCTCCAAGCGAGAAACTAAATACTACTGTCATATAGGGGGTAATTGTTCGTGATGAATAGTTGCCCCTTCGTTTTATGTCCTTTCCGTACCCCCTCCCCTATTCTATCTTCGCTGGAAATAACAGTGAGTATGATTACAGACCAGCTTGTCAGAGAACGTTTTGTCCATGATATAATGTCTCAAGGCATCAACCTTATTTATGAGACACAAGAAAAAGTTGTGCGTACATATCTCAACTCACGATCCGGTGACCTGGTGGCACATCTTCAGAAACGTCCGTTCATTGCCCAGGAATCAGATACGAAACAAGCCTATTATCTGCGTATATTCCCATATCTCCGCTTTCTTGACATCTATTATCGTCGTGGAGCCGATGACCGTATTTCCCGTCATATTCGCCGTAATCTTGCTCTTTATAACCGGGTGGTCTGGGGAGTGCTGTATCATGAGACATTCCCGGAAATAAAGTACGGTTTCACGGAAGAAGTTCGTACCAATATTCGCAAGGAACTGGAGCAGGCCCTTCAATATGAAAACTCAAACTGGTAACATTATGGCAAAAAAGCATTTATCCGAAGACGAAATCAAACTCATAATCTCAGGTGACAGTTCCAAGCTTCAGGAAGAGCTGCATACACTGACCAAGGAAACCAAGGCTTTGAAAAAGGAAGAGGCCGAACGCCGCAAGGCTATGGTGGAGCTCGAAGCCCAAGGCAAAAAGAACACGAAAGACTATCAGAACCTTACGAAAGAGTGCAAAGACTATACTGCCAAAATTTCCAAAAACAATGAGAAAATAAGTCTGCTGACCCGTAACTTGAAAGTCAACGATCTCACCATGAGACAGCTCAAGAAAGAAGCTAAGGAGCTTTCCGCTGCTTTGGATGATATGACTGAATCTGCGAATCCGGAAGAATATGCCAAACTCAATACCCGTCTCAGAGAAGTCCGTGCCCGCATGAGCGAGTTACGCAGTGCAGGTAACAACATGAACAATGAGTTCGGCAACAGCGTGAATTGGATGTCCAAGTTAAAAATGGCAGCCAAGGCTTTCATTGCCGTTAAGGTTGTCGGATGGCTTAAGGATGTCCATAACCAGGCATACGAGACACGCAAGGAATTCGCCAAATACGAGGCAGTCCTTCGGAATACTTTCCAGTCGCAGAAGAAGGCCAATGATGCCATGAAGATGCTTCAGCAATTGGCAGCAGACACCCCATCGTCCTTGCAGGAATGGACTGAAGCATATATCAAGCTGGTTAATCGTGGGGTCAAGCCTACCAGCCAGGAGCTTGTCAACATGGGAGACCTTGCCGCTTCCCAAGGAAAGTCCGTCGATCAGCTCATTGAGGCTATACTTGATGCGATGACCGGGGAGAACGAACGTCTGAAGGAGTTCGGTATCAAGGCTTCCAAATCCGGGGAGACTACAAAGTTCTCTTTCCGGGGAGTGACTACCGAAGTGCGCAATTCTGAGGATGCCATCAAGGATTATCTTCTTTCTCTCGGTCGTGTCGACGGCATTGCCGGTTCCATGGCCGTGCAGATGCAGGAACTTGAAGGAATCCAGTCCAACCTTGGAGACACAATGGATGCCTTTTTCAATAAAGTGGGAAAAAAGCTGGAGCCGTTCTGGAAATCCATGTTGAAGTATGCCAATGGATTCTTCACTAAACTTGGGGAAATGTTCACCACTTATACGGAAACTTACGAGAACCATTTCGACAAGATGGTACAGCTTGAGAGCGCATTGCCGGGACTGTTGAACCGATACGAGGAACTGGTTGGCAAGTCCTCACGTTCAGCCGAAGAACAGAAAGAGTTGGCCAATGTCATAGCCCAGATAAGGAACATGGTACCTGGCGCAGCGACAGCATTTGACCAGTACGGGAATGCCATCGAAATTTCAGGCGAAAAGGTGGAGGAATTCCTTAAGAAACAAAGGGCGCTGCTAAAGTTTGAGAATCAGAAAGCCATCCGGGAAACAACAGAGCAATTGGAAGAATATCGCCAGGCATATAAGAATCTGTTGGAACAGCAGAAACAAGGTGGAAGGACTGTTTTCCAGAGCAACGGCATGTTTGCGGCACCGACAGCATACATCAATACTGAAGCTCTTCCACAAATAGAGCAGGATATAAAAAAGTATGGTGACCTCATTCTGGGTGCCGAAGAGAAATTGAAACAACTGAACGGCCAGACTATTGAAGAAACCGTCAAGAACCAGCAGAAGCTTGCAGAAGCACGCCAGAACTTCAACAAGATGGAGAAGGTTCAGTTGCAAGCCTGGATAAAGAACAATAAGGATGCAGCCGGTGAGTATGTGGAAATAGCCCAAGAAATATACAACAAACGTTTCCCGGCAGAGGACTCTGACGCGACCAGGAAGAAGGCTGAAAAGGCTGCCAAAGAAGCTAAGTCGGCTGCAGAAAAAGAGCAGAAAGCAAAAGTCTCTACGGAGCAGGAAGCCGCCAAGTCTCTTGAAGCATTAAGGGAGGAAGAACTGCAATCCCAACAGAAATGGTATAATGATTCGTTTGCCGCTCTTTCAGCTTTTCTGGCATCAGGAAAAATGAGTAAGGAACGACATGAAATGCTGGTACTCGAACTTGAAAAATCGTATGCGGAAAATAGGCTCATCATAGAACAGTCTTATTATGAGGACGCCATATCCATGGCCATTTCCAATGCAGAAACCAAGGAAAATCTCGTCCGGAAGTCCAATCAACGTGTCATTGATGCGGAGAAGGCGGCGAATGCCAAGCGTGCTTCACTGCAGGAAAAGCTGAATACACTTGTCAAGGACTTCAAATCAGAGTTCAAGGTTACTACAGTTGATGAAGACTATGCCGCGCAACTCAAGGTTCTTGAGGCATCCTACCAGGCGCGTAAGGAAATGGCTGAGAAAAACAATCTTGATACGACAGAATTGGACAGTGCCTACCTTAGAGCTAAGGAACAACTTGAATCCGAACATCAACAACGTATCCAGTCCATCCGTGACCAGTATGGCTTGTCTACACAGCAGGAACGGTTCAATGCGGAACTGGAACAGCTCAGGCTCGCACGTGAACAGCAGTTTCTGACTGAGGAACAATATGAGCAAGCCGTCCAGAACCTCAAACGGGACAGTTATAAAAAGCAGTTTGACTATTATTCCAGTCTGTTTTCCGGAGCCATTCAAGCATTGCAGCAAGCGGAAATGGACCAGGTCGATGCAAAATATGATGCGGAAATTGAGGCAGCCCAAGGTAATACGGAAGAAGTGGAACGTCTGGAAAACGAAAAGGCCCAGAAAAAGCTTGATATACAGAAAAAATATGCGGACGTGAATTTTGCAATCAAGGCATCACAAATCATCGCAGACACAGCTGTGTCAATCATGAAAGCATATGCAGATTTGGGACCGATTGCGGGTTCAATCGCAGCAGCCCTTATGGGCGTGACCGGAGCCGCACAATTGGCCAGTGCCAAAGCTGAACGGGATAAAATCAAAAATATGACTCTTTCCGGCAGTAATTCCGGCAGTTCCGGTACCGGCGCACGCGTTGCCACCGGTCGCCAGTCCGGAGGCAAGATTGATGTCCGGCGTGCCCAGGATGGGAAACTCTTTCCTGATGCGGATTATGACCCGGATGCACGGGGATTCATAGACCGTCCTACTGTCATAGTAGGTGAAGGGCCTTCCGGACAATCCAAAGAATGGGTGGCCAGCAATGCAGCTGTAAACAACCCTACCGTCGCACCGATACTTGACATACTGGACAAGTCCCAGCAGGCCGGTACCATAAGGACACTTGACCTTAACCAGGCAATCCGTGCTCGAATGGCCGGTTATTCATCCGGTGGCTCCATTGATGCCCAGAAATCTGCAGTGCCGGTACCGCCTGCGCCATCAGGAACCTCTCTGCCTCCAAAACTGATGGAACGCCTGGCCAATGCAATCATCCGTATTGATGAAGAAGGCATCCCGGCATCCGTCACTCTATCTGAACTTGAACGCAAGCAGGAATTGCGGAACCGTTCGCGTAAAATAGGAAGCAAATAACATTTCATCATGAAAATAGTACATTCTTCAGGAAAAGCCTATCAACTGGCACCTGACACGCAAATTGAAATCGAACGTCCGAATCTGTTCTTCAATGATTATGGTGAGCAGTCACTTCCGGTGGATCTCCCGGATACAGACCTGAACCGGGAACTGACCGGTTACCCCGATATGGTGGCCAACCGTAAAAAGCCGCAGACAGACATCACATGCAGTATCCGAGACGGTGACTACTGTGTGACCGCCCGGCAAGCCATACTCGGTGCCAAGCGGAAAGAGAAGATAACGACGACATTCTACATGAACGAGGGCAGTTTCCTTTCGCGCATCGAGAAAGTTGCCGTACCGGCCGTTTTCGGCAGAGAGACCGTACCCGGAGTAGAAACCGTAGAGCAGGGTATCAACTGGTGCCGTTCGTTGCTCGACAACACCAATCCGCATTTCACCCTCTTCCCCGTCATCATCGAGCTGGACGGGGAAAAACGCGGAGTGAACCTCACCTGCGTAATGGATGAGAATGGAAGGCCGATGCAGCTCCGTCCCGGAGTCACAAGGAAACAAGGCTTATACAACTCATATGCCCGTACAGAGAAGGTGGACAGCCGTATAATCACACTTGATCCCGGTTACTACATTACGCCCTTCATCCGTGCCACCTACCTACTGGAACGTATCTTCTCCTATTTCGGCTATACCTTGCAACCGAATTTTTTCACCGAGACCGAGCCTTTCAAAAGCATGGTGTTCATCAACAATACTGCCGATGCGCTGGTGAACGGCACCATCCTGCTGGCCCACCTGGTGCCCGACTGCCTATGCTCCACTCTGCTCGAAGTCTTTCGCAAGAAGTTCTGTTGCGAGTTTGTTCCAGACGAAGTGGCCAAGACCGTCCGCATAGAGTTTTTCAAAGACATGATAGCCGCACGCAACCCGACAGACTTGACGCCTTGTCTGGCCGGACAACCGGAAATCAATTACGAGACAGCCCGTCAGCTGAAGCTATCGTCAAAGAGCTCCCTCAGCAATGGAAGCACTCTTGACAGCACCACCGAGCTGGAGCGCAAATACCCCACGGCCTACTATGACATGGCATCCGGCAGATACGTAAGGATGGGTTATGGCAGGGAGGGCGTCATCAGGGTAGTGTCCGACGGAAACTTGCCGTTCTATGCCGGAGAAGAAGGACTGGATGACTATGAAGTGGAGGTGCCCGACAGTCAGTTCTGTTTCGACAGCCTAATGTTTTTCGTGCAGGGCACTATCAACGGAAGAGAATACGGGAATTCCGTAACTGCCCCCTATATCGGAGAAGGAAGGATGCTCAACAGTACTATCCGGGTAGCGGACGAAAGTACGAAAAGTGAGGAAAGTGAGGAAACGACAAGCGATCCCTACCTGACCGAAACCTCCCATGACCAGAATCCCATGCTGGCTTTCGCCTTGAATGACAGTACCGGACTGCCCGTCGGGGCAAACCACGATGCCGCGCGTGGCTACTCCCTTCTGTACAACGGCCCTATCGGTATCTATGAAAAATTCTGGCGAGACTTCGACACCTTGCTGCGCAATGCCCTGCACAAGGTAACAGTTCCGCTACTGATGACGAACACAATGAAGCAAGCCCTCCCCGTCTACCGGAAAGTGGCACTGGGCGGTTCGGAATACCTCATCGACGTGCTGAAGTACACTCTCGGAGGCAACAATATGCCAATGGATACAACGTTGCTCACTACGCAGCTCCAGGAGCCCGTAACCATGGCCATGGACGAGAGCGAACGGATGAAGATGCCTGCCTACAAGTGGAAGGTAAACTGTACGTTATCCGAAATGACGGAAGACGAATGGACAGCAGCAGGCTTCGAGGCGGGCGCGTTGGTGGACATGACCATCGTTTATCTTGCACCGCCCACCGAGAAACAGTATGCCGCAGGCGGACAGTACCACAAGCGGACGGACTACTACAGCTATATGTATTATCCACGCCGGGGAGAAGGTGAAATCTGTTATAGAAGAGTGTCCGTTTACATGACTCCCCAATTGATTACAGATTAAGGCGGTTGATGATGCGTTGTCCTTTCTGCATGCAATCAATCCACATAAATTCGCACCAAAAACAGAATGTAAAATGAATATCATCCAACAGCCCGACATGCTGTCGCTCTCGATGAACCTGAAGAATTTCATCATCGGCTCTTCCCGGCAGACGACATTCACTCTGAAGGCCGGCGACAAAGAACTGGTGTCTCAGGTATATGCTCCTGATGAAAACGGAGTGATGGAGATAGATATACATGAAATTGTACACTCGTTTCTGTCATACAGCTTGAAAGACATCGGAGAGGTATATCAGCAAACCAACCTGGTTGCCGATTTCACAGCAGTCATCGACTCCACTGAAATCACCTTTCGCGTTATCCGCTCTGGAGTGGACCGCTTGACTGACTCCGCCACCAATTTCCTGACACAGAATTTCCTCACCTGGCAGCCGAATGTAAAGCCGGTCACTTATTATTCTCCGGAGTTCCTGACCTACTATGCTGTGGTTGCCGGTACAGTCAAACTCCGCGCATACTTTACTGATGAGTCTGGAACTGTTAAATCTCAGACTGATTATACTGTTACAGAATTGATGCCAGGTATAGCTTATACCATGCCTCTACAATACTCTGTCGTTGCGGGGTGGCTGGGGCATAAATTACCTGCATATTATGATGTATGGGTCGAGAACACCTCCGGCCAGCGTCTTACATATATACAGCGTTACTATGCTGAGGATATGCGCTCCGAGCAGGAACAATGGGTACTGTTCGAGAATTCTCTGGGCGGTATAGATACCTTTCGGGCTTACGGTGTTACTACTCTTAATGGGGAGCACACTCATAATATAGCGGAAACTGATGAATGTTTCCAAGAGTATCGTGTGGATACCGAAAGGAAATTTCAAAAGAATACCGGATACTTAAATGATAATGAACGCAAATGGTTGCTTGACTTTTTTCCATCCCAGAAAAAATATCTGTATGCAGGTAATTATTTGCGGCAGATAGTCGTAATGGAAAGCAATGTCAGCTTTACGGATCGTGACATACCGAGTAATTATACATTCACATTTAAGTATGCGGATGCCCGTCCTCTACTAAATCTTCCCAGAACTGATCTTCCGGCAGATATTCTTAACATCACTGTTCCCGAAGTCGGTTCTTTTACGGTGCCCCCTCGGCTTGCTGAATTTTCCCGCTTACCACTTTCCGAGGGGGCCTTATTTCCCATACAAAATCCATACTCAGAGGAATGGTCAACTACTAATGTAGCTGCAATGGGGTATTACCTCGCAGACTTTTTATCTCGCATCTTTGGTTCTGGCGGCGGTGTCGGCCATAAACACCGTAACTATGATTTGCTTGAATTGCTTTCATATATTGAAGGTTATCTGCTGGTAAATGGCCAAAAGATAAAAGCTGGTTATGCGGACAAAGCTGGTTCTGTTGATGGAATGGAGGATATGTTCCTTCACAAAGACCGAGCTGACGGCACTCCCTTCCCCATAACCTTCGGAGATTGGGTCAAGTTCGGCGAGTTCCTCACCGGCATTTCCGGAGGGTGCATCGACAAGAATGGCATCCTTGAAATGGAAGAGGGCATTTTCCGCAAACGTCTGTTTGTTCCGGAGATTGCCTATAACCGTGTGACCTATTTCAAAGGCAGAATGTGCGCCTCTCCCGGAGGTGGATGTACGGTTAAGGAATGGAGCGACAACGGTGACGGCAGCTACACCATAACTCCTGACCTGACGGATGCCGACGGGCTGAGCCAGTTTGTCGATGATATACTTACTACTTACTTCGTCACCAAGAACGCCGAAGGCAAGCTGCAGGGTTTCGAGGAGATGAAGTTCCGGGTGACTTCCGCAGACTATACAGCCAAGACATTCGTCATGACGCCGAAGCCAGGTACTGACTGGAAGCCGGGGGATGCGATGGTACTCGCCCAGACGGGTAACTTTACAGATGAGGATAGGCAGACGTACATCCTGATTGATACGGTTAACGGCAACAACTGTATTACTTTCTTTGATCACGCCAATACATGGGACCCGGAACCGGCACAAGAGATGTCGTGGATTGGTAAGAAGAAAGGCCGTACTGTACATGGTATTCCTGCAGACAACTACTCGGCTGTTTTTCGCCACGTCATCATGTCCGGCAAGATATTCCAGGTGGATGACATCACCGGCGAGGCTTTCCGGGTACCGCTATTCAAGGGGACGTGGAAAAAGGGTGAGAAGTATGCCTATTACGATGAGGTGACGCATAACGGCAGCTCATGGATATGTGTCAATGAGAAAGGCACGTCTACAGAACCGGCAGACGGCAATGCCGACTGGCTGAAATATGCGGCAAAGGGAGAAAGCGGCAAGGGCATCAAGTCTACCGATGTGGAATACGCGATATCGGTGTCGAATGTCATTGCCCCGGTGGACGGTTGGCAGACTACCTCCCCTGAATGGGAAGCCGGCAAGTATATCTGGTCCCGGACGAAGATTGTCTATTCTGATGACGAAGTCAAGTACACCCAAGCGGCTTGTATCAGTGGTGGGCAGGGAGCCGACGGCAAGGGCATCAAGTCCATTACCGAAGAATACTACCTTTCTTCTTCATCGGCCACCACAACCGGAGGCGAGTGGCAGACTACCTCTCCGGCGTGGAAAAACGGCTGGTATATCTGGACCCGGACAAGGATAGTCTTTACTGACGATACTTCCACCACAACGAACGCCATCTGTGTGACTGGCAGCAAGGGTGCAGACGGTACAAGCATTACCAATTGCGGTGACTGGCAGACCGGCAAGCATATACCTTACATGGGTATTACCAAGATGGCCGGACGTGTGTTTTTATGTGTCGCTCCTGATGGTACCGACAATCCTCCGATGTGGACTCAGACGATCAATGAGGGGCGCCGTATCCTGCAGACGCAGAACGGTGGAAAGAGCTACGGTTATACCATTACCGGGGACTTGAATACGGCTGAATATGAACTGCTGGTGGAGAACGGCCAGGACGGGCGTGACGGTAGGGATTATGAGTGGATATTCAAACATACGACAGAGAATGTGACGCCTCCTACGCCAGCCACCTCGCAGGTGGATGACTACGTGCCGTCCGGCTGGCATGATGACCCGATTGGGGTGAGCGAGAGCCTGCCATACGAGTGGGCTTGTTGCCGCACGAAGAAGGACGGTGTATGGAGTGCGTTTTCACCGGCAGCCATCTGGGCCAAGTGGGGCTTTGACGGTGAGTCGGCCATTGTAGCCGATTTCGACAACGAGATGGAGAGTGTAGCGTTGACATACGAAGGAAAGACTGTTTCGCAGTCCGTACTCAATACAACCGTCGGCATGTGGTATGGTACGAAGAAACTACAGCTCAAGTCCATATCATGCGTGACCCCTGCCGGTGTGACGGAGAGCTACAATGTCAATACGGGTGTGATAGCGTTTACCGTGGCTTCCGGCATTTCGATGCCTGCACGCTCAGAGGTTAGGATAACCGTTACGGCTACGGTACAGGATACGGATATAAGCCGTGAGCTGGTGTTCACCATTACCGGTGTACGTGCCGGTAGTCCGGGCAGTGATGCGGTGCTCTATAGACTGGTGCCCTCCGTATCTTCAGTAAGCAAGCGGAAGGATGGTACCTACAGTGTGGCAAGCGTGTCATGTACACGCACCAAGTCTGTAGGCGGTAGCACTTCCATCACGACGGATGGCGTACTGAAATACAGCAAGGACGGAGGCGCAGAGGTCGAGATACAGAACGGAACGGCCATTTCCCCGAAGAACTTCACGGCGCAGCTGCAGTTCGTGTTCTACGTGGGTGGGCAGGTCGTAGACCGGGAAACTATACCCATGGTTGTGGACGGCACCGACGGTAATCCTGGAAAACCGGGCGGTGACGGCGAATCCGTCAAGGCTGGCGGTGAGTGGCGCACAGCTAATACTCCATATAAAAAGCTCACCATCTGTACGATGGGTGGCCGCTCCTGGCTCTCAAAGGTTGATACATCGAATCCACCTCTATGGACTCAGACAACTCATGACGGGAGGCGAATCACTCAGACCCAGAACGGCGGCAAGTCCTACGGTTATATTATTACCGAAGAAGTGAACACCGACGAATGGGAACAACTGACATCAGACGGCGGCATGGTCTATCTCATCAGTACATGCAGCAATATCCGGGTGAGCAATGCCGGTTCGCTTGTTCCTTCAGCTTTCCGCGTCTATGCCAAGCGGACGCTCGGCAGCGCCACATTGACTTATCCGGACGGATATCTGGCAGCGAGAGGCTACAGCAACGGGATATGGAGCGCCATCGCAGGGCCTTCGAGGGCTTCCGAGATTACGGTCAACGCTTCGGCTGGGTATTCCACTTTCTCGGTTCGCTGTTATCAGAGCCAGGCGGACGCTTCGGCATGGAATGACAGTTTCATTGCGGAGATATCAGTGGGTGTCAGCTATGACGGAGCAAGCGGACGGGACGCCAGTGAGCCGCGTCCGAGAGGTTTTTTCACCAAAGGCAACACATATGTTTGGAATGAAGATTACCATGACATCGTACTGGCCACATTCAACAATCGAACCATTCCGTTCAGGGTACGGGCTTACGGTACGTCGGTCACTGTCGCACCTACCTCGATAGACGGTGATGCTAATTGGGAGGCGGCACAGCAGTATATGTTTGTGGCTATGGATATGGCTTTAGCGAGAAAGATACGTGCTGATGAAATCCTTGTGGATGATTTGGTGGTGCAGAATGTGCTGGCAAGGGATAAAACCGGTAAAGCCATGTGCCAGATTGACGGAGAGAATGGTGGCATTGGGTTCCTGGCCGGAGGCAATATCCGATGGGATGCCAAGGGTAATGTGTTCCAGGACGCCTCAATCTTCCGAAAGCTGAAACTTCTGGAGTCGAAATCCGATTCGAATGAATACTACCTGGATTTCAATACCGGGTTGAACTTTGAAATATCCCGGATATTCTCACTTCCAACGCAAGAGGAAACAATATACCTGCCGAATGCGGCAGAATATGAAGGTGGAGAGTGCATGCTGTATAATGGAGGTATCTATACCCGTCTCACTGGACCTGCATCCATAAAAGTCGCAGGTGGAGGCAGCTTTATCATAGACGGAGAATACTATTCTAAAATAGTTGTCCCGTCGCTTTCCATTGCTCAATTCAAGGCTGTAGCGACATACTCTGATGGAGTAAAGGATGAGGTGAAATGGGTTCTAATATCAGGAAAAGCGGAATCGAAAATTTAAAATATCAGTGTTATGAAAGTTTTTTATGAAAGCAAGTTAGCGAAATGGCTGCTGTGGCAGGGCTACAACACCATCACATTGGGATGCTTCGTCTTCACCAAGAAAAGCAAGGAGGAGATGAAGCGGAGTACACTTAACCATGAGGCGATTCATGTGCGCCAATGGGAGGAATGTATGATTGCTTCGGCTGTGCTACTGACGGTAATCATGCTGTTTACCGGATTCAACTTATGGGTATATCTACTTTGCCCGTTGTGGTTCTACCTTCAGTATGGGTTGGAGTACGCAATATCCTACATGTATCACTTATGCCGTAACCGGTGTTGGATAAATGTAGGTGATAAGGCTTACGGAAATTCCGCGTTTGAGATGGAAGCGGAAGCTAACGAAGAGGTAGACGGTTATCTTGATGTGAGAACTCCTTTTGAGTTCTTCAGATATTACGGAAAAATTTGATTTATAATTTACAAAACGAGTTAATTATTAAAATGTTAAATCGGGTAATATTTCCATCCGGAAATTATGCCCCTTAAATGTATTAAGTATGGCAGAGAAGCAAGATATTAGGGAAGACCAGATGACTTCGGTCAGCAGTGTGGACTACGTGAGAGGGCTAAAGGGTAAAGACAGCGTGCTGATAAAGAGTAGTGATTTGGTGTTTATCACCACAATAGCTGGTTTTAATGGCGACTTTAAAGACCCAGCCAATTTCCCAAAAGCGGGACTTTACATATACGAAGTTAATACAAGTAGTTCAGGAACTTTCAATGGGCCTGATGGAGATAAAACTTTTTATGGTACTGTTGAGATAATATCTCGTATTAATGGGGGTAGCAACGGATTAAATATAGTGACAATAAAAGCTTATAGCTATGATATAACTGGCTTCATGCTAATAGGTAGGAAAAAAACTGGAGAAGATACATATGGCTGGGGAGAATGGAAACAAATATATTGACATAATTAAACCCGTTCTGACCGAGATGGACGGAACGGGTTACAAAAGAACTCAAACAGACCATTAACTTTCCCATTTCTCAGCATGCCTTGTATGGGATTTGTTCCTTTAAAATAAAAATTATACCTTTGGTGCATTAACAACCCGATAATCATGCCTTATTTGTGAAGATAGAGCATGCACTTAGAGGGCATTGGCAACGCCATAAAGCTGAATTCGGGTTGCCACCCTATCTCTTTCTTTTGCGCATTGGACAGAATGTTTGTTTGCTTGTTAAATTATACTTCATACCATTATATAGATGTTCAATGTGCGCAAATCAAGCCCATTCAAGCCGTGATGGTTTGAGCGGGTTTTGTTTGGCATTCTGATTGATTATTTTTAATTTTACCGCACAATAATAGCAGATTGGTTTTATAAAGTCTGAAGAGTCTGACCGTTATAAAACTACAGTTAACTCTCTTTCTCCGTCTTGTCCGTGAGGATAGGACGGATTTCTATATATCAAGCAAAGGATACGGCAAATAAATATAAAGCTCAATCTGCCATCTAATTTAGGTAAATTGGATTGAGCTTTATGATATAAATGTCAAGATAATATGTTGGTTGGATGCGTATGTGCTTTTGACAACATATTTAGTGTTTTCTCCTGCATTCATTATACAAAACTTATTTTCAACCTCTGAGAAGAAATTAATGGCACCTTGTGGAACTATTATGTTCCCGGTATTGCTCCCATATACAACTGCAATCGCTTTTTGATGTACAGAAGAGGCATTTTGAACCATAATTAATCCGGAATTATAGGGCAGCTCATACGTTTCTCCAGGAGTAATAGTTTTGTCTAATCTAAAAAATCCACAACTCTTCACCAAATCTGTAGGAGTTACCTTCTGCTGGTTGTTCCCTTTCTCAGTATACAGATAGTCCGCTACATTGTTTATCGGAAACTCATTCATTGCTATATCCTGCTTCTCTGCCATAACATTGCATATTTAAGGGGCATAATTTCCGGATGGAAATATTACCCG
>ENA-OPEH01000153-OPEH01000153.1-human-gut-metagenome-genome-assembly--contig:-NODE-153-length-22000-cov-2.194122_pt1 | contig 22000 bp, 15 predicted proteins | sample MGYA00241299_ERZ501532 | MGnify/ENA primary metagenome ERZ501532 (study PRJEB25962, sample SAMEA1969296) | human gut metagenome | biome: human gut; feature: human-associated habitat; material: faeces...
CAACCGTACGCACAGAGCCGTCGGATGCGGCAACCGTCAAATCCAAATCGCTGAGGATGTACGAGACAGACATCATCCGATATATTGCCAAATATGGTATGTGCAATGAGTTGTTTGAGATTGAAAACCCAGATGGCGGATTCTCCAACGTCACGCTTGTGGAGGCTGTAAACGTCGAACTGACATCCGAGTCAATATCTTTCAGCGTACCGGCATTTAAAAAGATTTTTGACAGAGCGTTGTCTTTCCTCCCCGACTTCTATGCAGACCTGCCCGGCGAAGCAGATCGTCTGGACAAGGAAATGAGAGAAAAAGTGCAGATAGCGCAATTGTCAGACACCGTAGTTGGAAAAGCTAAAGAACGGTTGGTCGAGTCAATACAGAAAGATTTCAAAAACAAACTCATTGATTTTGAAAAAGAATATCTTGAAAAAAGACTGTGTTCAGACCAAGACGACGAAATCAGGCAAACAACGTTGGACCTTGTCATAGAAAAAGAGCCACTCAGCAAAGTGCACACGAGACTGTCCGATATGGAATCGGAATACGACCGTCTTCGTGACCTGGTGTCGTTGTCTCTCAACGTGTGGAAAGACGCACTGTTGTCTCAGCGCATCAAGGAAATTCAGGAAGAAATAAAGCTTCTATGTCAAGCGTCAGGCGACATCAACAGAGTCGAGCAATTGATGCAAGAGCTGTCTCAACTCAGAGCAATTCGTAAACAATTGATAGGAGACCGTGTGATTATTCCATAACCTGCGCCTTGATATTTAATTTATTTCGTATTTTTGCATAAAACAAAAAGATTGAAGGAATGATACGACAATGGATTGCTGCAATAACTCTGGTCAGTTGCTCGGCAGCCGCTTTTGCCCAATTGAACCTGCCGACACGCAACATCGGCGGCATCGACTATTATTACCGGATTGTGCAAAAGAAAGAGACTATTTACGGCATAGCCCGGGAGTTGAACATACCTAAAGAGGATATCGTAAAGTACAACCCTTCGGTTGCAACCGGCTTAAAGAAAGATCAGGTGCTTTATTTCCCGGTTGACGCATATGTCAAACGGCAGGCAGTCGTTCGTCCAAAAGAGCATAAGCACACAGTAAAAAACGGTGAAACGCTGTATGGCATTGCCAAAATGTACGGACTCTCTGTCGCCGAACTGCTGCAAGCAAACCCCCAAGCAAGGACCGGACTTAAAGCAGACTCTGTGTTGACAATTCCTGTCGGCAACGACAAGCAAGAAGCTGTGCCATACACCGTCAAGCCTGGCGACACACTTTATCGGCTGTCTGTGAATTTCAACGTCGACTTGAAAGATTTGCTTGAAATGAATCCAGGTGTATCGCCTGAGAATTTCCAAGTTGGAATGACTGTGCTTATTCCTCCAAGCAACAACGCTAATAAAGAAAATGACAAACCTGAAACGGTATTCGTACACGACAAAGTTGAAAAAGGCGATTCGTTTGAATCCATTTCCGAAGAATATGGAATTACAGAAGATCAGCTGAAAGAAGCAAATCCCGATGTGGACAAACTGAAACGTGGATCGTATGTGGTTGTCCCTATTGCGAATGAAAGCCAAACTGACTCAACCACGGTTGTCAGACAAGCATTCCGCGAAACGTCAGACGACAACATCAACGACTGCGTCAACATTGCCATTTTATTCCCTTTTGAGGCAAATAATACCAACAAAAGCAAGCAGGCTTTGTTCTACCGCGACTTCTATCGTGGGGCATTGCTGGCAGTCAACGACCTTAAGACTAAGTCAAAATTGAATCTTTATGCTTACGATGTTACAGATGCCAACATCTCAACCGTCTTGAGCAAGAAAGAGATTGCCAATGCGCATATGATTTTTGCCCCTTCTGAGGACAACTTGCTGAAAACGATTGTCGACTTTGGACAGAAGAACGGAATCAATGTCATTAATTCCTTCTCAATCAACAACGATATGTGCTACAACAACAATCGTTTTTTCCAGGTCAACACTCCGTCGTCATATATGTATTCTTCAGTAAGTTCTTATGTCGAGAGCAATTATGCAAACTGTGAAATCGTTTTCTTAAAAGACGAGTCGGAAGACGACAAACCAGTGATTGAATATTTAAAAATGACAAATCTGCCAAAGCAGACTGTCAACCTATCGGAGAGCAACGGCTTCGTTTGTCAACACCCCACGCTATTCGTTCCGACGTCAAGCTCCAGATCCGCATTAAAAAAACTGAAATCTTTGGTCGATGAATTGGCTGCTGATCCTGCGAATGATGGAAAATTCAGCATTCTTGGCTATCCTGAATGGTCGATATACAACGAATATGAGAATTTCCTGCGCGCAAACAACGTATGTCTGTTCTCTCGCTATTCGATTGAAGGCAACAACAAGTTTGACAGCAAATACAAATATTGGTATGGAGAAAGCCCAATCAATTCAATCCCTAACATGAGTGAATTGGGCTATGACACGATGTCGTTCTTCATAAATACTGTCATTACAAACGGCAACGACTTCAACAAGCCTATGCAAGCAACCGACGGTTTGGAAATCGGCATCAACATTGTGCGCACAAGCAGTTGGGGAGGGTTTGTCAACACCGCTTCATTTATTTACAACTACACGACAAAAGGTGTAGAAAAACATATGTTGAAATAATGAAAAAATACGTAATAGCAAGTATACTTTTGATATCAAGTCTGACTTCTGTCGCAGAGGACCACTATTCTGGAGCTTTCAGCATTGGCGCGAAAGGTGGGGTTTCTTTATCTCAAACCACGTTCTCACCAAGCGTGCCACAAAAGTTTCATTCAGGTCCGATGGCTGGTATCATGTTCCGATATATCGAAGAGAATCATTTCGGGCTTATTGGCGAGGTGAATTTCGAGCAACGAGGATGGAAAGAAAATTTTGAGGAAGCGCCATATTCATACAGCAGAGACTTGTCGTATATCCAAATACCCCTTCTGGCACATATCTATTTTGGTTCTGAGAAAGCAAAGTTTTTCTTCAACGCAGGTCCAGAGATAGGTTTCATGATTGCGGAAAAGACAAATTCTAATTTTGACATCAACAATTTTTCCTCTTTAGAGGGATTTCCTTCGGAAAATCGCAATACGGAACAATTCGCCATGCCCATTAAACACAAAGTGGACTATGGCATATCTGCGGGAATTGGCGCAGAATGGGCAATAAACCGTAAGAACTCCATACTTATAGAAGGCAGGTTCTACTATGGACTGAACAACATTTTCGGAGCCAATAAAAAAGATATATTCGCGGCCTCCAACAGCATCGGAATTATGGCGTCAATTGGATATTTTTTCCGCCTGAAATAACGGAATATACAGGGAATCAAGCAGTCATATCGTCACATCACGATATGGCTTTATTACTTAGAAGATATGAAAAAAGTGGTGACAATACCTATTTGTAGGTATTGTCATCGATTGGATTAAAGTTTAACTTTGCAAACAAAAAAGGATGTAATGGATAATTTTCACAAATATAAACCCACCGACAAGATGAGCAATGTTATCAGCGAAAATTATTCACTGATTTCAGTCATGAGCCGCTTCGGCCTGCCTTTAGGATTTGGCGAGAAGACCGTCGCCGAGGTGTGCAATGAACAAGGTGTTGACTGCAATACTTTTCTTATTGTTGTTAATTTTGTAAATGAAGATTCCTACAGCGGAGAGTTTTCATTCAACTATGACTCCGTGTCACTTCCCGCCCTTGTAGACTATCTGAAGCAAGCGCATTCGTATTTCCTGGACTTCAGTTTACCAACCATACGGCAAAAACTCTGCAATGCGTTGGAATTGGAGCCAGAAAAGAATGACATCATCAAAACAGTTTTGATGTTCTACGACAAATATGTAGATGAAGTCAGACGCCATATGGAATATGAGAACAACCATATTTTCTCATATGCTGACAATTTGATTAAACATCATAAATCCAACAATTTCTCAATTGCACAATTTGCGGAACACCACAATCATATAAACGAGAAATTGAAAGAGTTGAAAAACATTTTAATCAAATATTATCCGCAGACAAAATGCAACAACCTTCTCAACGACACTTTGTTTGACATATTCAACTGCGAATCAGATTTAAGGACACACTGCCGACTTGAAGACAGTGTGTTTACCCCTGTTGTCTTGAATTTAGAACAGAATTTGACCGATGAAAAGTAAAGAGGATATAAAAGTTGCAATTGCAGATGGATCGGTCATCATGCGAAGCGGTCTTGCATCGGTTCTGAAGCATTTTTCGGAATTCAATTTCAGAATCAACGAAATCACAAATCAAGAGGCGCTGACAATCTTTCTAAGACTTCACACTCCAGATTTGTTGATTATCAATCCGCTTTTCGCAATTGGCATGAATCTGGCAACAATCCGGAAAACATATCCATCATTGAAAATTGCGGCACTGACGTCATCACTTATCGACAATCATTTGCTGTCTGACTACGACACAACAATTTCTATTAATGATGACATCGAAACGATTTGCAGTAAAATCAAAGAAGCTGTCAATGAGCCTGACGAAGAATCTTCCGAACAAGACGCCTTAAGCGCCAGGGAAAAGGAAATCATCGGTTGCGTTGTAAAAGGAATGACCAACAAGGCGATAGCCGACACATTGTCTATTTCAATATATACGGTGATTACGCACCGCCGCAACATCTCAAGGAAATTGCAGATACACTCCACTGCCGGTCTGGCAATCTATGCAATTGCAAATAATTTGGTAAACATCGAAGATATTAAAAATGTGATAAACTAAGCGTCAATTGTTTAGTTTCTACAAACCCAAACATCCGGATATTTTTCAGTGATGCCGTTCTTCTGAATATATGAATACATCTCCTCTTTTGTGTCGCCTGTTGCCAATGCAACTTTATAGACTGAAGAACCTTTGGCGGCATCTATGATAACCAGCCCGGTCTCAGACGAGGCCTCGACAAATTTTTTAGCCTGACCATACGATTTAAGCGAAGCTATCACTACACTATATTTTTTTCCCGTCTCGCCACCAACGCCTTTCTCCACAGCTTCGATGTCATTTGACTCAATTTTGACTGCTCGTTTTGTCATTTTTTCAACAACGTTTCCACTCTTGCCCTTAGCCTTAGGCTGAGCTGCCGATATTGACGCAACACTTGCCTTGTCCGGAAGGGAATCAATCGCAATAGGAGTCGTTAATGTAAGCACAAGAACTATAATCGCCGCAACAGACGCAGCTATGCGCAATGCATTCATACTAATTTCCGAGAATCTACGACGTGGGGCTTTTTCTTCTGATTTTACGACGTTCTGAATCCTGACAGGCTGTAATCCATAGTTGCTCAGATTAACCCCCGACAGTCCCACTGCCGACGGAGCAAACACAACGCAACCCGCATCAGAGTAATGGAACGAACCTATCTTACCGAAATCAAACGAATGGTTTGCAACAAGAGACTCTTTTATGGTCTTCACGTCGCCTTCCACCTTCGCTACCGCTGCATTATATCCGCAGCCCGTCTGTTTCATAAAGGCATTGGCAACAAGGCCGTCGTTATGCGTCAATGCGGCATTAAAGGCCACCGACCTGGATGGCGGCAACAGAACACCGTCGCATATGCTTGACGCAACATTCTGACAAATAAACGCACCAAAACCCGGGACAATCACACAATCATTGTCTCTGAGCAAGCATTCGATATAATTAATAAGTTCCATACATTGCAAAATTAATCAAAATTCGACAAAGCAACAATGTTTTACCTGTCCTTTTTCTTTAAATATGGCAATGCTTGACTTTTGTCGCATCCAAGTTTGACAGCCTCCATCGCATAGCCATAGGCATCGTCGTAACGGAACTGCATCTGTGCCATGCGAGCTTTAAGCAAATACAAATCTGATGATTTGGGATCTAATTTCTGCGCCTCCGAAAGGTCATTCTGAGCTTCTTGATATTTTCCAACTGCGATATAACACTCTGCCCGATTCAAATAATTCACCGAACGGTTCTCTTTTTTTATAATGTCATCATATAGCAATATCGACTTGTCATATTCTCCATTCAGCCTGCGGAGCAAAGCCATGCCACGTTTGGCGTCCATGTTTCCGGCATCCGTTTTCAAGCATTTGTCAAAACAACGTTCCGCCTGCCCCATATCGCCAACCTCCAATGCAATCATGCCCGCACCGTTCAACGCTATACAATCAGAAGGGTTTATATCCAACAACTTGTTATAGTCGGCCAACGCCGACTGCACACTGTCCATCTCAAGATATAAAGCCGCACGATTATGAAGTATTGTCGTTGACTTAGGCGCAACGGACAGAGCCATATTGTAATTCTCCAAAGACTCATCCAGTTTGCCTTGATTGCGGTAAACTGTCCCCAAATTCGATATTAATAAATAGTTGCTTGGATTTGCAGGTTCCATTTCCAAAGCCGTCTTTATCAAGCGCTCCGACAATGTCCAGTCTCTGCTTGTCAGAGCCTTGTCGATCTGGTCGAGCAACGACATATAATTTTCTGCAGCAATAGCAGCTGATGGTATTACCGTCAAAGCCAGCATCAGGACAATGGTTCTTATCTTTGTCATCTTCTTTATTTTTTGCATAATTGTCTACAAAGATACCTTCTTCCGATTGGAAATGTTTCGACCATAGGATTTTTTTTGTATTTTTGTGGAAAATACAACGTTTATGAATTTTCTCAGTTTTATAATTTCAAGCATATCATCAACCCAAACAGCCTCAAGCAGCAGCCACAAACTGTCGGATGTCGCCAACGGATTACCTATAGAGCAAGTGGTTGACAAACTTGTTTCAAGTGCCGTTGATTTGGTACTCCGTCTTGTGATAGCCATTGTGGTGTTTTACCTCGGGAAACTTATCATCAATAAAATTTACAAAAGCGTAAACAAAATACTCCATCGCCGACAAGTTGACAGGTCGCTTGCCACATTTGTGTTGAGCCTTGTCAAAATAGTGATGCTGTTCATCTTGATAATAATCTCCATTTCCATACTTGGCATAGAAACAAGTTCGTTCATCGCCTTGTTTGCATCGGCTGGTGTCGCTGTGGGTATGGCGCTGAGCGGGACATTGCAGAATTTTGCCGGAGGTGTGCTCATTCTCCTTCTAAAGCCATACAAAGTTGGAGACTTCATTGAGTTTCAAGGCTTCACTGGAAAAGTGAAAGAAATTCAGATATTCAACACAATCCTTAATACGGGTGACAACAAATGGATTTCAATCCCGAATGGAGGACTGTCAACCGGCAGTATAAACAATTACAGCCGTGAAGATTACCGTCGCATAGACTGGACAATCAGCATCGCCTATGGTTATGAAGTGGCAAAACGAGAGATTCTACGCATTGTCAACGAAGACGACCGCATTGTAAAGAAATACATTGAAGACGACCGAGCCATGCGGTTTAAAGACGCCGATGTTTCCGCCCGACCATCGTTTTTACCGAACATCGAGTTTGAAAGACATCACTCCAGATTGTGGAAGATGTTTCATCGCAATAAAAACAAATCCGAAAGCCAACAGGAGCAGCCAGCTGAAGAAATTCGCTTAGCGAAAACCGACTGCTCTCCGTTTGTGGCTCTGAGCGCGCTCGCGGCAAGCAGTGTTGACGTCGTTGTCCGCGTATGGGCTCCGACAAGTCTTTATTGGGATGTCTACTTTGACATGAACGCGCGGTTCTACAACGAACTTCCAAAAGCCGGCATCAACTTCCCGTTCCCACAAATGGATGTTCATATGAACTGAAAAGGCTAATGCGACTGTTAAATTCACAGCCGCATTTTTTGTTTTATTTTTGAAAAAATCACGGTCAAGTCTGCCTGTTTAATAAAAAACAATAAGTATATTTGCGTTAACTTTGGAGCAAAGCGCAATGGCAGCCGGAACGGCCTGCGACAATTGGCAGACAATCGCCATAAACCGCTCCTGACAGCAATGCATTAATCATTGCACACCAAGCCTGTAAAAGGCTTTGAGACAGATAAAAATAAAAACAATATAAATGATAAGTAAATGGAATTACTTACCCCTTACATCAGAAGAACAAGATTTAGAGATCGAGTTGGCGAAAAAATACGCCGGCAGCCCAGCAATAGCTGAGCTGCTTGTTCAGCGGGGCATCACGTCTGTAGATGACGCTGAACATTTTTTTAACCCTTCTCTGTCTGATTTGCATGATCCATTCCTGATGAAGGATATGGACAAGGCCGTAGATAGGCTTAATATGGCAATGGGGGCAAAAGAGAAGATATTGGTATATGGAGATTACGATGTCGATGGCACGACAGCGGTGTCTTTGGTATACAAATATCTAAGGAATTATTATTCGCATATCGAATACTACATTCCAACACGTGATGAAGAAGGATATGGCATATCAATTAAAAGTATTGACTATGCTGCATCTATTGGTGTCAAACTTATAATTGTGCTGGATTGCGGCATCAAGGCCATTGATGAAATCCACTATGCCAAGGAAAAAGGCATTGATTTCATCATATGCGACCACCATGTCCCCGACGACGTTTTGCCGGAGGCATATGCCATTCTCAATCCCAAAATGGAAGGCAACACTTATCCCTATCCTCACCTCTGCGGGTGTGGCGTAGGATTTAAGTTCATGCAAGCCTTCGCCAAGAGCAACGGGCTGACAAATCAGAATGAGTTGTATAGTCTTCTTGACTTGGTCGCCGTCAGCATCGCTGCCGACATTGTGCCAATGACCGGGGAAAACCGGATCATGACATACCACGGATTGAAGCGGCTAAACTCAAACCCCAATTTGGGTCTGAAGAGCATCATAAAGATTTGCAATCTGGCAAACAGGGAGATAACCATCAGCGACGTTATCTTCAAAATCGGGCCACGCATCAATGCGTCCGGGCGTATGCAATCGGGCATGGAGGCCGTCGATCTGCTCACCACCAAAGACCTCAATGAGGCGTACGCCAAAGGAAAGAGCATCGACCAATACAACCGCGACCGCAAAGAACTCGACAAACGAATCACAGAAGAAGCCAATGCCATTTTGGAAAATCGTGGAGAAATCGATTCCGACCACAAGTCAATCGTCATCTACAACAAAAATTGGCATAAGGGCATCATTGGCATTGTAGCCTCACGTCTGACCGAGCTTTACTACAAGCCGGCTGTGGTGCTGACTCTGTCAAACGGGATTGCGACTGGATCATCACGATCGGTACAGGGATACGACATTTATTCGGCAATTGAGGCTTCTCGCGATTTGCTTGAGAACTTCGGAGGCCACACCTATGCCGTAGGATTGTCGCTGAAAGAAGAAAACATTCCGGAATTCTCACGAAGGTTTGAGGAATATGTCGCCAAAACGATAAAACCATATCAAATGACTCCGCAAATCGACATTGACGCATATCTGAGATTTGAGGAGATTACGCCTGAGTTCCTGTCGCTTCTCGACAAGTTCAATCCATTCGGACCTGGAAATCAGAAGCCAATTTTCTGTTCAAAGAACGTATTGGATTATGGCACAAGCAAGTTGGTTGGCAAGAATCTCGAGCACATCAAACTGGAATTGGTAAACAACAGCTCCGGGAAAGTGTTGAACGGAATTGCTTTCAATATGGCGCAGTATTTCAGCCACATCAAATCAGGCAAGCCATTCGACATCTGCTACACTATTGAGGAAAACAAACATCCGAACAATGTGAGCAAATACCAATTGCTTGTAAAGGAGATTCGTATAAATTGATATGAAATGGACCGCGGTTCAATTCACGACACACTGAAACGCTATTGGGGCTATGATTCTTTCCGAGCTAAACAAGAAGAAATTATCAACTCTGTTTTGCTCGGAAAGGATACTCTTGGACTGCTGCCTACCGGTGGCGGAAAATCAATAACTTTTCAGGTGCCGGCGATGCTGCTTGACGGCTTGACAATTGTTGTCACGCCGTTGATTGCTCTTATGAAGGACCAGGCAGACGGATTGCGCGACAGGCACATAAACGCAGCTTACATTCATTCTGGACTGCGCCATGGAGAAATCCGAAACGTCATTGACCGATGCATGTTCGGAAAGTGCAAGTTTCTTTACATTTCACCAGAGCGCTTGGCTTCATCTTCGTTTATCGAATCTCTCAGACGAATGAAGGTATCCTTGATTGTGGTCGATGAGGCTCACTGTATTTCACAATGGGGATATGACTTTCGCCCATCGTATCTGAACATTGCGTCGATACGTCAATTATTTCCAGGCGCTCCTGTTCTCGCGCTTACAGCCTCCGCCACTCCTGCCGTTGTTGCCGACATAATGCAGCAGTTGCAATTCAAGGAGCCAAATGTCATAAGAAAAAGTTTCCGCCGCGACAATCTATCTTATATTGTCAGACATCAAGAGAACAAAACCGAGAAACTATTTTCCGCATTGTCCAGGATCTATGGAAGCGGAATAATCTATGTCAGGAGCAGAGCCAAGACCAAAGACATTGCCGAGCAACTGAAATCACAGGGATTCTCGGCCGATTATTACCATGCGGGACTTACGACAGAGGAAAAACGCGACAAACAAGACAAATGGAAACGTGGTGAAATCCGCATCATCGTTGCTACAAATGCGTTCGGAATGGGCATTGACAAACCCGACGTTCGCTTTGTAATGCACCTTGATGTTCCGAACTCCCTCGAAGAATATTACCAGGAAGCGGGACGCGCGGGACGCGACGGCAAAAAAGCATACGTAATGCTCCTCGTGTCTTCCAAAGATGAAGGCACTCTAAAACGCCGCATCTCTGAAGCTTTTCCGCCAAAAGACTTCATAAAGGACGTATACACCCATATGTGCGATTTTTTAGGTCTTGGAATCGGAGCGGGCTATGACAAAGTCTTCGATTTTAACCTACAGTTGTTCTGCACCACATTCAAACTTCCTGAACGTCAAACATACAGTGCCCTGAAAATTTTGTCGGCATGTCAATACATTGATTATATCGATGAAGTTGACACTCTGTCAAGAATTATGATTTTGGTAGAGAAACGGGAACTTTACAATGTAGAGGGCATGACACCTGAAATGGACAATGTGCTCGAATTGATCCTACGCAATTTTGCCGGCGTCTTTTCCGACTATATTTTTATCGACGAGCCTACAATCGCATACAAGCACAACATCCCCGTAAATAAAATATACGAGACTCTCCTGTTTTTAAGCCGCAAGCACATTATCACATACATTCCTCGAAAGCGTACCGCATACATTTTCTTCCCATATTCCCGCATGGAACCCCGGCATCTCACAATTCACAAAGAAGCATATGAGGTCGGCAAACAACGATTGGAACTCAGGATTAACTCTATGATTGACTACGTGTCCAACCAAACATCATGCCGGGAAGCCAAGATTTTGAAATACTTCGGCGAAGAAAACACCTGCAATTGCGGTCACTGCGACATATGTGTGGAACGCAAAAAAGCAAGTCCTTCCGAAAAAGAACTTGCTGATGGGATTTTATATATGCTGTCGCTAAAAAGCCGCACATTGAAAGAAATCACCGACACATTGGCTTTTCCCGCCAAAGATATTGCCGGAATGGTACGCTTCCTATTAAAGGAAGGTAAGATTACCTATACCGACGGGCTGCTTTCAATCAAGTGAGTCATACTTCGACAATTCAATATATTTTGCCGCCAAATCCGACTGCATATCGTCAAGTTTCTGAAACGCATTGAGAATAAACTGATATTCCGCCAGATAATCAATGATGGTTATCGATTTTGCAGCCAACGCTTCATCCAGATACTTCTTCACCTCTGAATAATTCAATCGTTTGCCATATTCTTCAATGGATTGAGAAATCCGCTCCACCTCGTCGTAACGACTGCGTATGTCGGACTCTCCTTTTCTGCTCTGATATGTTTTGGCAAAATCATTGGATTGTTGTATGGCTCGCGAAGCTTTCACCTTCCCCTTATTTGAGAACAGAGGAATTGAGAAGCCGACAACGGCGCCATGTCCACGCACTTCACCTTCCGACGTAAATTTGTATCCCAATGTTATATTGGGCCACCACGACCGTTTGCCCACCTTTACATCAAACTCATCCGCTTGAAGGCCAGATAATGTCGCCATATAGTCAGGACTGTTGTAATACGCCGAGATGTAATGTTCAACAGCTTTCTTCTCTATCGGATATTTCGTGCTGTTCATATCCACATTCTCAAAGGCTTTACCACCATTCATCTGGACAAGATCCGACAAAACAACCTGGCGTTGTATCTCCATCGAACTGATATCCGAAGCGATATCAAACGCATCTATTTTCATCTTTGAGATTTCAAGCACGTTGAATTCCGCACGCATTTCCACATCGACAACTTTTCTCAGCATCGAGTCGAGCACTTGAAGGAGTTGCCTGCGTCTTGCCAAACGGCAATTCAAGTTGATTAAATCCAAATATGCCAATCGGGCTTGTTTAACCACCTCCATGCGCTTTGACTCAAACAGATATTGAGAAGCATTTATACGGCATTCTCTTGCCTTTTTACGCATCTGATATACGCCGGGCCATTCAATGGTTTCCGATACGGTAAGTTCAAGCGATGGTTCCGGCAAAGCCATTATCTCCATTTCAATTTCTGGATCCGGAAGGTTTCCCTCTGTCCGCAATGCCAATTCGTCTCCTTTCAGCGACAATTTTGCAGCCTGTAGACTTTCGCTATTTTGCAATATCTGCGTCGACAACGCATCGGCATACATTGACACCGGAGCGACCATTAATGACAATGATAATAAAATCTTCTTCATACTTGATGACTTGACGTTTTCTTCTTATTGTTTACGTAATACAAAATCGGGACTACAAAGATATTCAAAAGCGTCGAACTGAGCAAGCCGCCCAATATCACCAACGCCATCGGACTTTGAATTTCATTTCCAGGCTCAGCACCACGCGCCACGATTGGAATTAAAGCCAATGCCGACGACATCGCAGTCATGATAATAGGAAGAAGTCGGTCTCTTGACCCAATAAAAATTCTGTCCATCAAAGGTATTCCATCAGTTTCCAATTGCCGGTAATGCGAAATAAGCAACATTCCATTTCGAGTTGCAATGCCAAGCAAAGATATAAATCCGATAATAGCTGGAATATTTACTTCCTTTCCACCGATCCATAGTATCAGCACTCCTCCAATCATAGCCAGCGGGATATTGACAAGGATTATCAGTGCATCAGAAACACGTTGGAACTCTTGATACAAGAGGAGCAGAACCAACAACAATGCAAACACCGTTGCGATTCCAAGAATGCGCGATGCTGTTTTCTCGCTTTCAAACTGTCCGCCATAGTTGATATAATATCCTTCCGGCAATTTTACGGATTCATTAATTTTATCTTTGACTGCCTCAACAGCTCCAACCAAATCACGATTCTCGACATTTGCAGACACAATGATTCTTCGTCTGGCATTTTCACGACTTATAGAATTGAATGTCGATGATGAACGCACCTCTGCCACTGTCGACAATGGAACTTTACCTTTGTCGGAGTCAATCATAAGATTTTCTATTGCCGACAATCCGCTATGACGGTCATCAGCCACCTTCAGTTTCAAGTCGTATGGCACGCCGTCTTCATATACCTCCGAAACAACAATTCCAGATGTGCAGACATTGACAAACTTACGGAAGTCAGACATTGTTATCCCATATTCAGCCATCAACACACGATTGGGCACAATTATTATTTCCGGACGTTGAATCTGTTGTTCCACATTGATGTCGACGATTCCTTCCACTTCACCAATCTCGCCCTTGATGCGTGTCGCTATGTCGTGCAATGTCGACAAATCGTTTCCAAATATCTTAATGGCTATCTGCGCTTCTGTTCCGGAGAGCATGGCGTCGATGCGATGGGAAATCGGTTGCCCGATTTCAATGTTTATTCCGGGGATTATCGACAGTTTCTTTCTAATGTCGCTCATCAACTCCTCCTTGCTGCGGTCCTTCAATTCATACGGAGCCTCAATCTCCGACGCATTGCTGCCGCGCGAATGCTCATCAAGTTCGGCACGTCCTGTCTTACGGGCAATTGTTTTGATTTCAGGAATACTCAACAATGCTTCATCCACTTGCTTTCCTATTTCGTTGGAATCCTCTAGTGAGATGCCAGGCAATGCTGTCACGTTGATTGTAAACGACCCTTCATTAAACGACGGCAGGAAGCCACGTCCAAGCGTAAAAAACAAACCTGCGGCAATCACAAACGCGGCAGAGACAGCCCAGAACACTGGCCTGCGATGACTGAACGCTTTTTTAAGCATCACGTCATAAATTCTCTTCAAATTTCTGGTCACAAATGATTCTTTGCCAACTTTCATTAGGTGCTTGTCTTTCGACAACAACATGTCGCACATCACAGGTGTTAACGTCAAGGCCACAACAGTAGACGCTGCAAGCGATACTATAAACGCTATTCCAAGCGGCACCAACAATCGTCCCTCCATGCCCGACAGGAAAAACAACGGCAAGAAACATGCGATAATAATCAACGTCGAGTTGAGTATTGGCATTCTGACCTCAGACGACGCATGAAATACAACATCTCTAGTCTTCTTCCGTTCTGACTCTGGCAGCTGCCTGTTTTCACGCAACTTTCTATAGACATTCTCCACATCCACAATAGCATCATCCACCAGAGAGCCTATCGCAATAGCGATACCGCCAAGCGACATTGTATTGATAGACAAATTAAGTACATGCAGAATGATAAGTGTTATTATGGCAGATATTGGCAATGCAAGCACGGATATGATCGTTGCCCTATAATCCATAAGGAACAGAAACAAAATCACAACAACAAACAACGCTCCTTCTGCCAATGCACCCTGTATATTGTCAATTGCATTGTCTATGAAATCACTTTGACGGAAGATGTCGGTAGAAACAGTTATATCTGACGGCATTGCCTTCTTCATTGCGTCAAGAGTATTTTCAATATCCTCCACCAGCACCGTTGTATTTGCCTCATTTTGCTTTGCAACAGTGATAAGTACCGCGGGTTTGCCCTTTTCTGTGGCAAGTCCGAGTTTCGGATAAGCGCTGCCGATTGTGACTTCGGCAATATCCGCCAATTTCACAATGTTTCCATCTGTACTCCTCACCGCAGCCAATGACAATTGAAGAGTGTCCGTGGTGTTTATTTGACCTTTTATCAAATACTCGTTCCCAAATTCATGAAGGATGCTTCCATTCGTATTGCTGTTCAACTGGTCTGTTGCATCAAGCACATCCGACATGTCAACATTGTGGAAACGCATCCGCTCTGGGCTGAGCAATATCTGATATTCCTTAACATTCCCGCCCATCACTGTGACTTGTGCAACACCTGGCAACGACAACAATTGCGGACGGATTGTGCGATCAGCAATTGTGCGCAAATCCATAAGCGATGTTTTGGCTGATGTCAAGCCCACAATCATCACTTCGCCCATTATCGATGTCTGTGGAGCCATTTTGGGGCTGTCGACATTTGGCGGCAATGTTTCAGCCACAGTCGACAGTTTCTCGGCCACAATCTGACGATTCACATAAACATCTGTGCCCCAATCAAATTCAATATTAACAACCGACAATCCTGTATCGGATGTCGAACGAACCCGACGCACACCGTTCACTCCGTTCAAAGCGGTTTCAATTGGATACGACACAAGTTTCTCCACCTCTTCCGGAGCCATTCCAGGCGCTTCTGTCATTACGGTCACTGTCGGAGCATTCAAATCAGGGAAAACATCGACAGTCGTATTGGAAACGGTATATAATCCCGCAAATACAATCAGCGCGAACACACTGATTATCAAATAGCGGTTGTTGAGTGAAAACCGTATTATCTTATTCAGCATAGCGGTTGGTATTAATGATGGTGATGACCTTCAGGAACAACACCGCTGTTGCCTGCCAATTTCACATAGACTGCGCCTTCTGTCACAACTTCCTCTCCTTTTGCGAGTCCTGATGTTATTTCAATACGCTTGCCGTCTGTTCTGCCAATAGCCACTGGACGCTTCTCAAAATGCTCCTTGCTCTCTCTGACAAAAACTGCATATTTTCCTTGCTCTTCAATTACCGACTTTGTCGGCACGGAGATTACACCCGATTCTGGATTGCCAAGCAGATAGACATCTGCATAGCTGCCAGGAGCAACGCTTCCATCGCCCACAAAACTGAATTCAATGTCAAAATAGCCATTGGTTGCTGACACCATTGTTCCGGCTGTCAGTCTATGTCCCTGCATTTCATCCAACGCAAAAATCTTGTCACTATATGGCAGTTTGAAATTAGCAGTTTTGATCAATGCAAATTCATTGAAATACCGTTGCGGGACAGACGCTTTCAACGTAAGGCGAGCACTTGAGGTGACAACGGCAATTGGAGTGCCGGTAGTCACATAAGAGCCCGACGCTACCAACAACTGGCTGACTACACCGGATATTGGACTGACTGCCACACTGCTGCTACTATTTCCCGACACTGCATTCTTTGCCATTTCAACAGCGACCTGCGCTTCTTGAAGTTCTTTCGCTGTAGCCAAATTTGAATTGTACAATTTCTGTACGCGTTCCAGATTCTGCTTTGCTGCTGTCAGCTGAGTGCGTGCATCCGCACGTGGGTCGCCTCCGGAGATTCCTGCAGAGGATATGCTGCACACTACACCACCGTTCTTTATTTCCACTCCCTCATTAATTCCCGCAGACAATTTTATAATACCGTCTGATTTAGCCGCAACAACAGCTTGCGACAATGGAGATGGGAGAATCTCTCCACCACACTTTATTACATTTTGGAATTCGGAAGGGTTGACAATAGTTGTCTTTATGCCCAGTTTTTCAATCTGTTCGTGTTTGATAACAATCTCATTACCATGCTCTTCATGGCCGTGGTTTTCTTCTTTTTCTTTATTGTCGCTGTGCGAGTCAGCACACCCCGTCATTACAACAACGGCAGCAACCGACAGACAGCGAATAACTGTTGTCATATTCATTTTTACAATTGTTTTTGTGTTAATAAATCAAATTATCGCAAAAATGAATATACGGGAGGTGCTCGCAGACATTGAATTTGATCCAGGACTGGCTTTAAAATCAGCTGAACATCGTAGAACTCAACATCTTCTTGTGGATCTATTTTTATTAATTGTGATTCTCCGGCAATAAATGAATCAAACTCAACACATTTTTTCTCAATGTGTATTTTAACCACATTGCGCAGTGCCGCTTGATGATAACTGCATTTTTGCACACCAGGGTGGTGGCATGTATTAGAAGCATCTGAATCCGCATCGTCACCGTTTGAACCAAGTAGTTCCACAATAATAGGCACAGCCATCTCATGGTGATGATGATGTATGGCAAGAAAATTGAAGGCTATGACAGCCACCAACGCTAAATACGATATCGATATCTTGCCTATTTTTTTCATCCAGTTTTTACAAAGATAATGCAAGTTGCAAGCTCACTTGAATATTATGCTGAGACGCAGCTTATCTTATGCAAAGATAATTATTTTTCAGTGCAACATTGTTGCATTCCGCATTATAGAAAATTATTCATCCTCAAGGAAATCCTCGTCAAAATCAAAATCCGTATCACTGTAAGAATACATATCATCTGTAAATCTCGACAGCTCTCTTCCATCTTTCTTTGTTGGCCGACCAAGGCCCTTTTGCCGGTCTATAAATCCGCTGATTTTGACCATTTCCAACAATTCATATTGACTTGGCGCTGTGACATTCTCCAAATATTGAGGGACCAACTTCGCCCCCATGCGATTCTCTGCCACATCTTTCACTCGAAAAGAATATGTAATCGGAGGCTTCTTGACATCAATGACCTCTCCTATTTTCACCGGGCGCGACGGTTTGACATTTACTCCCGACACCGACACGCGTCCTTTTTTACAAGCTTCAGTGGCAATTGTCCGCGTTTTGAAAATCCGCGTAGCCCAAAGCCATTTATCTATTCTGACATCTTTCATCTATTCAAAAGTTTATTCTTCTTCTATATCCTTCCAAAGAATTTTCACACTGCAAAGATAGCCATAATTTTTGTCCCAAGCACTATCACAATGTTCAGCAATCCTGATACATAAAGGGGGCTGTACTCTTCAGTACAGCCCCCTTCAACTATTTTCTTTATAACTATCGTTATTTTTTCAATTCAATCTCATCAGGATTCTGACCCCAATGCTGCAATGCCAAACGACGATAGTTGTTGTAGCGCCATTGTGCATTTTCCTTAGCGGCCTCAAACAACTGCTCTGCCTCATTAGGATAAGCCTTCATCACTGATGCGTAGCGAACCTCACCCTTCAAGAATGCAGTGAAATTGTCCCAATTCGGCTCTTTGCTATCGAGCGTAAATGGATTTTTGCCTTCCTTCTCAAGTTCTGGGTTATAACGCCACAAGTGCCAGTAGCCACATTCAACAGCCGCAGCCTCTTCAGCCTGTGATTTACCCATACCCTTCTTCAATCCATGGTTGATACATGGTGCATAGGCGATAATCAATGATGGTCCATCGTATGCTTCTGCCTCGCGGATTGCCTTAAGGGTCTGAGCCTGGTCAGCGCCCATAGCCACCTGAGCCACATAGACATATCCATAAGTTGAAGCAATCAAACCAAGGTCTTTCTTACGGACACGCTTTCCTGATGCTGCAAATTTTGCAATTGCGCCAAGAGGAGTTGCTTTCGAAGCCTGACCACCAGTGTTTGAATAAACCTCGGTGTCAAGGACAAGGATGTTTACGTTCTTGCCCGATGCAATTACGTGGTCAAGGCCACCGAAACCGATATCGTAAGATGCTCCGTCACCACCAATTATCCATTGAGAACGTTTCACCAAGTGGTTCTTCAAGTGGTCAAGACGCGCACACAAAGAGCATTTATCCTTGTTGGCCTCAATCATCGGAATCAACTTGTCGGCAGCAGCACGGCTTGCTTCTGGATCATCCTTACCTGCGAGCCATTCTGCACAAGCTTCTTTCATTTCTGCCGGTGCATCAGACTCTGCCACTTCCGCCATAATGTCGCACAATCGCAACACCATCTTTTCATGAGCCAATGTCATACCAAGACCAAACTCACAGAAGTCCTCAAACAAAGAGTTCGCCCATGCTGGACCATGACCCTTATCGTTTGTGGTGTATGGAGTCGATGGCACAGACCCAGAGTAGATAGAGCTACATCCCGTTGCGTTGGCAACCATTTCGCGGTCACCGAACAATTGGCTTATAAGTTTAACGTATGGAGTTTCGCCACAGCCTGAGCATGCGCCAGAGAACTCAAACAAAGGAGTCGCAAACTGTGAATTCTTGACATTCGACTTGATGTCTACCAAGTATTGCTTTGACGTCACATTGTTTACGCAATATTCCCAATTCTTATCTTCGTCAAGCTGAGTTTCAATATGCTTCATTTCAAGCGCCTTGACACCCTTCTTGCCCGGACATACATCCACACAGTTTCCACAGCCAAGACAGTCGAGCACATCAACCTGCTGAACGAAGCGCATTCCTGTAAATGTCTTTCCAATAGCAGGAAGCGTTTTCTCTTCTGCAAATGGAGATGCCGCCATCTCTTCCGCCGTCAACACAAACGGACGAATTGCTGCGTGAGGACAAACGTATGCACATTTGTTACACTGAATACAGTTTTCAGCGCTCCATTCTGGAACAAATGTTGCCACACCACGTTTCTCATAGCGGGCTGTACCCTGCTGCCATGTACCGTCTTCAATACCTTTGAATGTAGAAACTGGCAACAAATCGCCGTCTTGCGCATTGATTGGACGCACAACCTTGTTGATGAATTCAGGGTCATTGTTCTCCACCACAGCGTCGTCTTCCAAATCCGCCCATGCTGGATTGATTGCCAATGTCTGATATTCACCGCCACGGTCAACAGCGGCATAGTTCTTGTTTACCACATCCTCGCCCTTCTTGCCATATGACTTAACGATGAATTTCTTCATCTGTTCAACAGCCAAGTCTACTGGGATCACCTCTGTGATACGGAAGAATGCCGATTGGAGAATCGTGTTTGTGCGATTGCCAAGACCAATTTCCTGTGCAATTTGCGTTGCGTTGATATAGTAAACTGTTATGTTGTTTTTCGCAAAATATTTTTTCACCTTATTTGGCAAGTGTTTTGCCAACTCTTCTCCGCTCCAAACAGTGTTAAGAAGGAATGTTCCGTTAGGACGCAAACCTCTTGTCACATCATACATATGAAGATATGCCTGAACGTGGCATGCCACGAAATTCGGTGTGTTGACCAAATATGTCGAACGGATTGGTGTGTCGCCGAAACGCAAGTGGGAGCAAGTGAAACCTCCCGACTTCTTAGAGTCGTAAGCAAAATATGCCTGGCAATATTTATTGGTGTTGTCACCGATAATCTTCACCGAGTTCTTGTTGGCACCTACAGTCCCATCGGCTCCAAGTCCATAGAATTTTGCCTCAAATATGCCTTCTCCACCAAGAGCGATTTCTTCCTTCGGAGGAAGAGACGTAAATGTCACATCATCAACAATTCCAATTGTGAATTGATTCTTTGGTTCCGGAAGTGACAAGTTTTCAAACACAGAGAGGATTTGAGCTGGTGTTGTATCCTTGGAACCAAGTCCATAACGTCCGCCAACAATCAACGGAGCATTTTCCTTGCCATAGAAACAATCCTTAACATCAAGATATAAAGGCTCGCCGTTTGCTCCAGGCTCTTTTGTGCGGTCAAGCACAGCGATTCTCTTCGCAGTCTTAGGAACAGCAGCCAAGAAATGCTTTGCAGAGAACGGACGATACAAGTGCACTGAAACGATACCAACCTTTTCGCCCTTTTCCATCAAATAGTCAATTGCTTCCTGAGCGGCCTGTGAAACAGAGCCCATTGCGATGATTACGCGTTCTGCATCTTCCGCACCATAATAATTGAACAAACCATATTTGCGTCCGGTAATCTCGGAGATTTTGTTCATATACTCTTCAACAATTGCTGGAACGGCATCGTAATAGCTATTGCTTGCCTCTCTATGCTGGAAGAAATGGTCTGGGTTTTCAGCCATACCGCGAGCCACTGGTCTCTCCGGGTTCAAGGCACGGGCACGGAACTCAGCCAACGCCTCTTGGTCAATAAGCGGCTCAAGGTCTTTTTCCTCGAGCATCTCAATTTTTTGAATTTCATGAGAAGTGCGGAAGCCGTCAAAGAAATTCATGAACGGAACACGCGCTTTAAGCGCAGACAAATGCGCCACGCCCGCCAAGTCCATAACCTCTTGGACTGAGCCTTCGCAAAGCATTGCGAAACCAGTCTGACGCGCAGACATAACATCTTGATGGTCGCCAAAAATACACAATGCATGAGAAGCCAATGTACGAGCCGACACATGGAACACGCATGGAAGGTTCTCCCCGGCTATCTTGTACATATTCGGTATCATAAGGAGCAAGCCCTGTGATGCTGTGTAAGTAGTGGTAAGTGCACCTGCTTGCAACGAGCCATGAACTGCACCCGCAGCGCCGCCTTCAGATTGCATCTCTTCGACCAAAACAGTCTCTCCAAAAATGTTCTTACGGCCGGCAGCAGCCCACTCGTCAACATATTCAGCCATTGTAGACGATGGCGTGATAGGATAAATCGCAGCCACCTCTGAGAACATATAGCTAATATGTGCGGCAGCCTGATTACCATCACAGGTCAAGAATTTCTTTTCTTTACTCATATTTGTTAATCAGTTAATTGATAATTATACTCTATTGGTTATTGGCCTAAAACATAATACCTTATACCAAAGTAATTCGGAGAATGTCCATTCTTCGCTTTTTACGCTGCGAAATTACACAATAATCTTCTTTTATCAAAGCATTTATTCATATTTTAGATATGTTTCCCATTTTTTCATCGTCTAATGCAATGCGCACAGGC
>ENA-OPEH01000178-OPEH01000178.1-human-gut-metagenome-genome-assembly--contig:-NODE-178-length-20437-cov-1.954322_pt1 | contig 20437 bp, 17 predicted proteins | sample MGYA00241299_ERZ501532 | MGnify/ENA primary metagenome ERZ501532 (study PRJEB25962, sample SAMEA1969296) | human gut metagenome | biome: human gut; feature: human-associated habitat; material: faeces...
GGAGCTGTAATTCCTAAAATTTCTAAAACAGCACCCCAAACCCAGCCAAAAAGCTTGAAAAGAGCAGGAAAAAGTAGCTGAAACCGCAGAAATTCCCCAAACAGCATCCCAAACCCGCCCAAAAAGCTGGAAAAGAGCAGGAAAAAGTAGCTGAAATCGCAGAAATCCCCAAAACAGCACCCCAAACCCCGCCCAAAAAGCCAGAAAAGAGCAGGAAAAAGTAGCTGAAACCGCAGAAATTCCCCAAACAGCACCCAAACCCCAGCCAAAAAGCCGGAAAAGACCAGGAAAAAAGTAGCTGAAACCGCAGAAATTCCCAAAACAGCACCCCAAACCCAGCCCAAAAGCCTGAAAAGAGCAGGAAAAAGTAGCTGAAACCGCAGAAATTCACAAAACAGCACCTCAAACCACGCCAAAAAACCGGAAAAGAGCAGAAAAAAGTAGCTGAAATCCATTAAAATCATAAAACAGCTCCAAACTATAGTCGGTTTCTATATTTATATTGTGCTATCAAACAAATGGAGACCATAATCTCCACTTTTGAAGATAAATGACAGCTTTCATTTATCATATTCCCCACAAAAACAATTGAATTACTGTTAGAATCACATACATGGCATCACATGATGCAAAGAGTTAGGAGGAAAATAAAATAAGTTCAATAGATAATAGAATCCAATGGTTGGAAGGTGAGATATTAGAGATTCAGGAAAGGCTGGAGACCATCACTGAGGAAGGAACAATCTATCCAACACAAAAGGATGGAAATGTTAAATGGTATGTTTGGAAAAATGGCAGAAGAGAGTATTTATCAAAGAAAAATGATAAAGAAATCAGAAATCTTGTCAATAAAAAATATCTGGAGCTTTATTTGAAGGATACAATAAATGAGCTCAGACTACTCGAGACAAACAGGAAGGCCCGGAAAAAATATAAAACCGATTATGCCCAGAAAATGTTGAAGCAAAAACATTATAGAAGTATACTTTTAGCAGTTGATAAGAAGGACAATGAAGAGACAAATGAAAAGACACAGGTTCCTAACCCTGAAGCACTCAAGTTTTATACTAAAATGGGAATTATAGTGCGGTCAAAATCAGAAGTAATTATTGCGACAGCCTTGTATGATAATAATATAAAGTTTGAGTACGAGAAGGCGATTAAAATCTCAGATGGTATTTATTATCCCGATTTTACGGTTGAGAAGAAAAATGGCGATATAATTCTGTGGGAGCATCTTGGCTTGATAGACAATCCTGATTATCGAAATAAAGCTTATCGAAAGATATTGAAATATAACGAAAATGGATATTATCAGGGAAAAAATCTTATATTGACATATGAAACAGCGGAAAGTCCATTGGACCCAATGGACGTAGAGCATGAAATAGAAAAAATGTGCAGGTGATAAAATGCTCAAAAAATTACGAAGAAAATTTATAGCCATAGCAATGTTATGAGTTTCAATTGTTCTTATTGCAATTGTAGGCACGATAAACATTGCAAACTATATAAGTACAAACGAGGCGTTGGATGCATGTCTTAAGCTGATTGACGGAAACGGAGGAACATTCCCGGATCTTTTAGATACAGAAAACGCAAACACAGATACATTCGGCAATACAGCAGATGAAAGTACAAATAAATGGACTCCCACGCTCAAAGAGCCACCATCCGGCAGAACAGATGTACAGCCACCGGAGGATATGAATTTACAATCGTACAGTAAATTAAAAATATTTTTTTACATGCATTTTACACACTAATGATTTTGCATTTTACATTTCCCCATTACTATATCAGTTGTAACAAACAAAGAAATAAATTCAAGAAAGTAATGAAAGAGGAAATTAAAATGAAAAATCGTATGAAAAAACTTTTAGTTTTAGCAACTGCTGCAACAATGATGACAGCAGCATTTACAGGATGTGGCTCAAGCTCAGACGGAGCAGACAACAATGCAGATACAAGCGCAGATGAAGGTACATCAAATGAGAACTTAAGCGGTTCACTTTCACTTGCGGGAAGTACTTCAATGGAGAAGCTTTGTGAGGCGCTCAAGGAGTCATTCATGGAGAAAAACCCTGGAGTAACAGTAACAGTAGAGTATACAGGCTCTGGTTCAGGAATCGAGTCAGTAACAGCAGGAAGCGTAGATATCGGAGATTCTTCGAGAGCACTTACAGATGATGAGAAAGCAAACGGTGTTGAGGAAAACATCGTAGCAATCGACGGAATCGCAGTAATCACAGACAAGGACAACTCAGTAACAGAGCTTACATCAGATGACTTAAAGAAAATCTACACAGGTGAGATTTCAAACTGGAAAGACCTTGGTGGAAAAGATGAGGCAATCGTAGCAATCGGCCGTGAGGCAGCTTCAGGTACAAGAGGCGCCTTCGAGGAGCTTCTTGATGTAAAGGATCAGTGCAAATATGCACAGGAGCTTGACTCAACAGGAGCAGTTCTTGCAAAGGTAGGCTCAACACCGGGAGCAATCGGATATGTTTCACTTGACGTGCTTGATGATACAGTAACAGCAATGAAAATTGACGGAGTAGAGGCAACAGAGGAAAACATTGTAGCAGGCAAATATCTCCTTTCTCGTCCATTCGTAATGGCTACAAAGGGCAAGATTGACGAGCAGAACGATATTGTTAAAGCTTGGTTTGACTATGTAAATTCAGATGAGGGGCAGGCAGTTATCAAGAAGGTAGGTCTTATCCTCCCTCAGTAGAAATAACGGTCATAGTAATAATACAAAATACAGACATCGATACGAGACGTCGCTAGTAAGTATAATTATAAAAAATAATACAAAATACAGACATCGATATTAGACATCAGTATTAATACATATCGACAAGATACAGGGTTTCCTCAGGAAATGGCAGGTTTCCTGGGGAACTTTTTGAAACAAGGAGTATCAAATGAAACATAAATCCATAGTAGAGAATGTTGCCAAAATAATATTCACGGTATGTGCGGTTGTGGCAATATTCGCAGTATTATCAATAACAATTTATATGTTCCTTAAAGGCGCACCGGCATTTTTCAAGGTCGGAGTGTTAAACCTCTTATTCGGAACAAAATGGGCGCCGACAGCGGCAGACCCAAGCTACGGAATATTGTACATAATCCTCACATCCATCATAGGAACAGCAGTATCTATACTCATAGGAGTACCGATTGCTCTTCTTACGGCAGTATTTCTTACTGAAGTGTCAAACAAAAAGCTCTCAGCGGTAGTGCAGCCGGCAGTAGAGCTGCTTGCAGCCATTCCATCAGTAATCTATGGACTTTTAGGACTTATGATACTTAATCCGGTATTATACAAGCTGGAGAAACATATTTTTGCAAACTCAGCAACACATCAGTTTACCGGCGGATCAAATCTGCTACCAATCATAGTGCTTGCAATCATGATTCTTCCTACGGTAATCAACATGAGCGTATCATCAATACAGGCAGTACCGCAGCAGATGAGAGCGGCATCCCTTGCTCTTGGAGCAACAAAGATACAGACAATATTTAAAGTGACGGTTCCTGCAGCAAAGTCAGGAATCATGACAGGAATTGTGCTCGGAATAGGTCGTGCGCTTGGAGAAGCGATGGCTATCAACATGGTAGCCGGTGGAACGGTAAGCTTTCCACTTCCGTTCAACTCAGTGCGTTTCCTTACCACACAGCTAGTCAGCGAGATGGGATACGCCAGCGGACTTCACAGACAGGTGCTTTTCTCAGTAGGTCTTGTGCTTTTTGTGTTTATCATGATAATCAACCTCACCCTTATGAAACTCAAAAAGAAAGGAGCTGTGGAAAATGACTAGTATAAATGGAAAACGCCGTAGAATAGGCGAGGATGTAGTATACTTTTTCATATATCTGTGTGCGGCATTATCGGTAGTGCTGCTTGCGGGAATCATCATATATGTATTTGTCAGGGGAATCGGCCAGGTAAACTGGCAGTTTCTGACCAGTGAGACATCTGTCTTAAGAGGCACTGTCGGAATAGCGGGAAACCTGCTCAATACACTTTACATCATAATTATCACCATGCTCATAGCAACTCCCGTAGGAGTGGGAGCAGCCGTGTACTTGAATGAGTATGCAAAGCCGGGTAAGCTCGTATCCACAATAGAGTTTGCCACAGAGACACTTGCAGGAATACCGTCAATCATCTTTGGACTATTCGGAATGATGTTCTTTGGACAGACAATAGGCTTTGGCTACAGTATCCTGACAGGCTCACTGACACTGACACTCATGGTGCTGCCTCTCATCACAAGAAATACACAGGAGGCACTGAAAACTGTACCGGACAGCTACAGACACGGAGCAGTCGGACTTGGAGCCGGAAAATGGCACACCATCCGCACCATTCTGCTGCCATCAGCCATGCCGGGAATCATCACAGGTGTTATCCTTGCAATCGGCCGAATAGTAGGTGAGTCAGCAGCACTCCTCTTTACGGCAGGAAGTGCAGGAATGCTTCCAAAGGTTGCCAGCGGTTATTTCTCAAAGATAATGCAGTCAGGTGGAACACTTACCATCAAGCTCTATCTTGCAGCGACAAGTGAAGGAAAATTCGACCAGGCATTTGGAATTGCGGTTGTGCTTCTCGTAATTGTATTCTTAATCAACATCCTGACAAAGGTGCTGGCAAAGAAATTCCAGGCGAAGTAAACAAATCAACCGGCTATTATAATGATATGAGGGGCAAAAGGTATTTTACCCCTTTAATCATAATAATAAATTAACGTATGTAGTAAATAACCAATATAATAATCTAACTTAGAAAAGAAGCTTCGATTTGATATCAGTAAATCGGAGCTTCTTTTGAGTTTCATTAAGATTATTTCTTAAACAAATCTTAATGTGTTACATAATTGGATTTTAATGTTACAATTGATACAATAAGATCAACATAAAACTTCCGGAGGCAATTATGTATAAAGTATTAGTATGTGATGATGAAAAAGACATTGTATCGGCAATCAGCATTTATTTGACCAGCGATGGCTACGAGGTAATCCCGGCGCGAAACGGGCTGGAGGCGCTCGATATAGTAAAACACAATGATGTGCATCTTGTCCTGATGGATATAATGATGCCTGTCATGGACGGCATAGAGGCGATGGTGGAAATCAGAAAAATCTCTAATGTGCCGGTCATACTGCTCACTGCCAAAAGTGAGGATACTGACAAGGTACTCGGGCTCACGGTCGGAGCAGACGACTATGTGACGAAACCGTTTAACCCGGTAGAGTTGCAGGCGAGGGTGAAGTCGCAGATCAGGAGATACATGCTTCTTGGCGCAGGCAATACAAGCGCAGGAAAGCTGGTAATCGGCGGCATTGAGCTGGATGACAAATCAAAGACAGTGACAGTTGATGGCGAGGCAGCAAATCTTACACGTACAGAGTACGATATTTTGAAGCTTCTCATGGAGCATCCGGGCGAGGTGTATTCGCCGAATCAGATATATGCAAAGGTCTGGAAGGATGAGCCGTATGGGACAGAAAACACGGTGGCGGTACATATCCGTCATCTCAGAGAAAAGGTTGAGATAAATCCGGCTGAGCCAAGGTACTTAAAGGTCATCTGGGGTCGCGGATACAAAATTGACGCTGAATAGGTGCATGCTTGATACAGCTTTGTCAAGTGAAGCACTATAAAATGGAAGGTGAATGATATGAAAAAAATATCAAGAAATCTGTGGCTTAAGCTGGCGGCATTTATAGTATGCTCGGTCATGGCGGCAGGGCTTGTTGTAACAACGTTAGTTGCAGTGTATACAAACAATTATGAAAGTACAGCACAGCTAAGGGATGAAATTCATGCGAATATTGCAGGAGCCTATAGCAGACAGATGGTGTACAATTATGAATCCGGTGATGACAATGCATTTTCGCAGATGATGGACGATACCAATCTGCAGGCCGCAGTGGTAAAGAGTAATGAAACATCAGAGGACAAGGTAGATGTAAAATCTGATGCAGCAAAGGTGTATTCAAGTGTGGATGAAATATCAAATCCGGATTATATTTTTAGCTACAAGGCAAAGAACTTAAAGTGGAACAGGCTATCATATCTGTGGGATGCAATGAGCGGCAGCTATGAAGAGTCAGACGATGCATCAAACAATATGAACAGTGAGAGAATCAGCTCAATCATGTATTCCAAGACAAATGGGCTCTTTTATCTGTGCCTGAATGATGGTACCGCTTATGTCATTCCAAAGGTGAGGGTGATGACAGGCTCTAACGATAACAGCTCGCTTGGCTTATATAAGGCAGTTGAGAAAACCGATGAGAATGGAAATAATTACTTTGCCTACGAGGAGATGTTTACAGGCCAGTCACTCGATATTACAGGCTTTGCCGAGTGGAAAAATGTAAAGTGCTATGATGAAAAAGGAAATCATATAAAGTGTGGCATGAATCTGAGTGATGACGGCGATTCGCGCTTTGATAGTGACGGCTCTTACTACGATTATGATGAGGATATTTATTATGACAGCTACGAAATCATAAAAGTGGTGGAGCAGGTGAATGAGAGCTATGAGCTTTTACCGGATACATTTAATATATCAGATACAGGATTTGTGTATTATCCATATACCTCAACAGAAGATAAGCCTGAGTACTATTATGTGTATGCAAAGCTGCCTGAGCAGCTTCAGGAAAAGGGCGATTACTTCAATCAGGCAGACAGCTTACTTGACGTCATGGAATTTACAGAGGCTCATTTAAGTGTATTGTTTGTCATATTTATACTTGGTTTTGTGATTACAGCGGGGTATCTGCTGACAGTTGCCGGAAAACGTGAGGATTCGGAAGAAATTAAATTACGATTATATGACAGGCTGCCGTATGAGGTGATGCTCGGTGTGACAATGCTAGCAGATTTTATGGTGTTTCCGGCAGGATTTTTACTTATAAAGCAGCTTCCGGTGGTGGCACTCATTTGTCTGGCGGCAACCATGGTTTCGCTTGAAGCAATCCTGACAACATACGTAAGAATCAGGGCACATGAGTTCTGGAAGCATACACTGTGCTACTATGTTGTTAGATTTTTCTTAAAGCCTGTCAAAAAGCTATGCAGGATGGTATTTGCTCCAATCAGATACGGCTTTTCATGGATAGAAAGAAATGTACCGCTGTTTTTGATCAGTATGCTGGCATTTGGCCTTTTATGTCTGCTTGAGCTTATAGGCTTTGGCTTCATTGTAAAGCTTATAGAGCTTGTGCTGCTTATCACATTTATCATGCAGTATGACAGGATAAGATGCGCCGCAAAGGCTATAGCAAACGGTGATTTTTCACAGCCGGTTGATACGTCAAGACTCATGCTGTTTTTCAGAAAGCATGGCGAGGATTTGAACAATGTGAGCAATGGAATAGAGGCCGCGGTCTCTGAAAAAATGAAGAGCGAGCGCTTCAGGACGGAGCTCATCACAAATGTGTCGCATGATATCAAGACACCGCTCACCTCGATTATCAATTATGTGGACCTGTTGCAGAAGGAGGACATAGATAACGAGAAGGTACGCGAATATCTTGACGTTCTCGACAGACAGTCATCACGTCTGAAAAAATTAATTCAGGATTTACTTGAGGCTTCAAAGGCATCTACCGGCAGCATAAATGTAGAACTTGAGGAACTGGATGCGGCTGTTATGCTGTCACAGGTAGCCGGAGAATACAAAGAAAAATTCGAGAAAAATAATCTTGACTTAATTATTAAAAATGACGTTACGCCTGTTATGATTCAGGCAGATGGACGACATCTGTGGAGAGTGTTTGATAATCTGATGAACAACATCAACAAATACGCCCAGCCGGGCACGAGAGTGTACATTGATATCATTCCAAAGGACAGCGGAGCCATCATAACCTTCAAGAATGTATCAGCTACACCGCTTAATATTTCAAGCGATGAGCTTAAGGAGCGTTTTGTCAGAGGAGACAGCTCACGAAATACCGAGGGCAGCGGACTTGGACTGTCTATTGCAGAAAGTCTCATGAAGCTCATGAATGGTACTTTGGAGCTGACTGTGGACGGCGATCTGTTTAAGGTGACTCTGGAGTTTTAGGCTTATTAAAACAATATTATGATACCTATTGACCGTCTAATCATATTATATATTGAACTTATAAGACATAAGAAACAATAAAAGCCGGGGCATCTGCCCCGGCTTAAAAAATTATTTTTCGCATTCTTTTACAAAATCAACTACTTCCATATTCTTTTTCATTATATTATTGTCTTTTTCCATTTCACTAATTGTCATCCAATAATAGTGTCGGGAGTTAATAGAAAAGTCGTTTTTATTCATTATTTTTGGAATATTTTTAAATTCTACTTCGTACAGCCTATGGTTATACACTCTGTTTTCGTTATGGCTTACGGAATATTTTTCCTGTACTCTGGATGATATATATTTGCATTTGATTTCTTTTTTGGGTATACCTAAGTCATTTGATAAATTACTGATGATAAAGGCTTCATTGTCTTTATCTGCGGTTTTTAAATTGGGAAACAGCTTACAGTCCCATCTTTCATCATAATATGTAAGATATTTTGTTTTTATGCCGGGGGCACTGTTTTTGATTATAATTAATGAATGATTATGCTGTATCATGTCCAATCCTTCTATATCTCTCAATAAGTCTGTGTGAGTGTAATTATTGTTTTTGAAATCAATAATATCATATATTATTTTTATCATGTAAACAATTCCGATAACACAAAATATAGTTTTAAATACAATTCCCGGGATGATCCATATGGTTTCATAGGTTGCTGTCCATACTGATATTAAGAAAGATATACCTGCTATAATTGTATCTATTGTTATCTTTTTGCCTATAAAATCGCGCTTTTTTTCAAGTAAAAGCTCCAATTGTTCCCTACTAATTAAAATTTTCATAACCCCTCCGGATAATAGTGTTGAAACACATGATATATAATTATAAATGATGAAAAATGATATGGCAATAAAAAATATAAAGAGATAGAAAACAAAAACCAAAAACAAAAAGGAATGCTATTACAAATTATAATAACATTCCTGAATAATCATATCATCTCCAAAAACCTCTCATGAATCCGTGTATCATCATCAAGCTCCGGATGAAAAGCCAGCCCAATCTGGTTCTTATACTGTACACCGACAATTTTGCCGTCATACTCGGCGAGCACATGTACATCATTTTTGGCGGAGTCGTCAATAGCTTCCACGTAAGGCGCCCTGATAAATGTCATGGTAAAGTCAAAGCTATTGTCAAACCTTGCTGTAGCCTCAAAGCTTCCAAGCTGTCTGCCGTAGGCATTTCTTTTAACAGTGACAGGCAAAGTGCCGAAGTATACGTTGTCATCGTTGCTGATATGTGAAGCTAAAAGGATAAGACCGGCGCAGGTTGCAAGCACCGGAAGTCCGTTTGCGATTCTTCCCTTAAGCTCATCAAACATATCAAGCTCACGGAGCAGTTTGCCCTGCACAGTGCTCTCACCGCCCGGCAGCACAAGTCCGTCTATATCACAGATATCTGATTTTTTGCGCAGCTCAACACACTCACAGCCTAAAGATTCAAGCATGCGCTTGTGCTCAATAAACGCTCCCTGAACGGCTAAAACACCAATCTTAAGTCCTGATTTCATTTTATTTGCCTCTTTCCTCCATGATGATTTTAATCTCGCTCTCGTTGATTCCGACCATAGCCTCACCGAGATCCTCAGAAAGCTCTGCGATGAGCTTTGCATCAGTAAAGTTTGTCACAGCCTTTACGATAGCGGCAGCTCTCTTGGCAGGATCGCCTGATTTGAAGATACCTGAGCCGACGAACACACCCTCAGCACCGAGCTGCATCATAAGAGCTGCATCAGCCGGAGTAGCCACACCGCCTGCTGCAAAGTTTACAACCGGAAGCTTGCCGTTATTGTGAACAAACTTAACCAGCTCGAAAGGCACCTGAAGATTTTTAGCTGCCTCGAAAAGCTCATCCTCACGCATGGAAGTAAGCTTAGCAATCTCAGAATTCATCTTTCTCATATGTCTGACAGCCTGCACGATATCACCGGTACCGGGCTCACCCTTTGTACGGATCATGGAAGCTCCCTCGTTGATACGGCGGAGAGCCTCACCGAGATCTCTTGCACCGCACACGAAAGGAACCTTGAAATCTCTCTTATTGATATGGTACACATCATCAGCAGGTGAAAGCACCTCAGATTCATCAATGTAGTCAATCTCGATTGCCTCAAGTATCTGAGCCTCCACAAAGTGACCGATACGGCACTTTGCCATGACGGGGATGCTGACAGCCGCCTGAATGCCCTTAATCATTTTAGGATCGCTCATTCTTGAAACACCGCCTGCGGCTCTGATATCAGCAGGGATTCTCTCAAGCGCCATGACAGCACATGCACCGGCAGCCTCGGCAATCCTGGCCTGCTCCGGAGTCGTGACATCCATGATGACACCGCCCTTGAGCATCTGCGCAAGACCTTTGTTGAGTTCGTATTGAGTATTCTTATTGTTTTCCATTTGTTAAATCTCCTTTTGTTTTTTGCGTTTGTATTTTTTTATCAATTTATATGATATGAGGGTCAAAAGGTATTTTGTCCCTTTAATCATTTATATGACTGAAGAAGTCAGGCGTGAGCAAATATGTTTAGGTGGCGCAGGCGGCGTGTATACTCTCGTGAGAGCGCATAGCGGAGCTGCTTAGATACTGTTGAATTATGCCCAAGAGAACCAGAAATGCACCGGCATGGAAGCCTGGGCAAGGAGCTATCGAGCCATGGAAGGCGAGTAGCGACGGTTTCGTCTGGCATAGAAAACCTATAAGGCATAATTCTTACAGTATCTTGGCTGCAAAGCGTAGCGAACACGAGAGTGTACTCGTCGCCTGCGCCGCCGGGCTGTATTTGCTCACACCAGCCGCATATCATGGTTGCAATAATACGCCACATCTGGTAATATTAAAATATTCAAAATAAGGAAAATAAAAATGCCAGAAAGCGGTGAATCAAATGCTGACCTACGACCTCACAAAAACAGACGGACCACTCTACAAATGCCTTTATGAGTGCATCAAAAACGATATATCACAGGGAAAATTAAGCTCCGGGGAGAAAATGCCATCAAAACGTACCCTCGCAAAGAATCTGGGGGTTAGTACCATTACGGTTGAAAATGCATATGACCAGTTGATAGGCGAGGGTTATATGTTTGCAAGACCAAAGAGGGGCTATTTCATAGCCGATGTGTCAGATATCAGGGTAATCAAGGCACCGGTGCATAAGGAGCTTAGCATAAAGCTGCCACCTGAGCAGGATGAAAGTATATTTGACTTCTCATCAAACAGGACAGACTCGGGTAACTTTCCGTTTTCCATATGGGCAAAGCTTATGCGAGAGACGATTTCCCTTAGGGAACAGGAGCTTTTGTCGGTGTCGCCGTGTGGTGGAGTGAGAGAGCTTAGGGAAGCGATAGCAAGCCATCTGTCATCGTTTCGCGGTATGAATGTGGACCCGGACCAGATAATAGTCGGAGCGGGAACAGAGTATCTGTACGGTCTGCTTGTGAAGCTTTTGGGTACGGACAAGGTATACTGCGTGGAGGATCCGGGCTATAAGAAAATCAGCCAGATATACGAGTGCAACAATGCAAAATGCCTGCCGGTGCAGATGGATGAGCAGGGCATCAGTGTGGAGCTTATAAAGAAAGCGAACGCGCAGATAGCACATATCAGCCCGACACACCATTTCCCGACAGGAATCACGATGCCTGTGAACCGCCGCTATGAGCTTTTGGCATGGGCCAACGAGAGCAGCGACAGATACATCATAGAGGATGATTACGACAGTGAGTTTCGCATGAACGGACACCCGATACCGCCCATCCTCTCGATTGATGCGTGCGAAAAGGTCATCTATATAAATACATTTTCAAAGTCTCTCACATCCACCATCCGAATCAGCTACATGGTGCTGCCGGAGCATCTGGCAAATGAGTTTTACAGGAGGCTTTCATTTTACTCATGCACGGTATCCACCTTCGAGCAGTACACGCTGGCACGTTTTATCAGCGAGGGCTATTTTGAAAAGCACATAAACAGGATGAGGCTGCATTACGGCAGAAAGCGCCAGAGCGTGCTTTCGTCCATAAAAGACTGCTTCCCCGAAAAGGAATGCAGGGTAATAGAAAATGACTCCGGACTGCATTTTATCATACAGTTTGACACGAACATTCCGGACAAAACAGTTGAAGAGCTGCTATTGAAAAAAGGCATAAAGCTTCAGGCGATTACCCATTTCAACCTGAGTAAGCCAAAGGAAGACAGGCATCAGTTTATTATCAATTACTCAAATATTGATGCAGACAGGATAGTGGATGAGCTTTTAATTATTAAAGATACAATACTTTAACCAGACAGTACTTTAATAAAGCCGACTATAAAGCATATAAATAGTGTATACAAATAATAAATACAAACAGTGCGAATAATTTATGTGTGTAAAAATTTGACATAGATTTTACATACATCTGATAGAGCATTTTACAAAGCATCCATATAATGTATTCTCGAAGACAAGAAATTTATTACATGTTGCAGGAGATACAAATGGAGAAAAAAATCAAAATTCAGGTTCGCGACCTGAATCTGTATTATGGCCAGAATCATGCACTGCATGGTGTCAATATGGACATAAAAGAAAACAGCGTGACAGCGCTGATCGGACCGTCAGGATGTGGTAAGTCTACATTTTTAAAGTGTATCAACAGAATGAATGATCTGGTTGACAACGTCAGAATCGAGGGAAGCATAGAGATAGATGGTGAGAATATATATGCACCATCAGTCGATACAACCGTACTTCGCAAAAAGGTCGGCATGGTTTTCCAGCAGCCAAATCCGTTCCCGATGAGCATATATGACAATATCGCATATGGCCCGAGAGTGCATGGCATCAAGGATAAAAAGATACTCGACCAGATAGTTGAGGAAAGTCTTCAGGGTGCTGCGATATTCAATGAAGTTAAAGATAGATTAAAGAAATCTGCTATGGGACTTTCGGGTGGACAGCAGCAGAGACTGTGTATTGCAAGAGCACTGGCTGTACAGCCGGATGTTTTATTGATGGATGAGCCGACATCTGCATTGGATCCTATCTCTACTTCAAAGATAGAGGAGCTCATGGAGGATTTAAAGAAAAAGTACACGGTTGTAGTTGTAACACATAACATGCAGCAGGCAGTGCGTGTGTCAGACGATACAGCCTTCTTCCTTGTGGGAGATATGGTTGAGTTTGGTGACACAAAGACAATTTTCTCATATCCACAGGACAAGAGAACAGAGGATTACATCACAGGGAGGTTTGGTTAATGAGATCGAAATTCGACGAGCAGCTTAAGAAGCTGAATGAAGAAATGATGCACATGGGAAGCATGATTGAGGAGTCAATCCAGAAAGCAATCGAGGCATTTATACATCAGGATGCCGATAGCGCCAAAGCTATCATGGAGGGCGATTCGGAGATAGACAGAGAGCAGAAAAAGATAGAGAGCCTGTGCTTTAATCTGCTCATGCAGCAGCAGCCTGTAGCAAGAGACCTTAGAACAATTTCTGCAGCGATGAAGATGGTTACTGATATGGAGCGTATAGGAGACCACGCGGCCGATATCAGCGAGATGACCATTTTGATGAGCAGTGACAAGCCATACAGGGTCAATATAGAGCATGTCAAGAGCATGGCTTCAGAGACAATGCTTATGCTTATCAGGGCAATCGAGGCATATGTTGAGAAGAACAATGACAAGGCTCACATAGTGATGAAGCAGGATGATGTGGTTGATGATCTTTTTGATAAGGTAAAGACTGAGCTTATTGATTTCATCAGGGAGCATCCAGAGGATGGTGAGCAGGCAGAGGATCTTCTCATGGTTGCAAAATACTTTGAGCGTATCGGAGACCATGCGACAAATATTGCTGAGTGGGTTGAGTTTGCGCTTGATGACAAAGTTCGCAAATCATGATTTAATCTTTATGCTGAAAAATTAAATCATAGTTATATACAGATAAAATTGATACAGACGATGGATTTTACATAAATTTTACATAAAACCATCGTCTGTTTTACATTAGTAATGTATAATCGAAAGTAAAAAGCAGGTAAAAATTTTACATAAGATTTTTTGAAATGGAGAAAGCTATGGCACTTATTTATATTGTAGAGGACGATGAGAGCATACGTGAGATAGAGACTATTGCTTTAAAAAACAGTAATTACATCGTCAGTGCATTTGAAAACGCAAAGGAATTTTACAAGAAACTGGATGAACTTGTACCGGACCTTATACTGCTTGATGTGATGCTTCCGGATGAGAGTGGCTACGATATCGTGAGAAAGCTCAGAAAACGTCCGGCCACACAGGATATTCCTATTATAATGGTCACAGCCAAGACCACAGAGATGGATATGATAAAAGGGCTTGACGGAGGCGCAGATGATTACATCAAAAAGCCTTTCTCAATCATGGAGCTTATCACAAGAGTAAAGGCACTGCTCAGGAGAACAGCGAAGGAGGAGCCGAAGCTTTTAAAGCTGGATGATCTGGTGATTGACCATGAGCGCCATGTGGTTACAGTGAACAATGAGCCGGTTGACCTTACATACAAGGAGTACGAGCTTTTAAGGCTTCTGATGGGCAGTCAGGGCATAGTCATGACCAGGGAGGTCATCATGAGAAGCGTCTGGGATACTGACTTTGAGGGCGAGACACGTACAGTGGACATGCACATAAAGACACTCCGCCACAAGCTGGGTGACTATGGTAGCAGGATAAAGACAGTCAGAAATGTGGGCTATGTTATAGAATAATAGCTGTTATAATGATTTCTAATATACATAAGCGGAGCGTACAGCATGAAAAAGAAGATTAATTACTATCTGGTAGCAACAGCACTTTTTGTAGCAATTGCCACTATGGTTTCCATGACAGTAATCAACTATTACCTCTTTCAGAAGCAGGTAAAGGAAGACCTGCAGGTCATGGCAGAGACAATAGAAAGCACCGGAATACTAAAACAGAATATAAATGAAATCCCGCAGATTGACGTGGAGGGTATTCGTGTCACCTGGATTGACAAGGACGGCACAGTGCTGTATGACAATCAAAATAATGTGAAAGAACTTGAAAATCATGGCAATAGACCGGAAGTTGAATCAGCATTTGATAAAGGTACGGGAGACAGCGTGAGAACATCAGCCACCATGAACAGCAATACCTTCTATCATGCCATAAAGCTCAATGATGGAACGGTACTGCGTGTCTCTATTGCAGCAAGAAGTATCTGGAACATGTTTGCAAGCAGTATACCTGCCATGCTTATAGTGACGGTTATCATAGTAGGAATATGTGTGGTTCTCGCCAAGAGCCTGACCAGAAAGCTCATGAAGCCAATCGAGACACTCGCAGGCAACCTTGAGCAGGCCTCTGTCATCCAGAAAAAGACAGAGTACAAGGAACTCGTGCCGTTCATGAATGCGATAAGGATACAGCATGAGGGCGTGCTTGCCGCGGCAAAGAGCAGACAGGACTTCACAGCCAATGTGTCACACGAGCTAAAGACTCCGCTCACAGCCATCTCCGGCTATGCAGAGCTCATAGAAAACGGCATGGTCGAAAAGGAGCAGCAGATTCATTTTGCCACTGAAATCAGAAGAAATGCACAGCGCCTGCTTTCCTTGATCAATGATATCATAAAGCTCTCGGAGCTTGATTCCAGCGAGGCACAGCAGGGCTTTGAACAGCTTGATCTGTACGGTCTGGTCAAGGACTGCATGGAAAATCTACAGGTGAATGCCGAGCAGAGAAAAGTAGCACTCAATTTTGACGGCACTGACTGTATGGTACGAGGCAACAGGCAGCTTCTCACGGAGCTCGTTGAGAATCTCTGCCAGAATGCTATCCGTTACAACAATGAGGGCGGCACCGTAAATGTGACGGTACACAAGCTAGGTGGCAAGACCGTTCTCACGGTCGAGGACAACGGCATAGGCATCCCAAAGGATCAGCAGGAGCGCGTCTTTGAGCGCTTCTACAGAGTAGACAAGAGCCGTTCGAAGGAGACCGGCGGCACAGGCCTAGGGCTTGCGATAGTAAAGCATATAGTGGAGCTGCATGATGCAGGGCTGACGCTCGACAGCGAGGTGGGGCGTGGCACAACAATAAAGGTGGAGTTTTAGCTCCGCCTTTTTGCGTCTCCTGCGCCATACCGGGCACACAAGCTCTTGCAAAATCGAGGCGCAGTGTTTATAATCATATGTTAGCAGCGGAAACAAGGCAAAACCAGGAGGAACAGCCATGTATCAGGAAATATCAAAATTACTTATGTACGGAGATTTATCTCAGGACGAGATACTTTATAAATTGGGACAGCTCTTTGAGCAGTTTGAGGTGGGCGAGTACAACAAGACAGAGCTTGTGCGCGACATCAATACACAGGTCAAGAGAATCCTAAAGGTAGCGACAGACTATGGTTTTGATGACAATCTGTGGCACAACTATCTCACTTTCTTCCTTATGATGAGTGAGAATCCGTTTTCCATCACCTGTGAGAAGGTCGGAGCCAGTGATGGCAGCGTAAACGGGCTTGTGGCAAACGATTTCAGGATTTTTAAGAAGCTTTTCGATTATGATTTCAAGCCAATCGAGTCAGCACTCGGAATAGACTGCTTCACACAGATCAGCAATTATAAGGCCATTGTGAAAAAGGACCTTATGTACAATCACAATGTCAGCGAGAAGGTAAGGGCGCTGAGCAAGAAGCTTGAGGCAGCTAAGGACGAGCAGGAGTTCTTTGATGTGGTAACAGGCTTTTACAAGGCATACGGAGTCGGCATGTTTGGGCTCAACAAGGCATTCAGGATTGAGGAGCATCTGGACGGGGGCTTCTCCTTCATGCCAATCAACAATATGGATGCGGTCATGCTCGATGACCTGATCGGTTATGAAATCCAGAAGAAAAAGCTCACAGACAATACAGAAGCGTTTGTACAGGGCAAAAAGGCCAACAATGTGCTGCTTTTCGGAGACAGCGGAACCGGAAAATCAACAAGCATCAAGGCTATTGTCAATCAGTATTATGATGACGGACTGCGCATGATTGAGATATACAAGCATCAGTTTAAATATCTGTCAAAAATTATCGCAGCAATCAAAAACAGAAACTACAGATTTATCATATATATGGATGACCTCTCATTCGAGGAGCATGAGATTGAGTACAAGTTCCTAAAGGCAGTTATCGAGGGCGGCGTGGAGACAAAGCCTGACAACATACTGATTTATGCAACCTCTAACCGCCGTCACCTGATCAAGGAGACATGGAATGACCGCAATGACCAGGACAACAGCAATGACAAGCACCACTCAGATACAGTTGAGGAGAAGCTGTCACTTGTAAACCGTTTTGGTGTGACAATCAGCTACTCAAAGCCATCGCAGAAGGAGTTCTTCAACATCGTAACAGAGCTTGCGAGAAAGAGCGGCTGCACACTTTCAGACGAGGAGCTGTGCAGGGAGGCAAACAAGTGGGAACTCAGCCACGGTGGTATTTCAGGACGTACTGCAACACAGTTTGTCAACTACATTATGGCTAGCAATTAAGCAGCAGGCATAAGCATGAAAGGATAGTATATGCTCTACCAGATAAGTAATGGCGCTGTCGCATTTGGCGACGACGTCATTTTGCATAGTATAGATTTTGAAATCAGAAACACAGAAAAGATAGCGATAGTCGGCAGAAACGGCTGTGGCAAGACAACACTTTTAAAGCTCATTTCAGGCGAGGTTGAGATGGAAAAGCTCGACAGCGATGAGAGCGCCTTTATTGCAAAGGCAGGAAATCCGGAGATAGGGTATCTGAAGCAGATTGCGTTTGATGATCCTGATGTGACACTCGAGCAGGAGGTGCGTAAATGCTTCGTGAAAATGGACGAGCGAAAGGCAGAGCTTGCGCGCGCGGCGGCAGAGCTCGAGCATGATTATTCCGATGAAAAGGTAGCCAGATATACCGCGATGGAGGAGGCCTTCAAGGATGATGGCGGCTACTATTATGAGAAGGAATATGAGGTCATGATCCGCAAGTTCGGCTTCTCAGATGATGAGCGTAAAAAGCCAATCCGTGACTTTTCCGGAGGGCAGCAGACCAAGATAGCATTCATAAAGCTGCTTTTGTCAAAGCCTGACATACTGCTTTTGGACGAGCCGACCAACCACCTCGATGTCACGACGATTGAGTGGCTTGAGGGCTATCTGAAGTCGTACCCGAAGGCAGTGGTTGTCGTATCCCATGACCGTATGTTTCTCGACAATGTGGTAGATGTGGTATACGAGATAGAGTACGGCACAGCAAGGCGCTATCCGGGCAATTATACCAATTTTATCGCCCGCAAAAAGGAAAACTACGACAAGCAGATGAAGGATCACATCGCCCAGCAGAAGGAGATAGAGCGTTTGCAGCGTATGGTTACGCGCTTCAAGGGCAAGCCGACCAAGACATCCATGGCGCAGTCAAAGCAGAAGGCTATCGACCGCATGGTGATTATCGAGGCGCCGGACAAGTACGACAACAAGACCTTCCATGCCAATTTCCAGCCCGAAAAGGAGACCGGAAACGATGTGCTTTATACATCAGAGCTTGCAATCGGCTATGACCATCCGCTCTCCGTAGTGTCGCTTGATTTGAAAAGAGGCGAAAAGCTTGGCATACTCGGCGGAAACGGACTTGGAAAATCGACATTTTTAAAGACTATCGTGGGTAAGATCCCTGCGCTTTCAGGCGAGTACCGCTTTGGAACCAACGTGCAGATAGGATATTTCGACCAGCAGATGGCCATGTATACAAGCAACAAGACTGTGCTCGATGATTTTTGGGATGAGTATCCGAATCTCACGGAAACCGAGGCCAGAAATGCACTCGGAGCCTTCCTTTTTTCAGGGGATGACGTGTTCAAGAACGTAAATATGCTCTCCGGAGGAGAAAAGGTCAGACTGGCGCTTTGCAAGATTTTAAAGACCAGACCGAACGTGCTCGTGCTCGATGAGCCAACTAACCATATGGATATCGTAGGCAAGGAAACGCTGGAGAGCATGCTTAAGGACTACAAGGGCACACTGATTTTTGTATCACACGACAGATATTTTGTGAAAAAGGTAGCCACACAGCTGCTTGTGTTCGAGGATGGCACGACCAATCTCTATCAGTTTGGCTATGAGCAGTATCAGGAAAAGCTCGATCGTGAGGCTGAGGAAAGCAAAAATGTATACAGAGGCAATGCAATATTTGGCGGCGCGATAAGCCAGAACGGCAGCAGTCAGACCGGCAGCAGTCAGACAGGCAGTGATGCAAACCGGAGCACGTCACAAACCGCTGCAGCAGGTAATGTGGGCGAAAGCACCAATGCAAATAGCGCAGCCCAGGCAGGCGGAATGGCTGTCTCATCAACCGGCAAGGCATACTACAACCCGGGCAAGGAGCGCTCAAAGATACAAAAAAAGGTCAAAAAGGCCGAGGAGGACCTGGCGGTCAAGGAAGCAAAGCTCGATGAGCTCAAGGCTGAGCTCATGAAGCCGGAGTATCAGTCAAGCTACTCAAAGCTCACGGAAATCCAAAACGAGATAGACGCTCTCGAGGAAGAAATCCTTATTGATATGGAGGCGTGGGAGGAGCTTTCCTCTCAGCTTGAGGCACTGGGATAGGTTAGATGCGCTGTGGTAGCTTAGAAACGTTGTGATAGCTTAGATGTGCTGTTGTAGTTGAGAAATGTTGCGATAGTGTATAAAAAATCACTCGACTTGATGTTTTTTATTCTGATGAAATCCCTAATCATAGCGAAATCAAGCGATTTCGCGAAAAACCGTAAATAAACCCTTGATTATTTATATAAATTGCATAAAAATGATTGATGAAAACGAAATTTATGGTATAATATTTACATGATACAGACAACGTATCAAATAAACGATAAAGGGGTTGGACATCATGAGAATAACAATTTCAGGAAAAAACATCGAATTAACAGAGGGGCTTAAGCAGGCAGTAGAGGAGAAGCTGTCAAAGCTGGAGAAGTTTTTTAAACCGGACACAGACGTATACGTTACGCTCAGCGTAGAAAAGGATAGACAGAAAATCGAGGTTACTATCCCGGCAAAGGGACATGTTATCCGTTCAGAGCAGGTCAGCAACGATATGTACGTATCAATTGACCTCGTAGAGGAAGTAATCGAGAGACAGCTTCGCAAATACAGAACCAAGATTTCAGCAAAGAAGTATGCACCGGCGATATTCCAGGATGATTTCGTGGAGGCAGACGATGCAGAGGACGAGGAAATCAAGATTGTCCGTACCAAGAGATTTGG
>ENA-OPEH01000200-OPEH01000200.1-human-gut-metagenome-genome-assembly--contig:-NODE-200-length-18582-cov-2.336482_pt1 | contig 18582 bp, 13 predicted proteins | sample MGYA00241299_ERZ501532 | MGnify/ENA primary metagenome ERZ501532 (study PRJEB25962, sample SAMEA1969296) | human gut metagenome | biome: human gut; feature: human-associated habitat; material: faeces...
GATGCGCGGCGAGCTTTCGCCGGAGGAAACCGAGCTGCGGGAGTTGACAGACAGCGCACTGGGCAAGCTCCAGGCCATGAGTGATGCCGAGTTTGCCGAACTGGAGCTGTACCCGGATTTTGACCAGTAAACACCATAATCGCAGGGATGGGGTGGCAATATGCCACCCCACCTCTTTACCCCAAAACCGAAAGGAGGACAGAACACCATGCCAACCAAAGCTGAACTATATGCACAGATGGCGGACAAGGTGGCAACACAGCTCACGGGGAGCTGGCAGGAATGGGCAGGGTTTCTCACCACTGCTTCCCGCCTTTACAAGTACCCATTCCATGAGCAGCTGATGATCTATGCCCAGCGACCGGACGCCACCGCCTGTGCGGAGTACGATTTGTGGAATGAAAAGATGGGCCGTTATGTAAGGCGCGGTTCCAAGGGAATCGCTCTGGTGGATGATTCCGGGGACAGACCTCGCCTGCGTTATGTCTTTGACATTTCCGACACCGGAACCCGTGAACATTCCCGCACTCCCTGGCTGTGGCAGTTGGAGGAGCGCCATCTGGATTCCGTGCAGGCCATGCTGGAGCGCACCTATGATGTTTCCGGTGATGATCTTGCCGGACAGCTCACGGAGGTAGCTGGAAAACTGGCCGAGGAATATTGGACGGAGCATCAGCAGGACTTCTTCTATATCGTTGACGGCTCCTTTTTGGAGGAATATGATGAGTATAACATCGGAGTGCAGTTCAAGGCAGCCGCCACCGTCAGCATCACTTACGCTTTGATGTCCCGCTGTGGACTGGAGCCGGAACGCTACTTCGACCACGAAGATTTCATGGCGATCTTTGATTTCAACACCCCGTCCACCATCGGGGCGCTGGGAACAGCGGTCAGCCAGATCAACCAGCAGGTGCTGCGGCAGATCGGCGTTACCGTCCGAAATGCAGAGCGCGAAGCCAACCAAGAAAGGAGCAAGCAAGATGAACAATCCCATGACCTACATCCAGAACGGAGACTATCAGATTCCCGACCTGAAGCTGAGCCAGCAGCCGGAGAAACCCCTGGGCAAGTACGGCAGGATGAGGAAAACCTACCTGAAAGAACACCGTCCCATCCTCTACAACCAGATGTTGCTGAGCGAGAAGCTATACCCGCACCTCATCGAGATCGACGAGACCGCCCAGAGCAGACTGGAACAGATGATGCCCCAGCTGGCGAAGGAAGCGGGAGCCACCGAGGAACTGAAAGCCAGCGATCCCATGAAGTGGGTGGGGCTGATGAACACCTGCAAAGCCCAGGCAGAGGAGATCCTGATGGCGGAGCTTATCAACAGCTGACCCTAAACCTGTTCCTCTCCGAAGCGGAGCAGATCCAATCCATAGATGAAGCAGAGAATGTAGCGCATACATCCTCTGCTTTTTCTTTTGCCCAAAATGATATTGACCATGTGCTGCGTTTGGGCGGCAATACAGACCGCCAGAGAGAGCGTGTGGTTGCAGCATTTGAAAAGCTGAAAACCACCGCTGAGATTGCCGAGATACTGAAAACGCTGTACCACGGCGGCAATGGCCTTGGCAGCGTGAGCGCATGGTATGCCGAGGATGGTATCCATCTTTCCCACGGGAAGTCTGTCCGTTATGACAGGTCTGCCCAGGTCATTTCCTGGGAGAGTGCCGCAGAGCGCATCGGGGAACTTTTGGAAAGTGGCCAGTTTGCCTCCAATGTGGAGCTTGCAGAAGCGGCAGGCTATGAACGCTCCCTCCTTGCAGAAAAACTTTGGCATCTGTACCACGATTTCAGCGATAAAGCCAGAGATTCCGGGTATCTGTCCTGTCTGTCCGGTATTCAGAGAACCGGGTTCCCGGAAGAAACTGCATGGCTTGCCGAGCAGCTGAGTGACCCGGCTTTCCGCCAAACCCTAAAGGAAGAATACGCTGCCTTCTGGACTGACTATCAGCAGGACCGTGACCTGTTGCGCTTTCATTACCATAGGCCAAGGGAAATCTGGGAGAACCTGAAGGACCTTGACCTGCCCCGCAGGACCTTTTCTTCGGACCTTTCCCAAGTGCCAACCGTCCAGCATTTCATTACCGAGGATGAGATCGACGCCGCCATGACCGGCGGAAGCAGTTTCGCCGGAGGAAAAGGCCGTATCTATGCGTTCTTCATGGAAAACCATACGGATAAGGAAAAAGTGAGATTCCTTAAAGACGAGTATGGCATTGGCGGACGCTCTCATGCCCTGTCCGGCGCAACACACAGCGGCGAAGATCACGATGGGAAAGGACTGCACTATAAAAAGCAGGACTGCCCGGATGTTCACTTGAACTGGGAAAAGGTTGCCAAGCGCATTACCTCACTTGTCCAGAAAGACCGCTATCTTACCGAACAGGAACAGGCGCAGTATGACAAGATCCAGTCTGAAAAGGAACTGGCCGAAGAAGATGCCATTCAAACACAGCAGCCGGAGGTGGAGAAAGAAACGCCAAAGCCTATCCTTCGGGAGCAGTTTGAGCAGTATAAGCCTGTGGTGACTGCCGCTATTTCCGAGGATGCCGCATACCGCAATGCCTGCGGGCATTCTGACCGTGAAAATGCTGTCATCGAGGGCAATGCCGCTGTGCGCCGTGCGGTTCTTGGCTCTAAGGATATGGAGCTGATCCGCCTTTATTCGGATGTGCCGGAGTTCCGCCAGCGTTTGCACCGGGAAGTGATCGACGAAACCTATCCAAAGCTCCATGAGCGTCTGCGCCCTCTTTCTCAGGAGGATATTGACAAAGCTCTCTGTGTTTGGAACGGCAATATCGAGAGTAAACACGCTGTCGTCCGCTATATGAAAGACCATGCAAGAGAGAAGGATACCGCTGCATGGCTGGCTCAGGAATACGGTGGCGGCAACAGCCCGTTCGTTGTCCGTGCCGGCAGCCCGGAGGAAACGCAGCTGCCCTGGCCGAAGGTACAGCGCAGGCTTGCCCAGCTCATTCAGGAGGAACGGTTCTATACCGAAGAAGAACAGGATCGTTTTGACAACATCGACCCAATCGCCATCCGGGAAGCTCTGGAGGAAAGAGGGATTGTCAACGGCCAGGTGGCAGACCCGGAAAAACTGGACAATGATCCGTTTATCCAACAGGTGAGGTCAGATGCAGAGCAGATTGCAGATGCCGAGACAGAGCAGACTTCCGAAGTTTCCATTTCCGATGAGGAATATGACGCAGTTCGCCGCCCAATTCCGCAAAGAACCTCCTATGACCCAGCCGCCCCGGTCTATGCCGTGGGCGATACCGTGTATATCGAGGATGACGCCTATCAGATCACCGAGCTGCGGGAGGACACCGTACAGCTTCTGCCCACCGGGATGGTATATCCCATCTACCGGGCAGAGCGCAAAGAACAGTTCGAGCAGCTGCTTCGGGCAGACCGACGCAATGCTTACTATACCGAGTTTCTTCCTACTGACCCGGACAAGGCAGATCAGGACTTGCGGGATGTATTGGTCCATGGACTCATGGATGAAGCGGATAAACAGCAGCTTTCCACGCTGCTGCAATCCGGCAGGAGCAACAGCGAGATCGCCTACTGGTTGAGCAGAGCCTATTCCGGTGAGATCGAGACACTGAATCTGGAGACCGGCGATATTGCCGATTACCGTACCACGGCACAGGGCATGGAGCTGGAAGTCATGGATGCAGAGGAAAAGCGTCTGGCTATGCTGTATTTCCGCTGGGATGAGGTTGCGCCTTTGTTGCGCGGGATGTATACCCGTCAGCAGGACGGTTTTGGACAGGAACAGCCCCAACCGTCTGCCGAACCCCCAGCCTTTCATTCCGAGACCGTGGCCGTCTATCCGGGCGATAAGAACAATCTGCCTTATGATGTGGTGGTGGAACGACTGCATATCGAGGAGCCGGAGCCACCAGCGCCTGTGACAGAGCCGGAGAAAACCTTTGAGGAAGTGCTGGATGAACACCCGGTTTCCATTCAGGTCAACGGCCAGTGGCAGACCTTCCCCAATGCCAAAGCTGCCGAGGAAGCCTCCTATGAGGAATACAAGGCTAACCTGCGCCGCAATGCACAGAACTTCCGTATCACTGATGAGCATTTGGGTGAAGGCGGTCCAAAAGCCAAGTTCCAGGCAAATATCAATGCCATTCGTTTGCTGAAAGAGCTGGAAGCTGCCGGACAGCAGGCAAGCCCCGAACAACAGGAGATTCTTTCCCGTTATGTGGGCTGGGGCGGTCTTTCAGATGCCTTTGACCCGGAAAAACCGGCATGGGTTTCCGAGTATGCCCAGCTGAAAGAGCTGCTGACCCCGGAGGAATATGCCGCCGCCAGAAGCTCCACCCTCAATGCCCATTACACCAGCCCTACGGTTATCCAGGCAATCTATGAAGCGGTGGGGCGCATGGGCTTTGAGACCGGAAATATTTTGGAGCCATCTATGGGTGTGGGCAATTTCTTCGGTATGCTGCCGGAGGAAATGCGAAACAGCCGTCTATGCGGTGTGGAGCTTGACCCGGTTTCCGGGCGTATCGCAAAGCAGCTCTATCCCAAGGCGGACATCACAGTAGGCGGCTTTGAGACCACTGACAGGCGGGACTTCTTTGACCTTGCCATCGGCAATGTGCCTTTTGGTCAGTATCAGGTCAATGACAAAGCCTACAACAAGCTGAATTTCAACATTCATAATTACTTTTTCGCCAAAGCACTGGATCAGGTGCGTCCCGGCGGTGTGGTAGCTTTTGTGACCTCCCGCTATACCATGGATGCCAAGGATTCCACCGTGCGCCGCTATCTTGCCCAGCGTGCCGAGCTGCTGGGAGCGATCCGTCTGCCTAATGACGCGTTCAAAAAGAATGCCGGTGCCGAGGTGGTATCAGTCATCATCTTCCTCCAAAAGCGGGACCGCCCGCTGGACATTGCGCCGGAATGGACTCAAACCGGACAGACGGAGGGCGGATTTGCCATCAACCGGTATTTTATCGACCACCCGGAAATGGTGCTGGGCAGACAGGAGCCGGTAAGCACTGCTCATGGTATGGATTACACCGTGAACCCTATCGAGGGACTGGAGCTTTCCGACCAGCTGCATGATGCTGTGAAGTACATTCATGGCACTTATCAGGAGGCAGAGCTGCCGGAGCTGGGCGAAGGCGAAGCCATTGACACCTCCATTCCTGCCGACCCCAATGTGAAGAACTATTCCTATGCCATTGTAGACGGGCAGGTGTACTACCGGGAAAACAGCCGCATGGTGCGCCCTGACCTCAACGCCACCGCCGAAGCCCGCGTGAAAGGTCTTGTGGGACTGCGTGATTGTGTGCAGGAACTGATCGACCTTCAGATGGATGCAGCGGTTCCAGACAGCACCATTACCCAAAAACAGGCGGAACTGAACCGGCTCTATGACAGCTTTTCTGCCAAATACGGTCTCATCAATGACCGTGCAAACCGCCTGGCCTATGCAGACGATTCTTCCTATTACCTGCTCTGTGCGCTGGAAGTTATTGACGAGGACGGAAAGCTGGAGCGCAAGGCGGATATGTTCACCAAACGGACCATCAAGCCCCATCAGGCAGTGGCTGCTGTGGATACGGCAAGCGAAGCACTGGCGGTGTCCATCTCGGAAAAAGCCTGCGTGGATATGGGCTATATGAGCCAGCTTAGCGGAAAAACAAAAGAAGAACTGGAGGGAGAACTGCAAGGTGTGATCTTCCGTGTACCGGGACAGCTGGAACAGGACGGATCGCCCCATTATGTGACTGCTGATGAATACCTTTCCGGCAATGTACGCCGCAAACTGCGTCAGGCACAGAGGGCGGCACAGCAGGACCCGGTTTATGCAGTCAATGTGGAAGCCCTTACCGCCGCCCAGCCCAAAGACCTGAATGCGTCGGAGATCGAGGTGCGTCTGGGCGCTACCTGGATTGACAAGGAGTACATCCAGCAGTTTATGTACGAGACCTTCAACACCCCGGTTTATCTCCAGCGCAGCATTGAGGTCAACTATTCCTCCTTTACTGCTGAATGGCAGATCAAGGGGAAATCTTCTGTATCCTACAACGATGTGGCAGCTTATACCACCTATGGGACCAGCCGCGCCAACGCCTACAAGATTCTGGAGGATTCCTTAAACCTGCGGGATGTCCGTATCTATGACACCATAGAGGACGCAGACGGAAAAGAGCGCCGCGTGCTGAATGCCAAGGAGACCACTCTGGCTGCCCAAAAACAGCAGGCTATCCGGGAAGCCTTTAGGGACTGGATCTGGAGAGACCCGGAGCGCCGCCAGACTTTGGTGCGCCAGTATAACGAAGAAATGAACTCTACCCGTCCCCGCGAGTATGATGGCAGCCATATCACTTTTGGCGGCATGAACCCGGCCATTACCCTGCGGGAACACCAAAAAAGCGCTATCGCCCATGTGCTGTATGGCGGAAATACCCTGCTGGCACACGAAGTAGGCGCGGGCAAAACCTTTGAGATGGTGGCCGCTGCGATGGAAGCCAAACGCCTGGGCTTGTGCCAGAAATCTCTCTTTGTGGTTCCCAACCACCTGACTGAGCAGTGGGCATCGGAGTTTCTGCGCCTCTATCCTTCTGCCAACATCTTAGTCACAACCAAAAAGGACTTTGAGACCCATAACCGCAAGAAGTTCTGCGCCCGTATTGCGACCGGTGACTACGACGCCATCATCATGGGACACAGTCAGTTTGAGCGTATCCCCATCAGCCGGGAGCGTCAGGAAAGGCTTCTCTATGAGCAGATCGACGAGATCACCGAGGGTATCGCAGAGGTGCAGGCCAGCGGCGGTGAGCGTTTTACCGTCAAGCAGCTGGAGCGTACCAGAAAGTCTCTGGAAGCCAGACTGGAAAAGCTGCAAGCCGAGGGGCGAAAAGACGATGTGGTAACTTTTGAGCAGCTGGGTGTAGACCGGTTGTTCGTAGACGAGGCCCACAACTACAAGAACCTGTTTTTATACACAAAAATGCGGAATGTGGCTGGTCTTTCCACATCGGACGCGCAGAAATCCTCCGATATGTTTGCCAAGTGCCGCTATATGGATGAGATCACTGGAAACCGTGGCGTGATCTTTGCCACCGGCACACCGGTCAGCAACTCCATGACCGAGCTTTACACCATGCAGCGTTATCTTCAATATGAACGCCTGCAAGAGCTGAACATGACCCACTTCGACTGCTGGGCTTCCCGATTTGGAGAGACCGTCACAGCATTGGAGCTGGCACCGGAGGGAACCGGCTACCGGGCAAGAACAAGATTCAGCAAGTTCTTTAACTTGCCTGAGCTGATGAACCTGTTCAAAGAAGTGGCGGACATCAAGACCGCCGACCAACTGAATCTGCCTACCCCGGAGGTGGAATACCACAATGTTGTGGCGCAGCCCACCGAACATCAGCAGGAAATGGTCAAGGCCCTTTCGGAGCGCGCATCGCTGGTACACAGCGGAACCGTTGATCCGTCCCAGGACAATATGCTCAAGATTACCTCGGATGGCCGCAAGCTGGGGCTGGACCAGAGGATCGTCAACCAGATGCTGCCGGATGAACCTGGCACAAAGGTCAATCAGTGTGTGGAGAACATCATGCAGATCTGGCGGGATGGCGAAGCTGACAAGCTGACCCAGCTGGTGTTCTGTGATATTTCTACCCCGCAGGCAAAAGCTCCTGCAAGCAAGGCGGCGAAAACGCTGGATAATCCACTGCTTCACGCACTGGAAGGCGCTGTACCTCTGCCGGAGCAGGAACCGGCCTTTACGGTGTATGACGATATTCGTCAGAAGCTCATTGCCCAGGGGATGCCTGCCGACCAGATCGCTTTTATCCATGAAGCTAACACCGAAGTGCGGAAAAAGGAGCTGTTCTCTAAAGTCCGTACCGGTCAGGTTCGTGTCCTTTTGGGCAGCACCGCCAAGATGGGCGCAGGCACCAATGTGCAGGACCGTCTGGTGGCACTTCATGACCTGGACTGTCCGTGGAGACCGGGAGACCTTGCCCAGAGAAAGGGCCGTATCGAGCGCCAAGGCAACCAGAATCCCCTTGTCCATGTGTACCGCTATGTGACCGAAGGAACCTTTGACGCATATCTCTGGCAGACGGTCGAGAATAAGCAGAAATTCATCAGCCAGATCATGACTTCTAAATCGCCGGTGCGCTCCTGCGATGATGTGGATGAAACCGCCCTCAGTTTTGCCGAGATCAAGGCTCTGTGCGCCGGAGACCCCCGTATCAAAGAGCGTATGGATTTGGATGTGGAAGTATCCCGCCTGAAGCTGATGAAAGCCGACCACCAGAGCAAGCAGTATCGTCTGGAGGACCAGCTGCTCAAATACTTCCCGGAGGAGATTGAAAAGCACAAGGGCTTTATCAAGGGCTTTGAATCTGATCTGGAGGTTTTGGCAGCTCACCCGCACCCGGAGGACGGCTTTGCCGGTATGGAGATCCGTGGAGATCTGCTGACCGATAAGGAGAACGCCGGCGCAGCCCTTTTGGATGCCTGCAAGGAGGTCAAAACCTCCGATCCGGTACAGATCGGCAGCTACCGGGGCTATGCCATATCCGTGGAATTTTCCGCTTGGAAACAGGAGTATACGCTCCTACTGAAAGGACAGATGACCCACCGGGCAACCCTTGGTACAGACCCTCGCGGAAATCTTACCCGTATCGACAATGCCCTCGCCCAGATGCCCCAGCGTCTGGAGGCGGCAAAGGCCCAGCTGGATAACCTCTATCAGCAGCAGGCTGCCGCAAAGGAGGAAGTCGGAAAGCCATTCCTTTATGAAGAAGAACTGAGAAGCAAAAACGCCCGTCTGGTGGAGTTGGATACCCTGCTCAACATCGACGGAAAGGGACCGGCACACACCGAATCCGCTGTTGCCAAAAGTACACGGCCTTCGGTGCTGGATCATCTGAAACGCCCGGTGCCACCCCGCAGTACTGACAAGAAACCAAAACAACATGAGGAGGTGCGATAACATGAATACCAACGATCTGAATACAGCTCTTTATGAAAAGATGGCCGCTGAGCAGGACAAATACAGGGACTGGCTGAAAAGCCAGCCCCCGGAAGAAATCCTGCACCACACTTATGAGTACACCATCCGTGAGGACATCGTGATGGCGATGGAGGAACTGGAGCTGACCGACGCCCAGGCCAAGGCGCTTTTGGAATCTCCTTCGCCGCTGGAAGATGTGTACCGTTATTTTGAAAAGCTGGAGACCGGCTATATGGATGTGATCCGGGACAGTATTGAGAACCGTGCCGACGATGTGTGCAGAGCTAAAGAGGAACTGCGAACAACACCGGTCTATCCCCACTCTGCCGCCTATGCGAGAGAACATGGGGAGCTGGAGCAGTACCGGGCTTCCAACAATGCAAATCTCCAATGCAAGGAGTCCATTGAAGCGGCGGTGCGGGAACACTTCGACGGAATGTATCTCAGTCACGATGCGGCAAAGGGTGTGATCGAGACCTATGGCATGGAGCGTGTGGCTATGGTTCTGGCTAACACCGTTCAGCTTCAGGACTGGGATGGGCGCTACTCCCGACGCAATAAGGAATGGGCTAAGACCATTCCCAACGAGAACCCCGAAACCGTCCGTTGTGGTTATGTCCTGAACAGCCACCCTGCTGTGCTGGATGGCTTTATTGATCTGGTGCGAGAAGAACAGCAGCGTAGCCGTACTCAGGGAGAAAAACTGCAACCGTCCCGCCCCTCAGTACGGGATAAGCTCAAACAGGAGCTGCCTGCCCATAAGCCTGCCGCCCCGAAGAAACGGGAGCCGGAGCGATAACTATGGCAAAGCGTAAGCGGGATATGCAATTAAACTTTAGAGTTTCAGCGGAGGAGCTTGCTGTGATTGAGCAAAAAATGTCTCAGTTTGGAACCTCCAACCGTGAAGCCTATCTAAGAAAAATGGCGCTGGATGGGTATGTAGTCAAGCTGGAGCTGCCGGAGCTGAAGGAGCTTGTTTCCCTGATGCGCCGAAGCAGCAACAACTTAAACCAGCTGACCCGTAAAGTGCATGAGACTGGGCGGGTTTATGATGCTGACTTGGAGGATATATCCCAGCGGCAGGAACAGTTATGGGAGGGCGTAGAGGAAATCCTTACTCAGCTTTCCAAACTTTTATAACAGGGATAGATACTCCATTTGCGGAGGGAGGAACGGCATTACTTCGCTGCTCCTCTCTCCGCTTTTTCTTTTTATCGGTATCCTTGTCTTTTGCCTGCCCATGCCGGATAATATGATTAGAAAAGAGACCAAGAACGCTGCAAGGAGGAAATGACATGAAGATTTTGAAAGGGCTTTTGATGATTATAACTGCACCGGTCATTTTGGTGCTGACGCTTTTTGTCTGGCTCTGCACGGGACTGATCTACATATCCGGTCTGGTGCTTGGTCTGCTCAGCACTGTAATTGCTCTGCTTGGCGTGGCTGTGCTTATTACCTATTCCCCGCAGAATGGTGTGATTTTGCTGGTTATGGCATTTTTGATTAGCCCTATGGGGCTGCCGTTGGCTGCAATCTGGCTGATGGGTAAGGTGCAGAGTTTGAAATTTGCCATTCAGGATTGGGTTTATGGATAAAAAATACGCAAAGCCACAAAATGCCAAACACCGTCTGTTAAATTTGGAAAGAGAAACTATATATCCACAACTTTACTTTTGAACTAATATTGAATATAATATTAGTACGAAAGGAAGTGACATGATGGGACAATTTGAACAGCTGGATCAGATGCTAACAGAACAAGAAGGAATGCTGCGAACATCACAGGTCGTATCTTCTGGAATTTCAAAGCCGGTATTTTATGATTATGTGCGTTCACGAGATTTGTATAGAGTCGCACATGGGATTTATCTGTCCAAAGATTCCTGGGTGGATGCCATGTATCTGCTTCATTTGCGATTTGAACAAGCAGTATTTTCACATGAAACAGCTTTATTTTTTCACGATCTGACAGACCGTGAACCAATAGAATATACAGTTACGGTCAAAACTGGATGCAATCCAAGCAAAATGAAAGCAGAAGGCATTCAAGTTTTTACGATTAAAGCAGACTTACATGATGTAGGACTTACAACAGCGAAAACTCCGTTCGGGCATACTGTGCCGGTTTATGATATGGAGCGAACGATCTGTGATTTGCTCAGAAGCCGTAGCAGAATTGAAATTCAGACCTTTCAGGGAGCACTGAAAGCATATGCCCGTAGAAAAGATAAGAACCTGCGAGCTTTAATGCAATATGCTGGGATGTTCAAGGTGGAAAAAATTTTACGACAGTATTTGGAGGTACTTTTATGATAAAAACAGCAAGGCAGCTTAAAGATTTAATACGAAACCTTTCCAGAGAAAAATCCGCAGATGCTCAGATTTTAATGAGGAACTACATGATGGAGCGTTTTTTGGAGCGTATTTCTCTTTCTGAGTATCGTGATAAGTTTATCTTGAAGGGTGGTATGTTGGTAGCGGCTATGGTTGGATTGGATGCCCGCTCTACGATGGATTTGGATGCAACCATAAAAGGAGCTAATGTTAATGTGGAGGATATTGAGAATCTAATTTCATCAATCGTAACTGTTCCGATTGATGATGGTGTTAAATTTCAGCTGAAAAGTATTTCGGAGATTATGGATGAAGCAGAGTATCCGGGGATTCGTGTCAGCATGAGTACAACATTCGATGGTGTAGTGACCCCTTTGAAAATTGATATTTCTACGGGAGATGCAATCACTCCAAGAGAGGTTCGGTATTCATTCAAACTTATGCTGGAAGATCGCTCCATTGATATTTGGGCTTATAATTTAGAAACTGTGCTGGCAGAAAAACTGGAAACCATTATTACCAGAACCACAACCAATACCCGCATGAGAGATTTCTACGATATTTACATTTTAGAACAGCTGCATGGAACCACGCTGAACCCGAAAATTTTACATGATGCGCTTCTGGCAACTGCTCATAAACGGGGATCGGAGAAGTATCTTAACCAGGCTGAAGAAGTTTTTGACGAAGTGGAAAATGATTCGGTTATGCAAAAACTTTGGGAGGCATACCGTAAAAAGTTTTCTTATGCTTCTGATTTGGAATGGGATGTGATTATGAAAGTAATTCGCAGGTTATATGTTCTTTGCGAGAAGGGCATCAGCTTATGAAAAAGCATGGACACTATTGTAAAGTTTGTGGTGAATACAAAGCCAACGAAAAATTTTCAGGCAAAGGTCATGCATCCCACATTTGTAAATCCTGTGCTTCGCTACCAGCAGAAACGCAGGCTGAACTGATGACACTGAATCGTCTTTTGAATCTTCCATGGAGGCTATCGAAAGAGCAGTTGTCCTGGCTGAAAAATCGACTAAAGGATAGGCGGCCTGATGTCCGTGCATTGGCGCAAGAGCAATATGAAATGAGATTTCCACCAAGACACTTAGAAGATGATGAGTTCAATTTTTTCGATGAAGAAAGTTTTATAGAATAGTGAAAGCGGTCTGCTATGGCAGGCCGTTTTCTTTTCGGGAAGGAGGTCTGACCTATGGCAACCACAAGAATCATGCCGCTTCATGTCGGCAAGGGCCGCACAGAAAGTCGGGCGATCAGTGACATCATCGACTATGTGGCCAACCCAAAGAAAACAGATGACGGCAGACTCATTACCGGCTATGCGTGTGACAGCCGGACTGCGGATGCGGAGTTCCTTCTGGCAAAGCGGCAGTACATTGCCGCTACCGGACGAGTGCGAGGTGCGGATGATGTGATTGCCTATCATGTGCGCCAGTCGTTCCGCCCCGGTGAGATCACTCCGGAAGAAGCGAACCGGCTGGGTGTGGAATTTGCCAAGCGATTCACCAAGGGCAATCATGCCTTTGTGGTCTGCACTCACATAGACAAGTCGCACATTCATAATCACATTATCTGGTCATCGGTCAGCTTAGAATATGACCGGAAATTCCGAAACTTTTGGGGCAGCACCAAGGCAGTCCGACAGTTAAGTGACACCATCTGCGTCGAAAACGGACTGTCCATTGTGGAGAATCCGAAACCTCACGGAAAGAGCTATAACAAGTGGCTGGGCGATCAGGCAAAGCCCTCTCACCGAGAGCTGCTGCGTGTAGCGATTGACAACGCATTATCACAAAGTCCTGCTAATTTTGAGGAACTGCTGAAGCTGCTGCAAGAGTCCGGCTGTGAAGTATCAAAGCGCGGAAAATCGTATCGTTTGAAACTCCCCGGCTGGGAGAAAGCCGCCCGAATGGACAGCCTGGGCGAAGGATATGGATTAGATGATTTGCAGGCGGTTCTCTCCGGGAAGAAAACGCATACCCCACGAAAGAAAATAGTTACACAGGCAGAGACGCAGAAGGTCAATCTGCTGGTGGACATTCAGGCAAAATTGCAGGCAGGAAAAGGTGCTGGCTATGCGCGATGGGCTAAAGTTTTCAATCTGAAGCAAATGGCGCAGACCATGAACTACCTATCAGAGCATAACCTGCTGGAGTATGCGGTTTTGGAAGAAAAGGCTGCGGCCGCCACGGCACATCACAATGAGCTTTCGGCGCAAATTAAGGAGGCTGAAAAGCGTATGGCAGAGATCGCTGTTTTGCGTACTCACATCGTAAATTATGCCAAGACCCGTGAGGTCTATGTGGCATACCGCAAGGCGGGTTACTCTAAGAAATTCCGGGAGGAACATGAGGAAGAAATTCTGCTCCACCAGGCTGCTAAGAATGCCTTTGATGAGATGGGCGTCAAGAAGCTGCCCAAGGTCAAAGAGTTGCAGACGGAGTACGCGAAATTGCTGGAAGAAAAGAAAAAGACCTATGCCGAGTACCGGCGTTCCCGTGAGGAAATGCGGGAGCTTTTAACGGCAAAGGCCAATGTAGATCGAGTGCTGAAAATGGAGGTAGAACAGGATGTTGAAAAAGAAAAAGACCACGGCCAGCGGTAAGCTGGTCCTGGTCAAAAGCGTTCGCAGAACGCGCAGCCACAGAATGAAATTCTGTGTTCAAAGGGGCTTGGGGGCGCTGCCCTCAACAAGCAGCTTGTGGCGAAATGGATAGCCACAAGCATTGCTTGCCACAATATGCTACGCATAAAATAAAAAAACTAACGACGGGACGCTTACTGCCTCCTATCGTTAGCTTTCTGTGTTTAAGCGACTTATAAAACCAATCAGCATAATCAGATCGTCATCTGACATCTTTCTCATTCCGTCCAAAGCCTTCTTGATAAGCTGAGGGTTATTCTCCTGTGCATCAAAAAATTGAAGCGGCGTGATTTCAAAATACTCACAGATGTTGAGAAACTGCTTCATAGACGGCATAGAACGCCCGGAAGAAATCGCCTGAATATAGCTTCTGTTCTGCCCTAACTCCATGCTCATCTGATATTCTGAAACGCCTTTTTTCAATCGTAATTCTGTGATTCGATTGCGGATAAATTCTTCGTCCATACGCTCACCTCTCTGCTCTTTTAGCATAGCAGAAAGCAATTCTTGATACTTCGTATGTATTGTGTTATAATTTTGTAATATAACCTTTATACGCATTATTATTTGCGTTATTTTTGCTTTATATGCGTAATCACGGCAGTTATCAAGGGTGATTTATATGAATCAGTATGCCTGCGCCATTACCGGCCACCGACCAACAAGATTTTGCTTTGGATATAATGAGGAAGATCCCCTATGCCAAAAACTAAAAGAATGTCTCCTGGAGCAGTTTCGGATACTCCATGACGAGAAATTTGTCTGTACTTTTTTTGTCGGCGGTGCTCTTGGTGTGGATATGTGGGCTGGAGAACAGCTGCTGACATTGAGAGCACAAACGGGATACGAGGATATTAAAATTATCGTTGTAGTTCCCTTCATCGGCTATGACTCTAAATGGCCGGATCAGAGTAAACATAGATTGAAAAAGCTGATCCAAAACGCAAACGATTCTATTGTTATTTCACATTCTGCGGATGTTTCCAGTTATAAAAAAAGAAATTATTATATGGTCGATCATGCAGAGTACCTTATCGGTGTGTTTGATAATCAGAAAAAGCTGCGCTCCGGCACAGCACAGACAGTCAATTATGCCTTACGGAATGGAAAAGCAATCACTCTGATCCATCCAGATACTATGGAAATAACAACCCCTACGACTTAACAAATTCACAAAAATTTTTCATTGGCATTTCCAACAAAATATTTTCATTGAAGGAGTGCTGTGATATAATATAATAAAATATAAAACTATGCTCAGAACAAATGGTGCCGCTATGAACAAATATATTGAACAGCAATTTGCTGCTTTAAGATACGAAAAAAATATTTTGGTTGTTGAAGAAACTACATCTGCTGGTGGATGCGGCTCCTTCAACGCGGCTTCTTCATGTCCTGCGTCAGCCTGTCTTTATGACAGTGCGGCGTGGGGCATTTTTTATTGTTCGGAAAGAGGTGGCCTGATATGAATTTACCAAAACGAAATAGTGCGGACGGGCGCTGTTACTGGATGAAGCCCGAGGTGCAGGAGGAACTGCAACCGCTCTTTGACCAGTGCATCCAGGATGCCATTGACGGGAAAATCACGCGGCTTGATGATTCCCACTGGCCGCCGGTAGTGGTCAGCAGTCAAGGTGCACCCTTTGAGGTATGGCAACTGCTTAGGGCATGGACCGAAATACAGCGGGCCGAGACCCTGGATGCGGAAAAGGCCATCGCCTTCAGCGAAAACCTGCGCCGCCAGAGCCGCTGGGGTGAAATTGACCACCATCTACTTGATATGCTGAAACGGGAACTACAAGAGAAGTATTTTGTTGCAACAGGCGATGAAGATGATCGCTTCTGGGATCGGGAGTATTCCCTGAAACCAGGTATTCGTGCAGAGCAGGTCCCGGAGCCACTGCTGCGCTTTGCCTGCTATGTGGCGGTGAGCTATAAGGTATATGGTATGGACTTTCAGTATCTGGACACCAATTACCTCTTTGGATTGGTGGAGAAAGTCCGTCCCGATATGGTAAAAAAACTCCGGGACCATGGAACCGGCAGGTTGCCCCTAAACCTGCAAAAGCGGAAAACAGATCACTTCACCGCATCGGCCAACGATGCCTTTGCTGTGATCCGTATTACTGCCAGGAACAGCACGGAGGAGTGCTGCCATGAAGTACTGAACTACCTGTGTGAGCTTCTGGAGCAGGAGGATTTTCCCCGCAGCTATGCGGTGGAGTTCAAAGGGCCGGAAAAGAGCTATCTTCCCATCACAGGACTGCCCAAAAAGGGAGTAAACCAGCTCTTTGCCTGTGCCGTGCAGTACCCTGGCCTCCACCCCCTGATGGAACGGTACGCCCGGCTTGCCATGCGGCAATATGAGCAGTACACCAATCTCAGCGATGAGCAGTGCGCGCTCCCCGGAAGTTTTGCCGTGTTCGCCCTGGGAATGCTGGGGCAAGAATGGTGGCAACTGGTATGGGATTATCTCGATCTCTGCGATGATGAGCACTCCCACTTACAGGAAAAATTCCTCCGGGAGTATGTGAAACAGTTCAGATTTACCGCTGATACCGTCCCTGTATTTGTCCGTGGGGTGCTGTCCATGCAGAACATGAAGTATTCCAAGGACTATGCCGCGTGGATGGCAAACGCAGAAAGCCTGGACGCTCTGCTGGAGGCAAAAATCCATCTGTCCGAGATCGTTCCAAGCGGTTTTTCCTCCGACGAGGATGATGACGAGGACGAGGAACCCGCTGAGGAAACAGAAGCCAGCCCGGAGGAAGTGCTGCAATACGCATGGGAAACGGTCTGCTATGTGATCTGGGGCAAAGCCAGCGCCAAGGGTGGTCAGAAAGTGGTGGAAGCAGCTTCGGAGGAACTGAAGGAACTTTACCGACAGATTTTTATTCCGATAACGGAGAACCTGGAAGGAAGTGGTGGCCTGCTATGAGTTTGCCGAAACGCGACGGCGTACAAGGTCGTTATTATTTGATCCAGAAACCAGATACGAACCCCGAAGTGCTGGAACACGCCGATCAGTGCATCCAGGATGTGTTGGATGGAACTGCAAAAGAAAACCATTCCGGCTATCCGGTGGTCGTTCGGAACCAAAGCGGAACGCCCTTTCTTCCCAGCCAGCTCCTGGAGCGGTATCTGTCCAAACTGCCTTTGAAGGGATTCCCCTATGAGGAAGCTGTTACATTCTGCGATGCCCTGCGGCGGCTGGTGGGCTGGAGGGAGATTGGCCACACCTTGGGAAAATACATCAAACACCAGGTGCAGGAGAGGTTTTTTGAGATTGGAGAGAATGAGGACTACTTTTCGCCTTTCCCGCTCTGTACCGCATGGCCGGAGCTGCGGCCGGAGGATGTGGACGAGAATCTGCTGCGCTTTACTTGCTATGTGGCGGTCTGTTATACGGTGTATGGGGCCAGCGATAATACGATTATAACCGAACACTACCTTGATCTGGTTTCCCAGCTTCGCCCGGATATGGTGAAGCAGCTGAAAACAGCTGGCAGCGGCAAATTGCCAAAGGACATCCAGCGGCGTAAGACGGAGCATTTCACCGCATCGGCCAATGATGTGTTTGCTACCATCCGCATCACCGCCAGGGACTCCACGGAGGAGTGCTATGCTGAAATTCTGGATTACCTGTGTGCGGTGTTGGAGCAGGAGGGATTTCCCCGCAGTTACTCGGTGGAGTTCCGTGGGAAGGAAAAACTCTATCTGCCCATTCCCGGTCTGCCCAAAAAGGGCGTCAATCAGCTCTTTGCCTGTGCTGTGCAACACCCCAATCTGCATCCGGCTATGGCGCGATACGCTCGTCTGGCTATGCGGGAATTTGAGTGGTACCAAAACCTCTCAGATGAAGCCTGTGCGATGCCCGGCACCTTCGCCGTGTTTGCCCTGGGGCTGGAGGGAGAACCGTGGGCACCGCTGGTGACGGAGTATCTGGATCTCTGCGATGACGAGCACTCCTCCCTGCAAGGGAAATTCCTTCATGCCTTGATCCGAAAGTTTGGGTTCCAACCATGGACGCTGGGGGTATTGGTGCGGGGCGCATTATCTATGCAGTGGCTGGAGCCTGCCAGAGAATTCCGCAGCCTGATAGCCAATGGGGAAAGCCTGGATGCACTGCTGGCAGTCAAGCGACGCTTTTCCGCTTATCTCCTGCCGGAAGAAAACGAAGACCCGAAATTCCGGGCCATCGCTTGGCAGAGCCTGCTCTGGGCCATCTGGGGAAAGAATTCCGAAAATGGTGGTAGCAAGGTCATCAAGACAGCACCGAAGGAACTGAAAGAGAAATATCAGCAGGTATTTGCGTGAGGAGGAAGTAGAATGAACAGTGAACAGATCACAGCATTTTTGCAAGAGCATTGGTACATTGCCTCGGTGCTCATCGGGGCCGTGATTTTAATTGGGGCGATCCGCAACTGGAACTGGCTCTGCGACCCCACTGGTACGCGGGATGCTCATCGACACAGCAGAGGATACCGGCGTGTGGTTTTCTTTCTGCTGGGTGTCCTCCTGATTGTGGTGAGTATCTGGGGATTTGTGCTGAAGTTGAAATAGGAGGAGCAATCCC
>ENA-OPEH01000220-OPEH01000220.1-human-gut-metagenome-genome-assembly--contig:-NODE-220-length-17403-cov-2.777669_pt1 | contig 17403 bp, 10 predicted proteins | sample MGYA00241299_ERZ501532 | MGnify/ENA primary metagenome ERZ501532 (study PRJEB25962, sample SAMEA1969296) | human gut metagenome | biome: human gut; feature: human-associated habitat; material: faeces...
TGTAACCGGCTGATCCGTAGTCAGCTACTCTATTCAGTTGAGCTACGCGGCCTCTTTGTTTAACGGGTGCAAAGATACGTACTTTTTCCGAATTAGCAAACGATATACAAACTTTTTTTGGAGAAATTTATTCGACAAAGCGATAATTAAACAACTGCCAGCCGATGGTCATCCCCACATTCCACTCCCTTCTCGGTGAGCTATAATGATTTACATAAGCAGAGATGGCTCCGAAGGGCAAATGACAAATAACAGAAACTTCTCCCATATACTCAAAGCGGGAGAATGCTTTTCCATAATACGCTTTATTCAATGCATTCTTTTTTATCGGAAAAATCGGTGTAAAGCCATAAAATTCTGTCCGGAACTGGAACATGTCGTTCAAAACATATATGGGTTTGATACCGGCAGCCACATACTGGTTGGCACGAAAAGCTTCATTGTACATCAGTTTACTATGCGGAGTCGGTGCAAATTCTCCTGCCTGCATCATGGTTGCCGTATAATTCTCAGAGAAATTCTTCGATGAATATAGTGCTTCTGCCATCCATCCCAGGGTGAATTTCGGCCCCATAGTGTGATATGCCTCTTTCATATAAGAGATTTGTAACCATGATTGCCGCTCTTGCGGAGAAGGACTGTACCCTTCTTGCGGATTCCCCGGTTCAAATCTTTCCCTCCCGGTAAATACCTGGGCTATCAGTTTCTCCAGATAGCCTTTTGTCGCGTATTGCCGCGTATTCAGGGTACTCCCATAGAAACCGATGGAACCTCCCAAAAGTTTGTAGGTACTTCTGTCCGAACGGTCCTTATCGAAATCTATTACGCTGGATTGAAAGTAGTTATCTTCCAGTTGGCCATATCCCAGACTGAACTCCGCACGCTTATTGGCCAAAAACGGCAAGGCAACCATCAACTTCACAAAACGTTCGTCCTTTGAATTGAATGAAGGTTTGTCATTCCTGGAAAACAGCTTGTCCTTCTTGTAGTAATCGAAGGTACTGATTGAAGCAATAAAACGAAAGGACGTAGATATGTGGGTAGGCAAATCAATCTTACCCATCAACTGGGCATTATTATAAATCTTACCCAACTGACCGTCAAAAGTGATTTCCTTGGAATAATAATTCAAGTTCTGATATCCTATTCCCAAATAGATTTGATTTGAGCTCGTGGTAGAGACACTGCCCCCCAGACGCACGGAAAAATTATCCTCCATCTTCACCTTCAAATGCAGCTCATACAAATCGGATTCCGAATCATACACAGCATGAGGAACTATTTCCGAAATCATATTATCTGCCAGTAAACGAAAATACCCACGCTTCAAGTCTTCATAAGTAAAGACTTCATGCTCTTCATCATGGAACTCTTTTTTGATGTAGGCTTGCTGTTGGGCATTCGCCCCTTCAATAATGATATCCCGAAAACGGAATTGAGGCAGGTTACTCCGGAAGACAAGACGCCTCAAACGCACATTATCAGCATTCACCCTACGATGAACACGGCTTTTGATGGAATCCATCATATTAAGGGTACGATTGTAGCCTATATCGTGCAATTCCTGCAGACGGTCAAAATCCAGCAAGTTGACATCATCATATTTGAAGGTCATGACTATGCCCAACGAGTCCGGAATGGAGTAATCGGTCTTCTGCATAATCATATTCTCCAATTGGCTCATCAGGTCATTCTCCTTCGGCTTACCGGGATTGGCCGCTACCACACTGCCAATAATGACATCCGGATGAAAATCCTCCCGCATCACATCCGTAGGGAAATTATTGTAAATGCCGCCATCATAAGCAAGCGTACTGTCTATTTCTATCGGTTTGAAGACAAATGGAAAGCTCATGGAAGCACGTACCGCATCTCCCAAATCCCCTTTACTCAATACCAATGGCTTTTTATTGTACACATCGGATGCTATACAGCGAAAAGGAACAAACAGTTTGTTGAAATTACCGCCACATGCAGCCGTAGCACGTGCAAACAATTCCACAAATACCAGGTTCATCTGTATGGGGTTGACCATGCTTGTGGGAAGTATCTGGGGCTTCATATGCAGCGAGTCCCTAAAAGCAAAACGGATATTAAAAAATTCCGGTGAAGGACGATTCTTCTTAAAATAATACTCGTATTTAGGCTCCACTTTGCCCGAATACCAACGCTTAAAGTCGGGAGAGCGCAACAGCGCCTCCATATCGTCCGGGGAATACCCCATAGCATACAGAGAACCAATGATAGCTCCCATAGAGGTTCCGGTTATATAATCAATGGGGATATTATTCTCTTCCAAAGCCCGGATAATGCCTATATGAGTCATGCCTTTTGCTCCACCGCCACTCAGTACAAGCCCCACTTTCTGAGCTTGTAAAATAAAGCCACATAGAAGAAACGAAAAAAACAATAAAACTCTTTTCATAACTATGCTATTCCGAGTAAGATAAATGTTCATTGCCCCAAATATAAACAATAGTTTCTAAAAATGCCGTATTCAACGAAGAAAATCACACCCTAATTGGTGAAAATGAATAAAAAAAGGGTATTGCGACTCCGAAGAATCACAATACCCTTGCATATATTAAATGCAAATTTAAAGGGGCTTATTTTATCAGGTCAATGCTTCTCTTGACAAAGTTGTTCAAAGCTTCACCTTTCAACATACCATTCTGCAGCAGTGCCAAATCTATCAGTTGACGGACAACCTTATTCTTGGCAGCATAATCGGCGAAGATGCCTTCTTTCTGTGTTTTCAGTTCGTCCCACTTCTTATCCAGCTCATTCACTTTATCCTTTTCGGCAGTCGGTATATCCTCATCTTTCTTGCCTTCCTGCTTCTTTTTCAGGTCAGTACGCTGCTTGTTCACTTCATCCATCTCTGCCTGAACCGGAGCAACGGCAACAGCACATTCCTTATCTTCATCTGCCAGAACTTCTTTTACCAGCTTATGGTCTGAATTCAATACCAGGTTAAACATATCCGGCATTTCGCCATAGAAGCTCATTCCAGCCTGGATATTCGCCATTTCCTTCATACGGCGCATGTACTCGCTCTGAGTTATCATGATAGGAGCGGCATTTTCGCCCAAAGCCTGCGCCGTGATGTTGAACTCCGTCTTATCCATCTTGGGCAACTGGCTCTTGAAGATGGAAGAAAGAACTTCCTGCTTGCCGGTTTCCAACGCTTCATTCTTCTTGTCTTCCTTGACAATCAGATTATCAATAATATCGCTGTCTACACGAGTGAAGCGAACCTTTTCGAACTTCTGTTCCAACATGCTCACCACCGCAATGTCCAGCTGTCCATCCATCAACAGCACATTGTATCCTTTATTCGTAGCGGCCTCTATGTAGCTGTATTGTTCATCTTTATTGTTGGCATACAGATAAATCAGATTTCCATCCTTATCCGTCTGGTTATCTTTAATCAACGTCTTATACTCTTCGAAAGTATAATATTTGCTGTCTGTATCGGTGAAAAGGGCAAAATCCTTGGCTCTATCATAGAAATCTTCCTGCGTAAGCATTCCGTAGTTGATGAAGATTTTCAAGTCATTCCACTTTTCCTCAAACTGTTTACGGTCATTCTTGAAGATAGACTGCAAACGGTCTGACACCTTCTTCGTGATATATGTAGAAATCTTCTTCACGTTGGCATCGCTCTGCAAATAAGAACGGGAAACGTTCAATGGAATGTCCGGTGAATCGAGCACACCATGCAGCAGGGTCAAGAAGTCGGGAACAATACCTTCCACCGAATCCGTCACATATACCTGGTTGCAATAGAGCTGAATCTTATTCTTGTTCAACTCGATGTTGCTCTTCACTTTGGGGAAGTACAGAATACCGGTAAGGTGGAACGGATAATCCACATTCAGATGAATCCAGAATAAAGGTTCGTCGGACATAGGATAAAGGTCACGGTAGAACTTCTTATAATCTTCATCTTTCAATTCGCTGGGTTTCAGCGTCCACAACGGGTTGGAATCATTGATGATATTATCCTCGGCAGTTTCAACCTGCTTGCCGTCTTTCCATTCTTTCTTCTTGCCGAATGCAACCGGGATAGGGAGGAAGCTGCAATACTTCTTCAACAAAGAGGAAATGCGCGCTTCTTCAAGGAATTCCTTGCAGTCATCGTCTATGTAAAGAACGATATCCGTACCACGTTCTGCCTTATCAGTGCCTTCAATCGTAAACTCCGGACTGCCATCGCATGTCCACTTTACAGCCTGGGCGCCTTCCCGATAGGATTTAGTGATGATTTCGACTTTCTTGGCAACCATAAAAGCCGAATAGAAACCCAATCCAAAATGGCCGATGATGGCGTTGGCATCGTTTTTATATTTCTCAAGGAAGTCATTGGCGCCAGAGAAAGCTATCTGGTTAATATACTTGTCTATTTCTTCAGCCGTAAGACCTATACCATGGTCGGACACCGTAATGGTATCTTTTCCCAGCGAGACATGTACGGTTAAATCGCCAACTTCACCCTTGAACTCACCGATAGAGGAGAGTGTTTTCAGCTTCTGTGTAGCATCAACCGCGTTAGAAACCAACTCACGGAGAAAAATTTCATGATCACTATACAAGAACTTTTTAATGACGGGGAAGATATTCTCAGTAGTTACCCCAATATTACCTTTTTGCATACTACATTTATATTTTTTAGATTTATATTTTTAATTATTCCGGCAGATATAGCACAAAAAAAATGCCAGCCCATAAGGACTGACATTTTGACGGTTTTTATAAAGAACAGCTTATGCCTTCCTGATGCTCAGCTCGTCTTTTTCTTTGTCTACTGATACGTTTACCGTATCACCCGGCTGTAACTCCTCCGCCACTATCAGCTCGGAAAGTCCATCCTCCAAGTGGTTCTGAATGGCGCGCTTCAATGGGCGCGCACCAAACTGTACATCGTACCCTTTCGAAGCAAGGAATGTCTTTGCATCATCCTCCACAACCAGCTTGTAACCAATTGCTTCAACCCGTTCGTACAAACCTTTCAGCTCAATGTCCACAATCTTTGTGATGGCCTCCAAAGAGAGCTGGTCGAAAGTAATGATTTCATCCAAACGATTCAAGAATTCGGGAGCAAAGGTCTTGTTCAGAGCCTTTTGTATCACGCTGCGCGAATGTTCATTGTCATCCGTGCGGTTTTGCGCCGCAAAACCTACGCCACGGCCAAATTCCTTCAACTGCCGCGTACCGATATTGGAGGTCATAATGATAACCGTATTCTTGAAATCGATGGTTCTGCCATAATTGTCAGTCAAACGGCCTTCATCCAGTACCTGAAGCAAGATGTTGAACACGTCCGGATGGGCTTTCTCAATCTCATCCAGCAAGACAATGGAATACGGCTTGCGACGCACCTTTTCAGTCAACTGGCCGCCTTCCTCATAGCCCACATATCCCGGAGCGGCACCAATCATACGAGATACGGTGTATTTCTCCATATACTCGCTCATATCGATACGTATCAAGGCATCGGCAGAGCCAAACATATATTTTGCCAATTGCTTTGCCAAATGCGTCTTACCCACACCAGTAGGGCCAAGGAACATAAAGGTTCCGATGGGATGGTTCGGGTCTTTCAACCCTACACGGCTACGCAAGATTGCTTTGGTAAGTTTCTCTATCGCAGCATCTTGAGCTATCACCTTCGCCTGTAGTTCTTCCTTCATTCCGGCCAGTTTAAGTCCTTCTGCCTGCGCCATGCGCTGTACGGGTACACCGGACATCATTGAAATAACATTGGCTATTTCCTCTTCACCTACCGTTTGGCGGTCATCCTTCAAACGGGCTTCCCACTCAACCTTCATCTCCTCCAAGCGGACAGAAAGTTCCTTCTCACGGTCGCGGTAGCTGGCAGCCAGCTCAAAATTCTGTGACTTTACAGCTTCAGCCTTCAGGCTACGTGCCTCTTCAATCAGCTTTTCCTGTTCCTCAATTTCTTTCGGAACATTAATATTCGTCAAATGCACACGCGAACCCGCCTCGTCCAAAGCATCAATAGCTTTATCCGGGAAGTTGCGGTCGGTTATATAGCGTGCTGACAACTTGACACATGCTTCCAGGGCTTCATCCGTGTAGCTCACGTTATGATGGTCTTCATACTTCTCCTTGATATTCTTCAATATCTGAAGCGTTTCTTCAGCTGTGGTAGGCTCTACAATCACCTTTTGGAAACGACGTTCCAAAGCACCGTCTTTCTCGATATTCTTTCTGTATTCATCGAGAGTGGTAGCTCCAATACACTGGATTTCACCACGCGCTAAAGCTGGTTTCAGCATATTGGCAGCATCCATGGAACCGGCAGCAGCACCGGCACCTACAATCGTATGGATTTCATCGATGAAAAGGATGACATTCGGATTTTTCTGCAACTCGTTGATGATAGAGCGGATACGTTCCTCAAACTGACCACGGTATTTTGTTCCCGCCACCACAGAGGCCATATCAAGCATCACCACGCGCTTTTCAAACAAAATGCGCGAAACTTTCTTTTGCACAATACGCAATGCCAAACCCTCTACGATGGCAGATTTTCCGACTCCTGGTTCACCGATAAGCACTGGATTGTTCTTCTTACGGCGGCTCAAGATTGGCGCCAGACGTTCAATCTCGCGTTCGCGACCCACAACCGGGTCCAGCTTGCCTTCTTCGGCAGCCCGCGTCATGTCTACGCCGAAATTGTCCAGCACAGGAGTATCATTGGACGGCTTTCTGGATGCAGCCTGTGCAGCCGAAGCCGAACCAGCCCCCCCAGTACGGGAGGAGCGAGACATATTCATATCTTCTTCATCCTCTTCATCATCCTCGGTGAATCCCATTCCCGCATTCGGATTGGTCGATTTCATCGAAAGCTGTTCAAATACAGCCTGATAATCCACCCGGTGTTCTTCCAAAACAGTTGCAGCAAGATTGTCGCCATCTTTCAAAATAGCCAGCAATACATGTTCCGTATCGGCAGTTGCACTTTTCAGCAAACGCGCTTCAAGCATACACATCTTCAATATCTTAGCCGTCATCGGGGACAAGGGCACTTCAGCGTCCGGCAAGAGAGTATCGTCCTCGGCATCCTTTAGGAAACCCTCCAGACGACTTTTTACTCGTTTTAAATCTATATCAAGTTTCAACAATATTTCAATAGCTTTTCCTCCGCCATCACGCAGCATGCCGAGCAGAAGGTGTTCCGGACCAATATAGCGATTTCTCAATCGATTGGCTTCTTCCTTGCTATAAGTAATTATGTCTGAAACTCTTTGTGAAAATTGATTGTTCATATTTTATAATTCTCCTCAATTAAAAAGGTTATCCACGACAAAGATACGCATTTATTAATTCAGCGTATCATATTTAACTGATTTAATAGTATACAAATCCCGTGCCATAAATTTCAAATCTGTTTTTCCACTTTACACCTTATATATTAATAGCAATTTGGTGAGGAAGGGAGGGAGTACTTCCATATTTATGTTGCAGGCAACAAAGTTTATGGAGGAAAACTTTTGTATATCGTAAAAAAGCAGTACTTTAGCGTGGTTTTTCACGAACCCGAAAATGTATAATTAATAATCTTTTTAAATGCTTGAACAAGACAGAATTATAAAGATTAACATCGAGGAGGAAATGAAGTCATCGTACATTGACTACTCTATGTCGGTCATTGTTTCACGTGCCCTTCCGGATGTTAGAGATGGTTTTAAACCCGTTCACCGAAGAATTCTTTTCGGAATGATGGGATTAGGAAATACCTCCGACAAACCTTATAAAAAATCAGCCAGAGTTGTAGGTGAAGTATTAGGTAAATATCACCCTCATGGCGACTCGTCCGTTTACGGAGCTCTTGTACGTATGGCTCAGCCTTGGGCAATGCGTTACATGTTGGTAGATGGACAAGGTAACTACGGTTCAGTAGACGGTGACAGTGCTGCTGCCATGCGTTATACAGAGTGTCGTTTGCGAAAAATTGGTGAAGACATGATGACAGACCTTGAGAAAGAGACTGTTGACATGCAGAACAATTTCGATGACTCTTTGCAAGAGCCTACCGTCATGCCGGCCCGTATTCCGAATCTTTTGGTAAATGGTGCATCTGGTATTGCCGTAGGTATGGCTACCAATATGCCGACCCATAATCTATCTGAGGTTATTGACGCTTGTATTGCATACATCGAAAACAATGACATCGATATAGAAGAGCTGATGACGTATGTCAAAGCTCCTGATTTCCCGACCGGAGGCTATATATACGGTATGAGCGGTGTTCGCGAAGCCTATCTCACGGGACGCGGACGTGTCATAATGCGTGCTAGAGCCGAAATTGAGACTGGTTCGACGCACGATAAAATCGTTGTGACAGAAATTCCCTATGGTGTCAACAAAGCTGAATTGATTAAGAATATAGCCGATTTGGCCAACGAAAAGAAAATTGAAGGTATTGCCAATGCTAATGACGAATCCGACCGTGAAGGTATGCGTATCGTTATTGATGTAAAACGTGATGCAAATGCCAGCGTTGTACTCAACAAGCTCTACAAGATGACAATGCTGCAGACATCTTTTGGTGTGAACAATGTTGCATTGGTACATGGCCGTCCACGTCTGCTGAATCTGAAGGATTTGATAAAATACTTCGTTGAGCACAGACACGACGTAGTCATCCGCCGTACTCAGTATGATTTGCGCAAGGCCAAAGAACGTGCACATATTCTGGAAGGATTAATCATTGCATCTGATAATATCGACGAAGTAATCAAGATTATCCGTGCTGCTAAAACCCCGAATGATGCTATATCAGGTTTGATGGAGCGATTCCAACTCAGTGAAATTCAGTCACGTGCCATTGTTGAAATGCGTTTGCGTCAGCTCACAGGATTGATGCAAGACCAGCTGCACGCCGAATATGAGGAAATTCAGAAGCAGATTGCTTATTTGGAAGAAATCCTTGTCAATGACGAACTCTGCCGCAAAGTCATTAAAGATGAACTGATTGAAGTAAAAGAGAAGTATGGTGACGAACGTCGCTCGGAAATTGTCTATTCATCAGAAGAATTCAATCCGGAAGACTTCTATGCAGATGATGAAATGATTATCACCATCTCGCACATGGGATACATCAAACGCACACCGCTGAGCGAATTCCGTGCGCAAAACCGTGGTGGGGTAGGCTCCAAAGGTACCGAAACCCGCGATGCAGACTTTGTAGAGCATATTTATCCTGCAACCATGCATAATACCATGATGTTCTTTACACAGAAAGGTAAGTGTTACTGGCTGAAGGTATACGAAATCCCCGAAGGTACTAAGAATTCGAAAGGTCGTGCCATCCAGAATTTGTTGAATATCGACTCTGACGATGCTGTAAACGCCTATTTGCGCGTGAAGAACTTGAACGACCAAGAATTTATCAACAGCCATTATGTATTGTTCTGTACTAAGAATGGTGTCATTAAGAAAACATTGCTTGAGCAGTATTCACGTCCTCGCCAAAATGGTGTAAATGCTATCACTATCCGTGAAGACGACCGTGTAATCGAAGTGCGTATGACAAACGGCGACAATGAAATCATCATTGCCAACCGTAACGGACGTGCCATTCGTTTCCATGAAAGTGCTGTGCGCGTTATGGGACGTACTGCCACCGGTGTACGTGGTATGACATTGGATGAAGACGGTCAAGACGAAGTAGTAGGTATGATATGCATCAAAGATCCTGAAGCGGAAACAATTATGGTTGTATCGGAACAAGGATATGGCAAACGTTCGGATATTGAAGATTATCGCAAGACCAATCGTGGAGGTAAAGGTGTGAAAACAATGAATATCACCGATAAAACGGGTAAATTAGTAACTATCAAGTCTGTTACAGATGAAAATGACTTGATGATTATTAATAAATCCGGTATTACCATCCGTCTGAAAGTCGCCGATGTTCGTATCATGGGACGTGCTACACAAGGTGTGCGTCTAATCAACCTTGAGAAACGTAATGACGAAATCGGCTCTGTATGTAAAGTCACTTCAGAAAATGAAGAGGAACTTATAGAGGAGGGGGAAGAAAATACCCTTGAAAGCCCTCAGAACGAGGTAAACAATGAAAATGAAGAATAGACATAATATTAATTTAAATTTTCTACAATCATGAAAAGAGTATTATTTTCAATGGTTTTACTACTTGTCGCAAGCTTTACTTTCGCCCAAGAAAAGAACGTAAAAGAGGCTAAAAGTATTGCTAACGGAGTAAATCCTGACTTTGCCAAAGCAGAGGAACTGATAAATCAGGCTTTAACCAATCCCGAAACAAAGGACAATGCCGAAACGTGGGATGTAGCAGGTCTTATCCAAAGAAAAAGAAGTGAGAAAGAAATGGAAAATGCCTATCTGAGAAAACCTTATGACACTCTTCAGGTATATAATAGCGCATTGAACATGTGTAAATTCTACTTCAAATGTGACGAATTGGCACAAATTCCCAATGAAAAGGGCAAAATCAAGAATAAATATAGAAAATCTAATTCTGCTACAATTTTAGCAGAACGCGGTAATCTGATCAATGGCGGTATCCAATTCTTTAATTTGGCCTCACAGAAAGAAGGCGATGCAGCCAATGAAGACAATAAAAAAGCATTAGATTTCTTTGCAACATACATTGATATTGCTATCAACCCGATGTTTGAAAAGGAAAATCTATTACAAACAGATACTGTATTACCCCAAATAGCATATTATGCAAGTTTAGCAGCTGCTAAGATGGAAGATTATCCTAGTATTTTGAAGTATGCTCCTTATGCGCAAGATGATAAAGAAGTTGGGAAATACGCAATGGAATTTATCTCTACTGCATTGAAAGCTGAAGGTGATACTGTTAAATGGATTGCTTCTTTAAAAGAAGGTATCCAGAAATATCCTGAACATTCATTCTTCTTCGGTCACTTGATTGATTATTATAGCAATAACAACAAATATGACGAAGCTATGCAGTTTGCTGATGATATGTTGGCTAAAGATCCTAACAATACATTCTATTTGTATGTAAAAGGCTACCTTTATCACAATATGAAGGACTATGATAAAGCTATTGAATTCTATAAAAAAACTATAGAAGTAGATCCTAATTATGCAGAAGCATACTCTAATTTAGGCTTGATTTACTGCTTACAAGCACAAGATTTCTCAGAAAAAGCAACTACAGATATTAATGATCCGAAGTATAAAGAAGACCAGGCTACTCTGAAGACTTTCTATGAAAAGGCAAAACCTTATTATGAAAAGGCAAGAGAACTGAAACCTGATCAAAAAGATTTGTGGTTAAATGGTCTGTATAGAGTGTATTATAATTTGCAAATGGGCCCTGAATTCGAAGAAATTGAAAAGTTGATGTAATACTTTCATAATAATAAAAGCCTAATTAAATTATTAATTAGGCTTTTATTATTGTTATATCATTAAGTAAAGAATGTTATTTCTTAAGTGAGGGAGAGAAGAAATTAAAATTAGATTAAATTATTCCAGCGCTATATTAAACATAATGCTGATATTGGATAGAAACCATATATACCTATATTCAACACCTAATTCGGTCTTCCGTAAATTACCAACAATGGTGTATCAGAATGGAAAATCATCTTTCTGGCAATGCCAGGGTTAAATAAGCGCGAAAATATATTTCTTTTATAAGAAGTTAATGTTATAATATCAATATGATTACTTTTGATATAACTGTCTAAACTACTAAGCAGATTATCGTTCTTTACCACATCATAGTATATTTCCAATTGTGGATATTGTTTTTGAAAATATTCCTTAATACCAGCCAGTTTTATTTCATTCCATGTATTCTGAACATCTGAAAGATGTATCAGAGACACTGAAAACTTAAATGATTTCAGATTATTTATTAGCGAATCAAAAGCTATTAAATCACGTTGATCAAAATTAGTAATGAATGCAATACGCTTAGCTTCAGAAAATTGCTTGAATGGAGTATTTTCAGGAATGGCCAATACCGGTACACGGCTACGTTCAATCACTTCAGCCGTTACACTGCCGATCAAATCAATATCCTTCTGACTTTTACCACGAGTTCCCATTATGATAATGCGTGGCCGATATTCCTTGGTATAGCGGAGTACCTCTTCTTCAGGAATACCTTCACGCAAAACACAAGTATATTTAATATCTGGAAACTCGCCGGAAGCTACCTTCTCTTTTACTTTATCAGATAATGCATTCAAATCAGCATGAACTTTTTGTAAGATACTCCTTACATTCTCCTCATCACTTAGCTGATAGTTAAATACGTCTCCGTATGGCAAAGAAGTTGCATATATAGGAGTAAAATAAACATGTAGTAAAACAACTTCTGCACCTATATTCTGAGCGAAATTGAAACCGAACTCGCAAGCCTTCAAAGAGTAATTGGAAAAATCCACTGGAATCAGCACTTTATTACTAACCTTCTCCAGTTTAGGTGACTTCCCCCCCACTACCTCTTCAGATAACCACGCAGAGCTTTCAGTAATTTTCAGAGCATGAGGTAAGTCACTCTCCTTAATACGTACACGTACGCCAGAAGAAACAACCGGTTGTATCTGGTTTACATTGTGAATATAAGTCTCAATACCTTCATTTTCAAGAACATTTTTCAATATTTGAGCTTTCGCGTACGTTAAGATTGCCAAAGTAACTAATTTATCTTCCATATATCATTGATTTTGAGATTAAAACAAACAAGAAATCCCAATTGTTGTCAGCAATTGGGATTCTATCTAACTTTCTCTTCTTAAGCTCGAACAGCTTCTTCAGTCTTACCTGCCATTTCATCTAAAATTTTTAAAGCTCGCTCTAAAACAGTAGTATCATCAATCATAACCAATCCACCATCTGGTCCAGGTTCCAAGTGAATCCCAACACTTTTCCCCTCCTTAAAATTGTGTCCACCGAAAAAATTTCTTACAGTGTCAACATTCAGTCCAAGTTCATCGGCTATTCTATGCATACTACCACTAGGCAATGAGTCTTTAATCTTACGTAATTCATTAAATGTTATTGTTCTCATATTCATAAATTTAATGGTTAATACTCTGTACTTTTTATTATCACGCTATAAACTTAAGGAAAAAAAAGGATAAAACAAACTATTTCTTTATCTTTTTTCAAAAAGAATATTGCCTCTCCAAAAAATAATCATTTTCAAGTATGCAGAATTATAAGTACAGAGAAAAAGCTCCTAAAAATAGACAGAAACAGCTCGTATAAAGCAGAATTATCGGGTTTATACGAGCTGTTTTTAGAATACAGGGAAAATTTAAATACCTTCTATGGCAGAAGCTGGAACCCACCCTACTTTACCATCTTCCAAACGAATTTCTTTCCATTCACGCATAGAGTTGTCTTTTATCTCAACTTTACGTCCCTCATGAAGAATGAACAGACTTGTACCACTTTCACTGGGAGTACTACGCACTGTGACACTAGGTGCCAACACTATAGCTTCGTTACGTTCCATCAGTTCGCCTTTTTGCTGAGCAGCAAACACATTACTCAATATAACAAGAACCAGGAATACTATTCCTGCAATAAATCCCACTTTCTTTCCCGTAATCTGTTTTGAAAAGAAAAAGAGATAGAACGAAACGAGTAATAGTACAAAGAACACAATCCCCAACTTAGCCCATGCGTCTACGCTAAGACAATTAATCAACGATTTAGTCCAAGATACAAAGAAAACCTCAGGAACTGGGATTACCTTATCGATTGTCTTAGAACGTGCTATCTCCAAATTTGCACGAATATCAGCATTACCAGGTTCCAACAACAAGGCACGCTCATAATTCAATATAGCTCTTGCTATATCATCTGCCTTATAATAACTGTTGCCAAGATTATAATAGACCTCTGCAGCCTCTCCCTTCTTTAACAGATTCTCATATATTTGAATGGCAGAAGCATAATCATTCCGTATATAAGCGCTGTCACCTTCAGCCTTTGTCACATTGCTTTCTTGCCTTGCAGCAGAGAATTCCGCATGTGAACCGACGGATGTAGAGTCACTAGCAGTCTGTAATGTATCTACAGATGCAGAATTCTGCCCATAGGCAGTAATTGCCATCACTAGACTAAGAGTAAAAAACAATATTTTATTCATTACCATTTCCTCCTGATTAATGTTTTATCGAGTTTTCCATTTTACTGATAACTTCCAAAGAAGCTGAATATACCTTATCCATAGCCTGGTTATCATCACCCGGAGCAAAGCGGGCAAACTCACAGTTATTCAATGCATCGAGGAATTCCTTTATCAACGCATCATTCACACCATAATTACGAAGTTCCTCTTCGATATTATCCTTAGACAAACGGGATACCGGAATGTTCAGTTTATCACTGATATACCCCCAAAGAGCCTTCAAAACCTCATCATAAAACGCATCTTTCTTATTCTCAGCCAATAATTTACCAGCTTGTTTCATACGTTTCACCGCCACTTTATTGGCTTTCTTGGTACGCATCTTTGCTACATTTGCATTGGCTGCTATTTGCTTACGATAGATGATAAAGAATGTAATGAATGCAATACCCGGTATCAAATAAAGCAACCAATACGTCAACGAACCGAAGAAGAAATCACCTTTGGGAGACAAAGTAACATTATTCTGCTTGATAAAACGAATATCCTCGTTCAATACTTTCAACTCTTCCTTGCTTGTAAAGTTTGCAATAGTCTGAGCAGCATTGCCTGCTCCCTTTTCCACATGCAATTCATACTCTTCCGTAGTCAACGTTTTATACGAACGGGAATTAATATCAAAATAACTGAACTTTACGGCAGGAATCTTATAAGTTCCCGCATTACGAGGAATTGCCAGATACTCAATGACCTTGCTACCGGAGAGGCCCGAATTTGTCAGACGGAATTTATTGTCCACCTTCGGATCATATACTTCAAAATCCTCGGGGAATTTAACTTCCGGATTAGAGAGCAATTTCAGATTACCGGTACCAGAAATGACAAGTTTGACAGTAACAGCATCATTGGTCTTGACATTTGTACTATTGATAGAAGAAGTTATATTGAACTCTCCCACTCCTCCCGAAAAATCGGCTGGCTTACCTGCCGGCAAGGGCTTTACGTCAATTGTCAGTTGCGGAGTCAAAATTGTCTTTTTAACTTCTACGTAATTGCTTCCTCCATTGAAAAATGCCTCGAACGGATCAGCAACTTGTGTAGCCTTTGCAATGGAAGCATCAAAGCGTGCTGCATCAATTGTCAGCTTACCGGCTTGTTGCGGGAACAACACAAACTGACGATAGATTGTAGACTGATAATTTCTACCTTTATAATGCTCCAATCCCCATCTTCTGTCATTAGGCAATTCTACTTCCTGAGAATGGAATCCTTTGAAGTCAGGTAATTTCACATTATCAAACATACGTAAGTCCACCAAGGTATATATCTTGTATGTCAGCAGAAAAGCCTCTTGTTCATACACCGTCATCTTACTGGCAGTAGCTGTAATAAACAAATCACTATTCGATACAGATGTCCCGGAAGAAGCGCGGCTGGCAGTGCCCTCACTCTGTTTGCCACCATTTCCAGAAGCTCCATTAGCAGCCTGATCTGCCGGAAGAACCCTTACTTGTACAGAATTCGAAACCATTTGGTTACCATCAGCAGTGATAGTGGCTCCTGGAATGGTAAAATCACCTTCTGCAGTCGCCATTAAAATATAAGTGAATGTAATACTGCTGGTTGAAGTCGTCTGCCCATTAATCATCTGCACGCTACTCTGTTGCGAGCGGCTGGGCCCCATCAACACATCAAATCCCTTCATAGAAGGAGCACGAAAATCCCTTACCTTTTGTGTAGTCACCGTATACGACAGTCTGAACTGGTCTCCTACCGCCACAGCGTCAGGAGCGGACGCAGTAAACGATACCTTGCCATCGGCAAAGGCATTCATACTGACTGCAATCAGTGCTATCCATAAGAAAACTATTTTTCTCATATATTATTCCTATTATGTTTGTTACCAATCTTTTTCCAGACGACCTCCTTGAAGTACCTGCTGCTTTTTCACTTTATCCTGCACATCCTTCTCGTCTTGCATGACAGAGTTCAATAGCTGCTCGGCATTTTCCTTAGACATCTCATTATCTTTCTTTTCCGGCTGAGAAGGTTGTTGTTGCTGGTCTTGATTCTGTTGCTGGTCTTTCTGCTGATCCTGCTGTTTATCCTGCTCCTTCTGTTGGTCCTGTTTATCCTGATCTTGATTCTGATCCTGGTTCTGCTGCTGGTCTTGCAACTGTTTCTGTGCCAAAGCAAGGTTATAGCGCGTTTCATCATCTTTCGGATTATTGCGTAACGACTCCTTATAGGCTTCTACCGCCTTTGCATAATCCTTCTGAGAATGAAAGATGACTCCCATATTATGATAAATCTGTGCTAAGTTCGATTTGTCCTTTTCTATCTTGGTAGCTCCCACATATTGCTCCATCGCTTCCTGCAGCTTGTTCTGCTGGGTCAATGTATTTCCCAGGTTGAACATGGAAACCGTTGACTTCGGGTTTACCTCCAAAGCCTTCCGATAGTTCACTTCTGCATCCACATATACGCTATCCTTAAAAAAACGGTTTCCCTTACGGATATAATCGCGTTCCGCCTTCTGTGCAGAAGCTGAAACTGCCACTAACAGCAGCAAAACTATTCCAATATATTTTTTCTGTAACATACGCATCATTTCTTATTAGAGAATAAATGAATGTTGCGGAACAGAGGATTCTTGCGCTCCAATATCAACATCTCAGCCAGTAACAACAGCAGAATAATCCATGCCACTGCCTGAAACTGTTCATTGAATTCCGTGTACACCTGTGTTTCCACATCTGCCTTTGCCATCTTGTTGATTTCCTGACTAATCGCTTTCTGTGCACCGTTGGTATTGTCTACGCGCACATAAATACCATTTCCTGCCTGAGCAATTTCCTGACACATCTGCTCATTCAAGCGAGTAACGATTACATTACCTTCACGATCACGACGATAATCATTAGTACCCTCTATTGGAATGGGGGCACCCTCAGGCATACCTACCCCTAATACATTGACCTGGATACCTTTCTCTGCAGCAGCCTTAGCAGCTTCTACGGCACCACCTTCATGGTTTTCACCGTCGGTGATGACAATAACAGTACGTCCCACTCCTTCTTGAGGTGTAAAACTCCGGGCAGCCAGATTTATTGCAGCTCCAATTGCCGTACCTTGCTTGGAAATCAGCGAAGGGTCGATGGACTCCAAAAACATCTTGGCAGAAATATAATCACTCGTAATAGGTAACTGGGTAAATGCGTCACCTGCAAAAACAATCATACCGACCTTGTCATTCTGCA
>ENA-OPEH01000242-OPEH01000242.1-human-gut-metagenome-genome-assembly--contig:-NODE-242-length-15852-cov-1.838957_pt1 | contig 15852 bp, 10 predicted proteins | sample MGYA00241299_ERZ501532 | MGnify/ENA primary metagenome ERZ501532 (study PRJEB25962, sample SAMEA1969296) | human gut metagenome | biome: human gut; feature: human-associated habitat; material: faeces...
GATGAGCCGGTCAGAGATATAGATGATTTTGCGACAGCAGGAGCAGATATCATCACAGTCCATGCGGAGGCATGCAAGCATCTTGACAGAACAATCGAGGCAATAAAGGAAAAGGGCATACTGGCAGGTGTAGCATTAAATCCGGCTACTCCGCTTTCTGCTATAGAGTATGTGCTCCCTAAGGTGGATATGGTGCTTATCATGACGGTAAATCCGGGCTTTGGAGGACAAAAGCTTATTCCGTACACTGTAGACAAGGTGCGCGACCTAAAGGCGCTTCTTGAGAAAACCGCAAACAAGGCTGATATAGAGGTGGACGGTGGTGTCAATCTGGAGAATGTTGAGACACTGCTTGCGGCAGGAGCCAATATCATTGTTGCGGGAAGTGCGGTGTTTAGCGGAGATATAGAAGAAAATGTAAAGGGTTTTCTGAATATCATGATGTAACAGATGCAGGTTAAAACGGAAATGCTTCCGGGGCTTAAGCAAATGTGGATATGTTATTAAGGAGAGGGTGGATAAAATGCGGTATTTGATTGTATGTGGTGGAAAAATAGATAAGGAATTTGGCTTAAACGAGATAAAGACTGACGGAATAGATGCTATCATTGCGGCTGACAGCGGAATGGATTTTCTGTACGAAAACGGTGTCACACCTGATATAATTGTAGGTGATTTCGATTCGACTACGACAAATGCATTGGAGTATTTTGAGAGAAAGGGACAGACTGAGATACGCAGGCTCAATCCCATAAAGGATGATACCGATACAGAGTATGCCATAAGACTGGCAATAAGCGAGGGAGCACGAAGCATAGTGCTGCTTGGAGCAACAGGCAGCAGAATAGACCATGTGCTTGGAAATATTTCACTTTTGGGAATAGGCCTGGAAAGTGGAACTGATATCAGCATTATCGATACAAACAACCGCATAAGGATGGCAGATAAGCCGGTAACCATTGAAAAATCAGCACAGTATGGCAGGTTTGTATCTCTTATAGCACTGACAGACGACAATGAGGTAAGCCTTAAGGGCTTTAAGTATCCTGTTACTGATTATTCCTTTGACAGGTTTACATCGCTTGGCATATCCAATGAAATAGTCGATGATCATGCACTGATTGATATCCATAGAGGAAAATTTATCATTATTGAGTCAAAAGATTGACTTTTTAGGAGTTTTGGTCTACTATGGTTTTAGGATTATTTCGGAAAAGCCTGATTACAGGAGGATTGATATACACTGTGTCGGCTTTGGAACATGATGGGGTAATTAGATGATAGAGAAGTATTATAGCGGGGTAATCGAGCAGATTTACAATCGCATAGGAAAAGAGACTCGAAATATCGTAATGGCGAATTATAGCAATGATTTTTCGATTGAAAATCTTGAGGTTATAAGACGTTATCAAAGCAATGAGGATAACGTCTTTTTTGCATACAGTGAGTTCTCTTACAATACGCTGGTCGGAGCTTATGAGCCATTTTTGGACATCATATGCAATATGCACAGGCGCTTTATAGGCGGAAGCTTTGATGATTTCCAGAAGGAGTGCGGTGTGTACTATCTGCACAGACAGGTGTTAAACAGTTATTATGAGACAGGTGAGTGCTTCAGAGAGGAGACAGTGCTGTTAAATGAGGTAGCATATGAGCAGAGACGCATGACGATGGCCATAGCTGACATGCTCAAGAAGCTTTCTGAGGTGAAGCCTTTGATGATTGTGATAAACAGATTCCAGATGGCGTCTAAGAGTTCAATTGAGACCATCAAGTATCTGATTGACAATCCATGCGCCAATATCGGTATCGTGTTAGGTGTTAATGCCATAGTCAAGGGTACTGACAGTACTGTTGAGGTGTGGGATCGTATAGTTGAGTCGCTTGAGGACAGGAGCGCCATATACTATATAGGCAGTGCCGGACCGCTTAAAAATAACGTAAAAACTACAAATGATGATGAGCTGTATATCACTATGAACTTTGAGCAGAGCATCCAGGAAGCATCAAATATCATGGAGTTTCTGGATTTTGATCAGGCAAGGAGAGGCTGCCGCATTATAGAGCATAAGCTTAAGTTTGAGGATGCATGGATTGATGAGAAAAGCCTGCGCCGCTTTTATATGGTCTATGCAAGGACGTCTGTTTTACTTGGAGAGATGTCCAAAGCGATTGAGCTCACGAATGAATACAAGGCGCTGATACCGGAAAATGACAGTGAGCATTATCTTTCGCTGTATTATTTCATGAAGGGCACCTGCTATATGTATCAGGGCAAGCTTGAGAAGGCCGGAAACAGTGCAAAGAGTGCCTATGACTATGCAGTTTTGGCAGAGGATGACACACTGATATTTAAGGCAGAGCTTTTGTCAGTCATGATAAAGATGTCAGGCTGGTACAATATATTCTTCTGTGTACAGGATATACCTGTCAGTGATGAAATTATAGAAAAGCTCATAAAGCACGGCTACAGGAATCATTTGGCACATATATATATTTACGCATACGACAATAGCCGGGATGTGGTGAAGCAGTCCTTTTATGATGAATCATTACTAAAGCATTTTACGAAGGGGCTTGAGCTTGCGAAGGAGATAGGAAATGAGCAGCTTGTGTATGATGCATATCAGAAGACTATTATGCTTGCCAGCACAAGCGGTCTCAATGAGATAGCCTTTTTATATGTTATCCGTACATACGAGTTCATGAAGGGGCACGGCAATATATATGTTGCGAGAGTGCTTACGTCTATAGGCTACAATTTAAGTGCCATGGGTAAAAATGAGTGGGTTGACAATTATTACAATGCTGCAATCAATATGTTATATTACCTGAAGATGCCGGAGGATATAGCTGAGGTGTATTATAACAAGTCTCTTAACTATATCATGCAGGGCAATTATAAGGAGGCTGTCCATGCACTTTTAGTTGCCATGAAGACTATTATAAAGCTTCATCTAAACAGCTTAAGAGTGTGCAACACGAGTAAGGTATATGCGCTTCTTGCGCTTGCATCTATATTTTCGGGTGACAGATTCAGCTGTGAGCGCTATCTGCTCAGCTGCAAGCAGTTTCTTAATTATGTCATCTACAGAGTAATTGACACCACAAGAACTGAGGCAGTCCATGACTATTCCAGATGCGATGATGAGATGTTCCTTTACTCCTTTGCATCAGCCATGCTCTTGTGGCACGATGGTGAAAAGGAAGAAGCCTTTTTACGTTTTGAGGATGCGGAGAGATATCTCGTTAATGCGGAGGGAAACGAATTTTTTGCATATTCGATATACAGGGAAAGCAGGATGAAGCTGTTTGAGCTGCTCGGCAAAAATGAGCTTATAGAGCATGAGAGAATACTTTTAGAGGCACACAATAAAAGGATGCATGAAATAGCAGAGGCAGCTCCGCTTGACATGTTAAAAAATATCAACCTAGAGTCACTGAGTGATGGCCATATCAATGAGCAGCAGATTAATATGCTTGTAAAGCAGCATGGGCTCGAAAAGGATTATCAGGGCTCAAAGCGTCAGATGGAGTTTATTTCCATATGGCAGACCATTATCGATGTCAATGACCAGAAGAAGGACACCATGATTGAAAATGCCATGAGCAATTTCATCAATCATTTCAGTCTTGACTGTGCGCTGATCATAGATCTGCACGCGAAGGAGCCACAGGTGCTTTATAATGATACGGGCTGTGATATGACAGATGAGGTTATAAAGGGCATATGTGATATCATGATAGACTATCCGGAGGGCATTGCCACATCAAAGATTGCAGAGGGCTTCTACGAGTATGAAAATGTCATCTCGTATTTCGGCGTGGATGATGTATGCTCATTTGTCGCAGTGCCTTTTATCAAGAATGATGCACTTTCAAGTGTACTCATAGCATATGTGCGCATGAAGGACAACTGGCATGGCTCAATCGAGCGATACATGCTCAATGAGGATGATCTGAGCAATTTCAAGCTGTTATTCAGAGAGCTTGAGTATTCCATTGCCCGTATTGAGGCCAATGAGAAGGCCAATGAGATGAACAGGAGACTCAAGCAGGCCGCAGTTACCGATATGCTGACAGGCATATACAACAGAGCAGGCATGTATCAGGAGATTGAAAAGCTTGAGAAGCGCATAAGTGTGACATCCGGTGGTATGGATGTGGGGCTTATGTTTATTGACCTAGACAACTTCAAGCATTATAATGATACGTATGGTCATGATGTAGGAGATCTGATACTTAAGGAGATGGCCTTTGTATTCATGAAAGTTGCTAAGGACAGAGGTTTTGTGAGCAGATATGGCGGTGATGAGTTTATCATAGTTATTGAGTCCTGTGCCAGATACGAGCTTGAGAATATTGCGAAGGACATCTATGCGAGGATTGCAGAGGCTGATGGCTTCAGAAGCCAGATAAAGAAATACCTGAATCATGACGTAGAGTTTAATGAGGAGAAGAATATCACCTGTTCTATTGGTATTTCATATGAGAGAAATGTCACCAGTGAGAGCCAGATTACTGAGCTGATTAAGAAGGCGGACGATCTGATGTATACAGTAAAGACAGGCGAGAAAGGACACTATGCATTCTTTTAAATCAGATGAATTTAAGATAAGAGTATTGACAAAGGATGATGCGGAGGAATACAATGCACTGCTTCGTTATGCTTTTCAGGTAACAGAGGCAGATCTTGCCGAGACCGGTTGGAAGGATGATGAAATCAAGCAGTCGAAGTTTCCGGTGCTTGAGAGAGCTGATGTGCTTGGCTGCTTCAATATCATAGACAAAAAAGAGGAGCTTGTGGCTCAGTTTGCGGTATATCCGCTCGATATGAATATATATGGTGAGCGCTACGAGGTAGGCTTTGTCACAAGTGTGTGTACGTATCCTGAGTACACAGGCCATGGTCTCATGAAGAAGCTTATGAGAAAGAGTCTTACGAGGATGCGCGATAGCAACAAGTCGTTTGCTCTTTTGTATCCATACTCCATACCTCTTTACAGAGGACTTGGCTGGGAGATTATCTCAAACAAGATGACATATGTGATAAAGGACAGACAGATCCCTACAAAGCTTAAGGAGCCGGGCTATGTGCGCCGTGTGCAGTGGGATGATGAGCAGTTTAAGAAGCTTCATACTCACTTTGCCGCGAAGACTCACGGCTGTCTGTACAGAAACAATCTGGCTTGGGAGGAGTACTTCCGCTGGGATGAGGACGATACGATGGTCGCCATCTACTATAACGAGGATGATGAACCGTGTGGCTATATGGTGTATCTTATCAGCTCCGATGTCATGCACATCAAGGAGCTCATCTACTTAAACCGTGAGGCGCAGCTTGGTCTGTGGGAGTACATTCATGCGCATGATTCCATGATTGATGAGGTCAGAGGCAACAACTATTACAGCGAGCCCATCGCTTTTGAGCTCGATGACAGTGATATAAAGGAGACAATAAGACCATACGCCATGGGCAGAATCATCGACGTGGCGCAGTTTATTTCACAGTATAACTGTGACCCGGATGGCCCTGGCGGCTGCTTTAGCTTTGAGATAGCAGATGACCTTCTTCCGTGGAACAATGGCACATTTGTCATTGATTTTGAGGGAGGTCATTGTACTCTCACCGACAAAAAGCCACAGTATCACCTTAGCATGTCTATTGGCACATTTACCACACTGCTTTTGGGCTACAAGAGTGCGGAGAAGCTTTTACAGATGGGCAAAATACAGGCTACGTATGATGCTGTTGCAAAGCTTGACGATATTTTATATCATGAGATACCATATGTATCTGACTATATATAATGATAAAAGGTCAAAAGGTAAAGGAAAATAATATGTCAAATTATGTGATTAGCTGCTGTTCAACAGCAGATCTTACCATGGAGCATATGCTCGAGAGAAATATTAAGTACGCATGCTTTCACTATGAGCTTGACGGTAAAGAGTATATGGATGATTTAGGACAGTCCATGCCACTGCCGGATTTCTACAAGGCAATGGAGGCAGGTGCCATGACAAAGACCTCGCAGATCAATCAGGAGGAGTACATGGAGTACTTCAGACAGTTTCTGGATGAGGGATATGATGTGCTTCACTGTACACTAAGCTCAGGTATATCAGGTACAGTCAACTCGGCGAGGCTTGCAAAGGAGGCTCTCGAGGAGGAATACCCTGACAGAAAGATATATGTGATTGATTCGCTGGCAGCATCGTCAGGCTTTGGTCTTTTGATGGATAAGCTCGCTGACCTTAGGGATAGCGGCATGGATATTGATACACTGGCTGATTGGACCATGGAGCACAGACTTGAGGTGAATCACTGGTTCTTCTCATCAGACCTTACATTTTTTATCAGGGGCGGCCGTATCTCAAAGACCGCGGGATTCGTGGGAAATGTGCTGAATATCTGTCCTTTCATGAATGTGAGCAATGAGGGAAAGCTTATTGTGCGTGAGAAAATCCGCACCAAAAAGAAGGCAATAAAGGAGATGCTTGTGAAGATGCAGGCACTCTGCAAGGATGGTGCCGATTATTCGGATAAGGTCTATATATCGAATTCTGCATGCTATGAGGATGCTAAAGCCGTAGCTGATCTGATTGAGGCTGCCTTCCCTAAGATGAAGGGCAAAGTAGAGATAAATGATATCGGTACGACTATAGGAAGCCACACAGGTCCGGGAACAGTTGCATTGTTTTTCTGGGGTAATAAGAGAGAGGATTAGCCGGATATTTTATCTTAAATATCTGATTAGAATAATCAAAATCAATAAAGTTGATTATATTTTTATAAAAAATTAAATTACATCAATTAAAGTGATTAAATATAATCATTCCAATAACTGCGCTTATGTGTTACAATTATATCAGTTCAAACGAAAAGAGGTTTTAAGATGAAAGGATATGAAAAATACGAGCGCAGTTATTTTCTGCCTCCTGAATGCACTTATGACTGGGTTAAGAAGGATTATATAGATAAAGCACCACTGTGGTGTTCGGTTGATTTACGTGATGGCAACCAGGCTCTAATAGAGCCGATGAGTCTTGAGGAGAAGCTTGACTTCTTTAAGATGCTTGTAGATATAGGTTTTAAGGAAATCGAGGTAGGTTTCCCGGCAGCTTCTGAGACAGAGTTCAATTTCACGAGAGCTCTTATTGAGAGGGATATGATTCCTGATGATGTCACTATACATGTGCTGACACAGGCCAGAGAGCATATCATCAAGAAGACCTTCAAGGCACTTGAGGGAGCACCGAGAGCAGTTGTACATCTGTACAATTCCACATCTGTTGCACAGCGTGAGCAGGTGTTTAAGAAGTCAAAGGAAGAGATAAAGCAGCTTGCAGTTGACGGAGCTATTTTACTGAGAGACCTTGCAGCAGAGACTGACGGTAATTTCCGTTTCCAGTATTCACCGGAGAGCTTTTCGGGCACTGAGGTGGATTATGCGGTTGATGTGTGCAACGCTGTGCTTGATGTATGGCAGCCAAAGGCTGATAATAAGGCCATCATCAATATCCCTACCACAGTAGAGAATGCTATGCCACATGTTTTTGCCACACAGATAGAGTATATCGACAAGCACCTCAAGTACAGAGACGGAGTAGTGCTTTGCTTACATCCTCATAATGACAGAGGCTGCGGTGTTGCCACATCAGAGCTTGGTGTGCTTGCAGGAGCTGAGGAGATAGAGGGTACGCTGTTTGGAAACGGTGAGAGAACAGGAAATGTAGATATCGTGACACTTGCCATGAATCTTTACTCACACGGAGTAGATCCACAGCTTGATTTTTCAAATCTGCCTGAGATCAGGGAGAAGTATGAGACATTTACCAGAATGAAGGTAGGCGAGAGACAGCCATATGCGGGAGACCTTGTTTTTTCTGCTTTTTCAGGCTCACATCAGGATGCTATCTCAAAGGGCATGGCATGGAGAGAGGAAAAGAAGCTTGATAAGTGGACGGTTCCATATCTGCCTATAGATCCAAAGGATGTCGGCAGGACATACGAGGCTGATGTTATCCGTATCAACAGCCAGTCAGGAAAGGGCGGAGTGGCATATATCCTTAAGCAGAGCTTCGGTATCAATGTGCCACAGCAGATGAGAGAGCAGGTCGGATACATGGTCAAGCAGGTATCGGACGAGGAGCACAAGGAGCTTTCACCTGAGTGGGTACACAGTATCTTTACAGACAATTATGTGGATTTTCATCCATATTTCACTATACCGGAGTGCCACTTTAAGCAGGTAAACGGCATTTTCGCAGAGGCAGTTATTTTACACAATGACAGCACCAGAAAGGTAGATGCCAATGGAAACGGCCGTCTCGATGCAGTCAGCAATATAATTAAGCAGTATTTTGACATCAGCTTTGAGCTCACTGTATACGAGGAGCATGCGCTTTCACACGGATCTTCATCAAAGGCTATGGCATATGTGGGTATCACAGTTGACGGCAGTATGTTCTGGGGTGCAGGTGTGGATGAGGATATCATCAAGGCATCAATCGGAGCGCTTGTTGTTGCGGTAAACCATTATCTTGCCACCAAGGCTGACAGTCACGTGAAGGATGAGCGCTATATTGCAATGCTCAACTTCATCCAGGCCAACTACAAGACGGTATCGCTTGCAGACATGGCTGCACAGTTCAACCTGACAGAGCCGTATATCTCCAAGTACATAAAGGAGAAGTCAGGCAAGACTTTCGGAGAGCTGGTCACCAATGCCAAGATGAAGAAGGCACGTACACTGCTGAGAAACAGCATCACAACTGTTGAGAATATCGCAATCGAGGCAGGATATCAGAACGTGGAGCATTTTAACAGACAGTTCAAGAAGCTGTATGGAATGACACCGCTTGAGTACAGAAATTCAAGCACAAAATAAGCGGATACAGCATTTTAATATAACTGGATCAATATGCTAAATGACAATTCATTCAGCTGTATTGGTCCGGTTTGCTTTTTATTACTGTACTTTTTATGTGAAAAGCTGCATTAAAATTGTATAAAAATGGGAACAATGGGCTATTGATTGTATTTTATCAAGTAATTTGTTGTTTTTACAACGGATTATATGTACAATGCGGGTATAATATAAATAAAAGATAATTATTCAGAACTATCGATAACAAAGCAGATATTGAGAATTTGTGTTTGGGATGAATAGTTATAATAAAAAGCAACTATTTGAATTATAGTTTAAGAAAGAGAGGAACGTACATGAGCAATAAAACTAGCGCAGTTGTTAAGACAAACCCAAGAAAGGCTGTCATGATAGGATGTGGATTCGTTGGTTCGGCATCAGTTTTTGCACTTATGCAGAGCGGTCTTTTTTCTGAGATAGTTCTCATTGACGCTGATAAGGACAAGGCTGAGGGAGAGGCGATGGATATAAGCCACGGTATTCCTTTTGCCAGACCTATGAAGATATATGCAGGCGGTTATGATGATGTGGCAGATGCTGCTATCATTGTTGTTTCTGCAGGTGCAGGCCAAAAGCCGGGCGAGACAAGACTTGATCTGGTAAATAAAAATGTTGCAATCTTCAAGAGCATCATTCCGGAGATTGCAAAGAGAAATTTCGGTGGAATCTTACTTATCGTTGCAAACCCTGTAGATATTTTAACACAGGTGGCACAGAAGCTTTCAGGACTTCCTGAGGAGCGTGTCATCGGTTCAGGTACCGTGCTTGACAGTGCAAGACTTAAGTACGCGCTTGGAGAGCACCTTGAGGTGGACAGCCGAAGCGTACATGCATTTATAGTAGGTGAGCATGGAGACAGTGAGGTGGTTGCATGGTCATCAGCCAATGTTTCCGGAGTGGAGCTTCACAAGATGTGCGAGATGAGAGGTCACTACAAGCACAAGGAGAATACAGAGGAAATCGCTGCAAACGTAAAGAACAGTGCTTACGAGATAATTAACAGAAAGCATGCGACATATTATGGTATCGCTATGTCGGTCAGACGTATCTGCGAGGTAATCATGCGTGATGAGAAGTCTATTCTTCCTGTTTCACACATGATGCACGGACAGTATGGCATCGACGGTGTGGTTCTCTCAATGCCTGCAATCGTTGGAGCAAACGGAGTGGAGAGCGATATCCCAATCGAGTTAAACGGTGAGGAAGCTTTAAAGCTCAAGGAGTCTGCAGATGCACTTAAGAGCATACTTGACGGGCTTGAGCTGTAAATATCAGGCTCTTAATATTAATTTTGTAATATAAAACTTATATAAAATACTATAAATTCAGTATGGTTTGGGGTATAATGATAACTGTCGGGCTGCATATATTATGTGCTCGGCGGTTATTTGATTTTATGGCAGATAATTATTTAGAATTATCGGGAACAAAAGGAGTATATATAATGAGCGAAAGAAAACAAATCCATCAGGAGTTTCTGACAGGCGAAAGAGCCCTGTTTGCAAGCAACGACCTGGATATATATGATACAATTTTTGATGACGGAGAGTCACCTCTTAAGGAGAGCCATGGCATTAGCCTGACAGGCTGTTTTTTTAGATGGAAATATCCGCTATGGTACTGTAGTGACATAGCTGTAAAGGACTGTACATGGTTTGACATGGCGCGTGCGGGTGTCTGGTATACAGACAATATCTCTGTCACTGATTCAATAGTTGAGGCACCTAAGAACTTCAGGCGATGCAATAACCTAAAGCTTAAAAATGTGACATTTCCAAATGCCCAGGAGACCCTCTGGAGCTGTGATCATGTCGATATCGAGAATGTTTCGGCAAAGGGAGATTATTTTGGCATGAATACAAATAATCTTATCATGAAGAATTTCCAGCTGGTCGGCAACTATTCGTTTGACGGCTCAAGGAATGTAGAGGTGCACGATTCAAAGCTTATCTCAAAGGATGCCTTCTGGAATACGGAAAATGTCACAGTCTATGATTCATTTATTACAGGTGAATACCTTGGCTGGAACGCAAAAAATCTGACACTTATAAACTGCACAATCGAGAGCTTGCAGGGGCTTTGCTACATCGACAACCTTGTTATGAAAAACTGTAAGCTCATAAACACTACATTGGCATTTGAGTATTCTTCGGTAGATGCAGAGATTTGCAGTAAGGTGGACAGTGTTTTAAATCCGACAAGCGGAGTGATAAGGGCAAAGGAGATTGGCACACTGACTATCGAAAAGGACAGAGTTGACCCATCAAAGACTAAGATAATATGTGAGGGAAAATAATCTATGTATGATTTTGACACCGTTGTAGACAGAAGAAATACAGGCTCACTAAAGTGGGATGTGGCAGAAAATGAGCTCCCGATGTGGGTAGCAGATATGGATTTTAAGACAGCACCCCAGATAATAGATGCAATATCAGAGCGTGTTTCTCACGGAGTGTTTGGCTATTCCATCATTCCGGATGAGTGGAATGATGCGTATATTTCGTGGTGGGACAGGCGCCATGGGCTTAAAATCGAAAGAGACAGCCTGATTTTTTGCACAGGGGTCGTACCGGCCATATCATCTACAGTGCGAAAGCTCACAACACCTGGTGAAAATGTGCTTATCATGACACCGGTATACAATATATTTTTTAATTCCATATTTAATAACGGCGTAAATGTGCAGGAAAGCCCGCTTGGATACGAAAACGGCAGATATTTTGTGGATTATGACAGGTTGGAGCATGACCTTTCCAATCCACAGACCTCGCTTATGATATTTTGCAACCCTCACAATCCGTGCGGTATCATCTGGACAAAGGATGAGCTTGCGAAAATAGGTGCACTCTGCAGGAAGTACAATGTGACGGTCATATCAGACGAGATACACTGCGACATCACAGCACCGGGAAAATCATACGTGCCGTTTGCGGCAGCATCAGAGGACTGCGCCGATATAAGCATCACCTGTATTGCTCCGACCAAGTGCTTTAATATGGCAGGCTTACAGACTGCGGCAGTGATGGTGCCAAATAAATTTTTGCGCCATAAAGTATGGCGCGCATTAAATACAGACGAGGTGGCGGAGCCAAACGCATTTGCCATCACGGCAGCAGTTGCAGCGTTCACAAAGGGTGAGCCGTGGCTTGAGGAGCTCAGAAAATATCTCTGGGAAAACCGCAAAACAGTCTGTAGCTTCGTGGCAGAAAATCTGCCGCAGATACATGTAGTGGATGCCGATGCGACATACCTCATGTGGCTTGACTGCAGTGCACTCACAGATGATTCTGTGGCATTTACGCAGATGATTCGTGAAAAGACAGGCCTTTATCTGTCGGAGGGAGCTGAGTTTGGAGGCAATGGACGCTACTTTGTGAGATTAAATATCGCATGCCCTAGGGCAGTGCTTATGGAAGGTCTGGAAAGGTTAAAAAGAGCTCTCGTTTAAGCTGAATATGTACATTTTTTAAAATAAATAAGACCGGTGATCGGCCGGTCTTATCTGGTATAATTAAACATTTATGGCATACAAGATTTAGAAATATATCATGCATACGTTTGTTTTCTGATTCGATAGTTAGTATACACTAACGTGAATTAGAAGTCAATAACAAATGCGGATTTTTGTGATTTTTCTGATTTTTATAAATCAACGTATAAATCAAACGTATAAATCAAAAAAGAAAAGTTTTGCAAACAATAAAATGTATGTTATAATAATATAACTGAATTAAAACGAACGAAAATAAACTCACGGGGGTATTCGAAATGCGAAACAATGAATCATCAGAAAACTATTTAGAGACCATACTTATTCTCAGCAAGAAGCTTCCTGTGGTACGCTCAGTTGATATAGCAAATGAGCTTGGATATAAGAAATCCAGCGTGAGTATAGCCATGAAAAACCTTAGAGAGAAGAACAATATCACAGTTAGTGATGCAGGATTTATCACACTCACAGATTCAGGAAGACAGATAGCAGAGATGATATACGAAAGACATGAGCTTTTGTCAGAGTGTCTTGAGAAGCTTGGTGTTGATAAGGAGATTGCAGCAGAGGATGCATGCCGTATAGAGCATGTCATCAGTTCTGAGAGCTTTGAAGCAATCAAGAAGCATATACATAAGAGATGATGTATGAAACCAGTACCGCAGGGTACTGGTTTTTTAGTGTATCGTTTTTCTTGTATATATGAGAAAAATCATCTATAATAGTGAAGCTGTAATCGGCGACATAAAATCTGAAAGGGGAAAAGATGAAACAGATATTAAAATATTTGAAGGAGTACAAAAAGGAATGCATCTGTGCTCCGTTATTTAAGCTGCTGGAAGCATCCTTTGAGCTTATAGTACCGCTTGTCATGGCGGAAATCATTGATAACGAAATTCCGGCTTCGGACAAGCCATATATATGGAAGATGGGAGGTGTGCTGGTGCTGCTTGCGGCAGTTGGTTTGGTAAGGTCGGTCACAGCACAGTATTTTGCGGCAAAGGCGGCAGTCGGTTTTTCCACAAAGCTTCGCCATATATTGTTTGAAAAGATAGAGTCACTGTCATTCTCAAAGATGGATACAGTGGGCACATCGACACTTATCACGAGGATGACAAGCGATATAAACCAGGTGCAGTCAGGAGTCAATCTGGTGCTTCGACTCTTCCTTCGCTCGCCATTTATTGTATTCGGAGCTATGGCGATGGCTTTTACAGTAAATGTAAGAGCGGCAATGGTTTTTGTTGTTACTATACCTCTGCTTTCAATAGTGGTATTCTCAGTCATGGCTGCAAGCCTTCCGCTTTACAAAAAGGTGCAGAGCTCTCTTGACACAGTGCTTTCACACACCAGGGAGAATTTAGAGGGAACCAGGGTTATAAGAGCTTTCAATAAGCAAAATGATGAGATTGACAGCTTCAACAGGGACAACGAGCTTTTAACCAATATGCAGCAGGTTGTAGGACGAATCTCAGCACTCACCAATCCGCTGACATTTATCATTATAAATATCGCAACAATCGCAGTTATCGTATCAGGCGGCAAGCAGGTATACGCAGGAATCCTCACACAGGGTGAGGTTGTGGCACTTGTAAACTACATGTCACAGATACTTGTCGAGCTGATAAAGCTTGCAAACCTCATCGTACAGGTGACAAAGGCAGTGGCGTGCGGTAATCGTATAGCGGATGTGCTTTCTATTCCATCAAAGCTTCCTGAGAAAAATCCTAAGCTCATTGGTGCAAAGGACGGCGCACCTGAGGTTGAGTTTGACCATGTCTGCATGACCTATGAGGGAGCGGCCGATGAGACACTCACAGATATAAGCTTTGCAGTGCAAAAGGGGCAGACAATCGGAATCATCGGTGGTACAGGTTCAGGAAAATCAAGCCTTGTAAACCTTATCCCGAGGTTTTATGATGCCACAAAGGGTACTATAAGGATTCAGGGAAATGATATAAATGACTACGATGCAGTGCAGCTTCGAGATAAAATCGGTGTTGTAATGCAAAAGGCAGTGCTTTTTGCAGGAACGATAGCCGACAACCTGCGCTGGGGCAAAAATGATGCCACAGAGGAGGAAATGTGGAAGGCACTCGATATAGCACAGGCGACAGAGGTTGTAAAGGGCAAAGAGGGAGGCCTTGACTACATGATAGAGCAGGGCGGCAAGAACTTATCAGGCGGTCAGAAGCAGCGTCTTACAATTGCCAGGGCAGTTGTAAAGGATCCTGACATACTTATACTTGACGACAGTGCATCGGCACTTGATTTTGCTACAGATGCGAGTCTTCGCGCGGCATTAAAGGGCATGCATGGTGACAAGACAATATTTATCGTGTCACAGCGTACCTCATCTATCCAGTTTGCGGACAATATCATAGTGCTCGACGACGGACAGATGGTTGGCTTCGGACCTCATGAAAAGCTGCTTGAGACATGCGAGACCTACAAAGAGATATATGATTCACAGTTTAAAAAAGAGTCGGATATGACCAGACAAAAGGAGGTGTAGAGTATGGCTATGGATAATGCGAAGATGAATAAAGCAGGCACAATGCGCAAGGTATTAAGATACATGAAGAGATATATTCCTTTGCTTGTAATTTCCCTTGTCCTGTCTGTTGTTACAGTGGCGCTTACACTCTATTTTCCAATTCTCACAGGACGCGCAATTGATTTGATTGTAGGAAAAGGAAAGGTTGATTTTACAGCTATGACAGCCATCCTCACAAGAGCAGCAATAATAGTCGTCATAGCGGCAGCAGCCCAGTGGCTTACTAATATCTGCAACAACAGGATGACCTACAACATAGTGAGGGATATAAGGCATGATGCATTTTTAAACATTGAAAAAATGCCACTTTCCTATATTGACAGCCACTCACACGGTGATATGGTCAGCCGTATCATCGCCGATGTAGATACATTTTCAGAGGGACTTTTGATGGGCTTCACACAGCTCTTTACAGGAATTGCAACAATAGCAGGCACGCTTATTTTCATGCTTACAATAGATGTGAAGATATCATGCATTGTAGTGCTCATCACACCTTTGTCACTTTTTGTGGCAAGCTTTATCACTAAAAAGACATATTCCATGTTTCAGCTGCAGACAAGAACAAGGGGAGAGCAGACATCACTCATCGATGAGATAGTAGGAAATGAAAAGGTCGTACAGGCCTTCAACCATGAGGATGAAGCGCTTGAACAGTTTGACGAGATAAATGACAGATTACAGAAATGCTCACTGAGGGCAACATTTTTCTCAAGTCTTACAAATCCGTGTACACGTTTTGTCAACAGTCTTGTGTATGCCGGAGTCGGAATTTTTGGCGCCATGAGTGCACTCACCGGCGGAATCACAGTAGGACAGCTTTCATGCTTCTTATCATACGCCAACCAGTACACCAAGCCGTTCAACGAGAT
>ENA-OPEH01000268-OPEH01000268.1-human-gut-metagenome-genome-assembly--contig:-NODE-268-length-14909-cov-2.539181_pt1 | contig 14909 bp, 10 predicted proteins | sample MGYA00241299_ERZ501532 | MGnify/ENA primary metagenome ERZ501532 (study PRJEB25962, sample SAMEA1969296) | human gut metagenome | biome: human gut; feature: human-associated habitat; material: faeces...
CTGCCGCTGGGGTCTGTCAGCAGGTCTTTCTGGTTGCTGGTGGCTATAAAGGAGGCGTAGCGTCTTATTTCCTGGATGGCGGTGCCGTAAGGCTTGCGCAGGTTTGCCACGGGTTTCTGCAGCAGATGCTTTAGAAAACCTTGCTGATTGACGCTGATTTGGTCGAATTCGTCGATGTTTATCAGGAAAAAGCGGCCGAGGCTCCGCTCTGCGTCCTGCTTGCTTTTGAAGTCGATACTGTCGGTATATCCGAAGCGCAGTTCGGGTGGCAGCAGGATGCGGCAGAAGGTACTTTTACGATAGCCTTGGGCTCCGACCAGTAGGGGAGACGTGTTGTTTCCATGCTGACGGTCGATGTTTTGCCAGTGCGCCGTCATGCTGAGAAACCAGCGGTAGAAGAGTTCCCGCCAGTACGGATTGTTGCAGGGGACGAGGTCGGCCAATGCGCGGATACGGTCCTTGCCGTCCCAATGTCCGGTGCTGTTCAGATATTCTTCGATGGGGTTGTACAAGGGAATGGCGTCCGAGTTGAGGTAGCGTGCCACATCTCTGTCCCATACGCTGATTCCTTCTTTCAGGGCATTCTGTCCGATACTGCTTCTTACCCGCTGGTCGGCAGGGCGGAAATGGAAGTGTATGGAGTCCCGTTGGCGGAATTCCAATTCTCCCAGCACGGTGTTCCAGCGGAACTCATAGCGTCTGTTCATGAATTCTTCCAGGCGGAAGGCGGTGATTTGGTCGCGGGTCATGCTGCTGCGGGTGCCGAAGCCTTTGCATTCGCGGTAGAGGTTGTGCAGGGTCATGCGCACCAGTTGTTCATCCGCTTCGCGGTAGTAGTGCATCATGACTTGACGTACTGCCTCTTCTTCGGGAATGCCGGCTTTGTAGCAATGCCCGGCAAGCAGGTAGAGCAGGGGGCGAAGGTCATCGCCCCGTTTCCAGTTTTCCAGCTCTTCGAAGGTACGGTTCAGGGCGGCTTCGAAGAGGATGGAGAAGGTTTGGGAGGCCGGATAGCCGGGGGCAATGCGCATCAGCGGGTTTGCTTCGGTCTGTTTCCGTTGGCCGAAGGTGGGCTCGTCGGGCACGGACAAAGGCTGTTCCAGACAGAAAGGGACGGCAGACGGATTGTAATAGGGACGGTCATCGAGCGTCATGCGGCAGCTTTGCTCCACGGCAGGTTCTTTCAGTGTGACGGGGTAGGGGAGCAGGGGCTGGTAACAGTTTACGGCGAGCCGGTAGGCAGCGGTATGAAACAGCCTGATTTTTTCTTCCTGCCTGGGGCGCGAACCGTCGGGGGTGGCAAACAGTACCCATATTTTTACGCTTCGTCCGCTGCTTCCGCAAAAGGCGGCAAAAGTTTGCGGCAGCAGGGCCGCCTGGCGCTTTACTTGCTCCACTTCCACGGCATTGGCCAGGTGGTTGACTTCAATCTGTACCAGTCCGTTGTAGGTTTTCAGGTATCTTTCCCCCTCTTTGCTGCGGGCATATTCTGCGGCAGGGCAGATGCGTGGCAGTTTGTCTATGCAGGGGTAGTGTCCGTTGCTTCCGGTGATGTGGGGAATGAGGCTGCGCAAGGCGGATATGTGTCCGGCTTTGTTCTCGGTTTTCATCTTCTCCATCAAGGTGTCGCTGGGCCATGTGCTGAATGTCTCTTTGCCGGTTTCACGAGCGGTGCGTATAAGGGTAAGTTTCATGGGTTGTTTGCTGTATTAAAGTCCGCAAAGCTACTGAAAAATGACGGGACAGCCGAGGAAAAGTGGAATTATGATGAAACTTCTCATACTTATTTTTTATTCCGGCTGTACGTCGTAATCCGACTGGTTTTTCACGCCGACAATGTCTTGCTTCCTCACCTCGGTTGTTAATATGTGCTGCAACTGCTGTGAGGTCAGCGTCTCGGTGGGAGAGAACTCAGCCGACTTCATATAGCTTAAAATGGCATTGCGCAGCTGACCTCCTTCCGGAGTGTGGCGAATTGCTTCGAGGTTGCTCATACAAACCAATACCTTACCGTTGTCTACGGCAAATTCGAACAGCAAGCCTAACTTGTGGTTCCGTTCCACATTGTCTACTACTTGGATAAGCGGCTTGTATTCGTGGCGCGTAGCATTCAGAATAAAGGGGCGGGCATGGCGTACGATGCTCCACCATTGCCAGTTGCTATGGCACTCGGTGGGGAACTGCCGGAACAAGGGATGTTTCTCGTCCATCAGCAAGGAGAGGGTGCCCGGCGAAACTTCGCGGCCGGCGTTTTCCGAAATGCTTTTGAACATGGCATAGTTCCAGTAGTCAGGAGTAAAAAGTCCACCTACACTCTGTTCTTCAATGGCTTTGTGGTCGGGTATAAGCAGTATCTTCCCTCCTTGGCTCAGTCTCTTTCGCGCCTCGTCATCCAAGGACTGACAGATGAAGATGTCCGCTTCGCTTTCCGGTGTCCGGTCGGGGTATACCCATAAGTTATAATAGTTATGATAATTCCCGGTGGTCAGTGTCAGTCGCAATTGGGCAGGCTTGTCTATTTCGGTAAGGGTGCTTTTCAACTCGCCCACCTGCATTACTTTTCCTTGCTCTACATGGGCGGGGACTTTGCCTTCGCGAACAAAAGTTACGCTGTCACTCAGGCTTTCCAGACGCCAGCATAATGCATCAGACCATGGTTGCTCTTCGTAATTTGTCAGGGCGAGTCCTATGTTCAGCTCTTCTTTGTTGCTGTAACAGTAGGTGTCCATAAGCGCCAGCGGTACCACCGGAGCACAAAAGCCGCGGAATGTTTCGGGAGTGACAATGCCTTTGCTGTCCATGAAAGCATCCAGAATGCCTACCAGTGCCGAGCCTTGTCCGGGAAAGTCTTGAAGGTCGAGCATCTGGAATCCGCCTAAACCGGCAGTGCGCAGGCCGTATTCAATATCAGCCTTGTAGCATTCGACGGCAAACCGGCCGGTGGCCTGATGGAATGCGTCAATCTGGTTCTGCAATCCATTTTCATTGAGCCGGTCACGGAATATCTCCAAGTTATATGGATGCAATACGCCGGTGTATTTCTCCAACTCCTTGTAGTCGGGATAAATTTGGAACTGTCCGGTTTCGTGACTGATGACCGGTCGGGGAGATTTCGCTATGGCAGCAGTATAATCCGCACGGGTATTGGGACGGGTGTTGTTCAAGATACCTCCTTTTTCGGCATCGACAAAAGCAAACGAACTGCGTACGTGCGTTGTATAGCCTTCGCCCCCTCCTACCCGGCAGGTTGTCAGATAATCTTCACCGTCTATGGCACCTCCCCAACCCAGGAAGTTGTTGGAACCGAACGAATAGAGATGGCGGTTGTCATGTTTTCTGAATCCGTCCAGCCAATTGCGCATCAGGTCAACGTCGCCACCCAACTCGTTGCCCAGTCCCAACATGGTGAATGAGGGGTGATTGCCCATGTAGTCGAGGGTCATATAGGCTTCGTTCAGCAAGAAGTCATTCAAGCGATGGTTGTCCGGTGAAATGCTTCCCCATAAAGGCAACTCGGCTTGGAAATAGATACCCTCGATGTCGGCAGCGGCAAAAGCGGCGCGGGGCGGGGTGTAGGAATGGCAACGGTAGTAGTTGATGCCATAACTCTTGGCTGTCTGAAAAACTTTTCGCCAGGACTTTACATCCATCGGCGCATATCCGGTAAGTGGGAATACGCAAGCGTCGTGTTTGCCGCGCAAGAAGGTCTTGAAGCCGTTTATGGTGAACTGAGTACCTTCGGTGGCAAAGTCGCGCATACCGAAATCTGTTATTATATTGTCTTTACCCTCGTTTGTGGCAAGGGTCACGTTCAGTGCATAAAGTGTGGGGTGGAATTCGCTCCATGTCTGCATCCGGTTGCCCATGTCGAGCACCAGTTCTATCTTATTTTCACCTTTGCTCAAGCCGACTTGTTTTTCCATGTCCGGCAACTGGTGTTCTTGTTGGGTGTTCCACGTCTTGGCAGAAAGGGTCACTATGCCCGATTGCTCTGAATCGCTGTATATGTTTACATGGATGCGGGCCTTTTTCTCCTTTACAGATGGGTAGACTTGTACCTGCTTGAGATAGGTGTGTGGGGTCGCTTCGATGTAGAAGTCGCCCAGAATACCGTTCCAGTTGGTTTGTGTGCCGTCGGTCCAGGCATGCGAGCTTTGGATTTCGGCTGGTACGGAGCTGGGGGAATTGTCAATGCGTATCTTTATATGGTGGCTGCCGGGTGCCAAGGCCGGCAGGCTATAGCAGTGAGGTGCATAGATATGTCCCAACGTGCCTATACTGTCTCCATCTATCCAGAGAGTGCTGGGTTTTGTACGCTCCATGAAAAGTATCAGGCGTTTCCCTTCCATCTGTACGGGAATTTCAACATCTTTTTCATATTCTACGATGCCGGAGTAGGGATAAGTCCGTGTCAACTGGGAGGTTACATTGGTGGGATGCCTGCCGTCTCCCAACTTGTTTTCATCCGTCGTACCGGGCAATGTGCAGTTCCCTAATGAACTGTTCCAATTTCCTGATAAATCGATTCGTTCTCTTATTGTCTGGAATTCTTTTTTGTCTGTACATGATGCCAGACATGCCAATAAGCATAATACAATGAAATTTCTCATAAACTACCTGTTTTTCATGGCCGGTGATTGATTGACCGGTTGCAAATATAGGGCATTGCTCCCGTCTCTCTGTATACAAAATGTTTCCAATTATGTGACGGGATGTTTTTTATTGCTATCTTCATGCTTGATATTAGTGTTGTTGAGTGTTCGTCATTATAACCAATCTTTTCACCATACGTCGTTACTCTATTGATTTTTCCGTGTGCTGCAACCGGTAAAAGTTTTTCTGTCTTTCAATCTTGTTCTGCAGTTCCTCTTCGGTGGGCATATAAAGCATGCATTTGGATACTGTTACTAAATTGGAAAAACGGCAATTTGTGTAGGCGTAAATCTTGGAAAAGTGGCATAAATCCTTTATATTTGCAATGGAAAAGAGGCATAGTGTGATTATTGCATTTAATAATCGAATAAACAAGAATAGGTTATGATAAAAAGAAAGATAGATGATTACATTCGCAATTACTACGAAACTAACCGTAACGCCCTGCTTATTACTGGAGCACGACAAATAGGTAAGACATATTCCATTCGTCAGTTCGGTAAGACGTTTAAAAGTTTCATTGAAGTCAATTTCGTCGAGATGCCCGAAGCGGTGGATTTGTTCAAGGGAGCAAAGAGCAGCGGTGATATTCTGCTCCGTCTATCGGCAATCACCTCCGTGCCGCTCATCAAGGGTGAAACGCTCGTCTTTTTCGACGAAGTACAGCAATGTCCCGATATTGTTACGGCAATTAAGTTTCTGGTGGATGACGGTTCGTATCGTTACATCTTGAGCGGTTCGTTGCTGGGCGTAGAATTGAAAGACCTGCGCTCGGAACCGGTTGGCTACATGGGTGTAAAGGATATGTTCCCACTCGATTTCGAGGAGTTTATTTCGTGTGTGGGTATAAATGACGCCGTTATCGGGGCATTGCATGAGGCATGGCGGAATCGCACTGCCGTCGATGAGTTTGTCCACGGCAAAATTATGGAGCTGTTCCGGCTCTATCTTGTTGTGGGCGGTATGCCTGCGGTCGTGAGCAAATATCTCGAGAGTAACAACCTGCAAGAGGTGATGACTGTGCAGCAGGATATCATTCGTCTGTACAAACGTGACATCGCCCAGTATGATCCTAATAACAAACTCTACATCGAGGAGATTTTTAATCTTATTCCCCCTGAGCTAAACGCTAAAAACAAACGCTTCATACTGAAACGATTGAATGAGCACGCAAAGTTCGACCGGGTCGAGAACAGTTTTTTATGGCTGCGGGCGTGGCGCTACCCGTCTATAATGTGGAGGAGCCGAAAATGCCGCTCCTGCTTGCACGTTCACGCAATCTGTTCAAACTCTTCCAAAGTGATATCGGACTGCTGGCCAGCCAATATGCCGAGGGCATTCAGATGCGGATTATAAAAGGTGATAAGGACATCAATTTCGGTTCAATTTACGAGAATGCCGTAGCGCAGGAGTTGGTGGCTCACGGCATTGTTCCCTACTATTACAACAACAAGAAGCGCGGTGAATTGGATTTTGTTATTGAGCTTGAGGGTAAGGTACTGCCTATTGAGGTAAAATCAGGTAAAGATTACGAGACACACCGCGCTTTGTCCAACATCATGGATTGCGAGGAATACGACTTCTCCGAAGCAGTTGTGTTCAACAACGGTAATCTGCGCGTCGCAGGTAAGATTATCTATGCCCCGATCTATATGGCGATGTTCTTCGAGAAAAGCAATGTTGCTCCGACTTTTTATAAAGTGGATTTATCGGGACTGTAAAGTGTTCTATTCGGAAAATAATGCTTGCTATTGAAAAAGATTAGCATTCCTTTGCCAGGCCCCCTGCTTTTCATTATCTTTGCCTCTGTAGTTTGTAGTTGCGCACAGTCGTGGAATGTCTTTCTCATAGTTGTGAAGAAGGTGTATCACAAATATGAAGAAGGTAAACCACAGCTGTGCGCATCTTTTTTTGATAAGCTTTCAGCAGAAGGAAGAACGCTTCTTTGCGTAAGGAAGACCCATGCTCTGCCTAATGAAAGCCGGTACTTTGCATGAGCGAAACCTGCAGACAGCAACAGAAATGAATCTAAAAATGGAGGAAAGAATATGGCAATTTTATTTGATTGGTACGAAAACCCGAAAACGAAGGATAAACAAGGGGAAGAGCTGACCCTGCACCCCCGGATTAAACTGAACGGCTCCACAACGACCGATGAACTGCGCAGGCATATACAAGAATACTGCTCGCTGACCGAGACGGATGTACTGGCGGTACTCGATGCTTTGTCGCATTTTGTGGGACGCGAGCTGGGGGAGGGCAGGCAGGTACATTTGGACGGCATCGGTTACTTTGTTCCTACGCTGACCTGCACGGAACCGGTGACACTGGAGACAAAGCGGAAAAGTACTAAGGTAAAGTTGAAAAACATCACTTTCAGACCGGACAAGGCGCTGCGCAGTGAGATAGGAGTATTGAAGGTAAAGCCGCTGAAATTGCGGAATCTCACGAAAAAGAGGCTGACGGATGATGAGGTGAAGCAAAAAGTGGTGAACTATCTACGTAAGAATGAGTTCATCACCCGCAGTGTTGTACAGTCGATTTGCGGCATGACCCGCACGACTGCGACGCGGCAGATTCGTCGTCTTTGTGAGGAGAATGTGTTGGTGAACAAAGGGTTGCAGAAACAGCCGATTTATTTTTTGAAGGAAAAAGAGTCGGTTGATGCGTATAGGGCTTGCATGGATTGCGTCATGTAAGCAAAATCTGCCTGCATGCTTGCATGAGGTCTGCTTGCATGGCGCAATCTGTTGTAAATTAGTGCGCTATGTCATTTCATGCAAGCATGTAAGTAAAACATGCGATAAAACTGCAGTTGTAGATTAGGAATACCTATAATCGGCAGACGAGAAATTAAAGAATGAAAACAACGCGGCAGAAGGATAGTTTTTATTATTTTTGCAATCAATTCTCAATAGTTATTTAAAAAATATGGCAAAGAAAAATTCAACAGCTAAAGATACGGAGCTGTCACTCTCGTTTTTTGGGAAAGTGGCAGCGTTATTTAGAAGTGAAACTGTTCATTTCGTTATCGGCTTGGTACTGGTAATCTTTTCGGTTTATTTGTTGCTCGCCTTTTCGTCGTTCTTTTTCACGGGAGCGGCAGACCAGAGCATCATTGACGGAGGCAGTGCGCAGGAGCTGATTTCCACCAATAATGGGGTGAAGAACTACGCCGGTAGCCGCGGTGCGCAGTTGGCCAGCTATCTGATAAATGATTGTTTCGGCGTATCGTCTTTCCTGATTCTCGTGTTCCTGGCTGTGGCGGGATTGAAGCTGATGCGGGTGCGTGTGGTGCGCTTGTGGAAGTGGTTCATCGGCTGTTCGTTGATGCTGGTGTGGTTCTCGGTATTTTTCGGTTTTGTGTTTGTAGACCAGTACAAGGACTCTTTCCTCTATCTGGGCGGTATGCACGGATACAATGTCAGCAACTGGCTTGTGTCTCAAGTCGGTGTGCCGGGAGTATGGCTGCTATTGTTGGTAACTGCCATCTGCTTCCTCATCTATCTGAGTGCACGGACTGTCATCTGGTTGCGCAGATTGTTCAGTCTCAGCTTCTTGAAGCGTAAGGAGAAGGCGGAAAGCGTGCAGGGTGAAACGCCGGAAGAGTTCAAGACCTCTTGGGGTGCAAAGGAAAAGACTACTGCTCCGACACCGGAAGCTGCGGAGCCGGAAAAGGTTCTTGAAAAGGAGGAGGAGATTGCCACAGAGGAAGAAGAGCCCGAATCGCTGAATGAAATCACCCTTGACTTGGGTGGAAGTGATGGAAAGATAAAGCCTGCCAAGTCTGCGGATGAGGACGTTACCATGACTTTTGAGACTCCTGTACCGGAGCCGATGCCCCCTTTTCGGGAACAGCCGGTAGAGAAGGAGCCGGCATTCCAGGTTGAGAAGGCTGAAGAGGAGGAGTATGTGGGTACGGAGAAGGAGCCGTACAATCCCCGTCTGGATTTGGAAAACTATCATTACCCCACAATAGACTTGATGAAGCATTACGATGACAATGGTCCGACCATTGACATGGTAGAGCAGAACGCGAACAAGGATAAGATTATCAATACTCTGCGTAGTTTCGGTATAGAAATCAGTACCATTAAGGCGACGGTAGGTCCTACGGTGACACTGTATGAAATCACTCCCGAGCAGGGCGTCCGTATTTCGAAGATACGCGGTCTGGAAGATGATATTGCCCTCAGCCTTTCGGCGCTCGGCATCCGTATCATCGCTCCCATTCCGGGAAAGGGTACGATTGGTATCGAAGTGCCCAACTCCAATCCGAAGATTGTATCCGGTCAGAGCATTATCGGCAGCAAGAAGTTCCAGGAGTCTACTTACGACTTGCCCATCGCACTGGGTAAGACGATTACGAATGAAGTGTTTATGGTGGATTTGTGCAAGATGCCGCACGTGCTCGTTGCCGGTGCTACCGGTCAGGGTAAGTCTGTGGGGTTGAATGCCATCATCACCTCCTTATTATATAAGAAGCATCCGGCAGAGCTGAAGTTTGTGCTGGTAGACCCCAAAAAAGTAGAATTCAGCATCTACTCCGTGATTGAGCATCACTTCCTCGCGAAATTACCCGACGGGGAAGATGCCATCATTACGGACGTCACGAAGGTGGTGCAGACTTTGAACTCCATCTGTGTGGAGATGGATACTCGCTATGACTTGCTGAAAGCTGCCCATGTGCGCAATATCAAGGAGTATAACGAGAAGTTCATCAACCGTCGTCTGAATCCGGAAAAGGGGCATAAGTTCATGCCTTATATCGTAGTCGTTATCGACGAGTTCGGTGACTTGATTATGACAGCCGGTAAGGATGTGGAACTGCCCATCGCACGTATCGCCCAGTTGGCGCGTGCCGTGGGTATACATATGATTATCGCTACACAGCGACCGACAACAAACATCATTACGGGTACGATTAAAGCCAACTTCCCGGCGCGTATCGCCTTCCGTGTATCGGCAATGGTCGATTCGCGTACCATCCTCGACCGTCCGGGAGCCAACCAGCTGATAGGCCGCGGTGATATGTTATTCCTGCAGGGAGCTGACCCGGTGCGTGTGCAGTGTGCCTTTATCGATACGCCCGAAGTGGCGGAGATTACGAAGTTTATCGCCCGCCAGCAGAGTTACCCCACTGCTTTCTATCTGCCCGAATATGTGGATGAAAATGCAGGAGGTGATTTGGGGGATGTGGATATGGGACGTCTCGATCCTTTGTTCGAGGATGCAGCCCGTCTCGTTGTTATTCACCAGCAGGGTTCCACATCGCTCATTCAGCGTAAGTTTGCCATCGGTTATAATCGTGCCGGCCGCATCATGGACCAGTTGGAGAAAGCGGGGATTGTGGGACCGGCGCAAGGTAGTAAGGCGCGTGAGGTGTTCTGTATAGATGAGAGCGACCTGGAAATGCGGTTAAACAATTTGCAATAAGGAATGGTTATTTATAGAATGATGAAACTTGATAAGCTTTTACTTGGTGTGCTATTGCTGTTGTTTGCTGTGCCGATGTCGGCACAACAACCGGATGCCAAGAATATATTGGAGCGTACAGCCGAAGCCTTTCGGAAAGCGGGAGGGGTGAAGCTGGCGTTTACCGTGAACGAACAACAAGGCTCTTATGCGGGAGTTCTCTATCTGGAAGGTGAGAAGTTTGTGGTTGAGACCGAGGGAATGAAGACTTGGTTTGACGGACATACGCAGTGGAGCTATGTGGCTTCGGCAGATGAGGTGAATGTATCGGAACCTACGCAGGAGGAATTGCAGACTCTTAATCCGTATGCTTGGTTGTCCCTCTACAAGCAGGGATACAGATTGAAGTTGAGCAGTGTCGGTGGTAAGCAAGACAAGTCTGTTTATTACATCACCATGACTGCTGCCGACAAGAGAAAAGACCCTGAAAGTGTCTATCTGTTTGTGACAAAGGATACGTATCGTCTGCATCAAGTGGACTTGGCACCACGGGGGAGTAAGTATATGACTACTATCCTTATTGATAGCTACCAGACAGGACAATCCTATCCGGATAGTTTCTTTGTCTTTGACAAAAAAGCCTATCCTACAGCTGAAGTCATCGACATGCGCTAAATAGTAAATTGTAAATAGTCAAATAGTAAATAATATAATGATGGAAACAGAAAAAGTAAAATGTCTGATTATCGGTTCGGGTCCTGCCGGCTATACTGCCGCTATTTATGCAGGCCGTGCCAATCTTTCACCGGTACTTTATGCAGGATTGCAGCCCGGTGGCCAGTTGACAACCACTACTGATGTGGAGAATTTCCCCGGTTATCCCCAAGGTATCGGAGGTCCGGAATTAATGGAAGACCTGCGGAAGCAAGCCGAACGTTTTGGTGCAGATTTGCGTTATGGAGTTGCTACCGCAGCCAATCTTGCTGAAGCACCTTACAAGATTACGATTGATGACGAAAAGATGATTGAGGCTGAAACGCTGATTATTGCTACAGGTGCCGCTGCGAAGTATCTGGGGCTGGAGGATGAAAAGAAATATGCGGGAATGGGTGTCAGCGCTTGTGCCACTTGTGACGGTTTCTTCTACCGCAAGAAAACGGTAGCTGTTGTAGGGGGTGGAGATACTGCCTGCGAGGAAGCTGTTTACCTTGCCGGACTGGCTGCCAAGGTTTATCTGATTGTCCGCAAACCTTATCTTCGCGCTTCCAAGATTATGCAGGAGCGTGTGATGAAGCATGACAAGATTGAAGTACTGTTCGAACATAATGCCGTAGGCTTGTTTGGAGAGAACGGTGTGGAAGGTGTACATTTGGTACAGCGTATGGGTGAACCTGATGAGAAGCGCTATGATGTAGCTATTGACGGTTTCTTCCTGGCTATCGGCCATAAACCCAACTCAGATATTTTCAAACCTTATGTAGATACGGACGAAGTAGGTTATATCGTCACCGAGCCGGGAACACCGCGTACGAAAGTGCCGGGCGTATTCGCCGCCGGAGACGTTGCTGATTCTCACTATCGTCAAGCCATCACCGCTGCCGGAACTGGTTGCCAGGCAGCCATTGAAGCGGAAAGATATTTGTCTGCGAAAGGACTGATTTAGTGATTAGTGATTAGGGGTTAGGATGGTAACAATGTGTTTTTATTATGCTAACCCCTAATCGCTTATCCCTTGTCACTTATTCCTTATCCTATCTTGCTGATTTTCTTCAGCTTTTCTTCGTCTATGATTTTGATTTTACGTCCGTCGATGGTGATTAACCGTTCTGTGGCAAACTGTGACAACGTACGTATGGCGTTGGAAGTGGTCATGTTTGACAAATTGGCCAGATCTTCACGCGAGAGATAGATACTCAAGGTGGAGCCGTCTTCCTCCAAACCATAACTTTCTTTGAGGAACAGCAGGGATTCTGCGAGTCTTCCGCGGATATGTTTCTGCGTCAGGTTTACGGTACGTTCATCGGCAATGCCCAAGTCAACGGACAATTGCTTGATGAAGAACATGGCAAGGTCGTTGTTTTGTGTGAGCAGAGTCATCAAGGCAGTCATGGGGATTTGGCAAACAAGAGACGGCTCGAATGCAGATGCTGCCGTGACATAGTCTGTTTTTGCAAAGTAAGGGCGGTAACCGAAATATTCGACAGGTTTAATCATACGGATAATCTGGCTTCTACCACCGACTCCGTCTTTATAGATTTTGACCTTTCCACTCAGCAGACACATCAAATGCGTAGGTGTCTCGCCTTCGCAATGGATGACTTCGTTTTTTTTGTAGTTCTGGAGTGTGAAGTGGTTGGCGAGGAATTCCCGTTGTTCGTCATTCAAGGGAGACCATATATCTGCAATCAACTCCGGAACATTAATATCAGACAAGTTTACTTTTACCATAACTGCTGCAAAACTGTGTTATACAGCACAAATGTAAAAAGAAAAAATTAAATATTGCACAAATATGACAAAAAGATGTCGTAGGGGGGGAGATAAAGGAAAATCTATATATTTACGATTAGACGATTTACGATTGAAGTTTGTATTGTTAAACAACTGCTCATTAGCAGGTGGGTTTATGATTGTATGAGTAACTCCAATCGTAAACCGTCAAATCGTAAATCGTAGTAACTTAATTGTTTATCGTAGTATCTCTATCCCCCTCCCTGCGGGGGAGGGGTTAGGGGAGAGGCCTACTTAGTGAACAGCAGCTCCCTATACTTCGGAAGCGGCCAGATTTCATCATCAATTTCCATCTCAAGGTGGTCGATGTGGTCACGGATACTTTCCAGATAAGGGCGTACGGTTTCTTCGTAAGCGAAGGCCTTGTCTTTGTAGTTATCCATGTGGTTGGCTACTTTGCGGGCTTCGGTCATTTCGCGTACTTGTACCTTGATGGCTGTTACGCGCTTGGAGATTTCGCGTACAAGCTCTTTCCGGTCGGCACTGAGGACTTCGTATTCTTCGGGAGAGAAGGTCTCGCGCAGGCCACGGAGATTTTCCAGCAGACGGTTTTGGTAGATAACGGCAGTCGGTACGATGTGGTTGATGGCAAGGTCGCCCAGCACACGGCTTTCTATCTGTACCTTCATGGTGTATTTCTCCAGTTCTACTTCCAAGCGGCAGGCAAGCTCCGTTTCGTTGAAGATACGTTCGCCGATGAGTACGGAACGGGACTGGTTATCCATGTAGTGCATCAAGGCTTCGGGAACGTGGCAGATGTTGGTCAGCCCACGGCGGGCGGCTTCCTGCTTCCATTGTTCGGAGTAGCCGTCACCCTCAAAGCGGATAGGCTCGGAGGCGATGATGGTCTCTTTCATAATGCGGAAGATGGCTTCATCCTTGCCGACTCCTTCTTCCATCAGTTTGTCGATGGATACTTTGAACTCGTTCAGCTGATTGGCCATAGCCGCATTGATGGCAATCATGGCGGCGGCGCAGTTGGCAGATGAACCTGCGGCACGGAACTCAAAGCGGTTGCCGGTGAAGGCGAATGGAGAAGTACGGTTACGGTCGGTGGTATCCAGTAATATTTCGGGAATACGTCCGATGCCTAATTTCAGTGTTGTCTTTTCTTCCGATGTCATCTTGCTGCTGCTTATCTGGCGGGCTATCTCGTCGAGGATGGAAGACAGCTGTTTGCCCAGGAAGATGGACAGAATGGCGGGAGGCGCTTCATTGGCTCCCAGACGGTGGCTGTTTCCGGCACTCATGATGGAGGCGCGCAGCAAGTTCTGGTTTTTGTATACCATCATCAGTACGTTTACCAGGAAGGTAAGGAACAGCATGTTCCCTTTCGGATTCTTGCCCGGTGCAAACAAATTGATACCCGTATCGGTGCAAAGCGACCAGTTGTTGTGCTTGCCGGAGCCGTTCACGCCGTTGTAGGGTTTTTCGTGAAGCAGTACGGCGAAGTGATGCTTGCGTGCGATGCGTTTCATCAGATCCATCACAAGCTGGTTGTGGTCGTTGGCAAGGTTGGCATTCTCAAAGATAGGCGCCAGCTCAAACTGGTTGGGAGCTACTTCGTTATGGCGGGTCTTGACCGGGATACCCAGTTTGTGACATTCGATTTCCAGTTCTTTCATAAAAGCTGTGACACGTGGGGGGATGGAGCCGAAATAGTGGTCCTCCAGCTGCTGGTCTTTGGCCGAGGAGTGTCCCATCAGGGTACGTCCGGTCAGACAAAGGTCCGGGCGGGCATTGTACAGTGCCGAGTCGACGAGGAAATATTCTTGTTCCCAGCCTAAATTGGTATAAACGCGTGTGATATTCTTGTCGAACAACTGGCATACGTCTGTCGCTGCTTTGTCTACGGCTGCCAAGGCTTTGAGCAATGGAGTCTTGTAGTCGAGCGCTTCGCCGGTATAAGAGATGAAGATAGTGGGGATGCAAAGTGTGGTATCTACCACAAAGGCAGGTGAGGAAACATCCCAAGCAGTATATCCTCGTGCTTCGAATGTGTTTCTGATACCTCCGTTGGGGAAAGAGGATGCATCCGGTTCCTGCTGGATGAGCAGTTTGCCGGAAAAACGTTCGATCACTTCTGTTCCTTCGCCGAATTCGATGAAGCCGTCATGCTTTTCAGCAGTTCCATCCGTTAGGGGTTGGAACCAGTGCGTGTAGTGGGTGACGTTGAGGGATTTTGCCCAACTTTTCATGCCGTTGGCAATCAAGTCTGCCATTTCGCGGTTGATGGGAGTGCCTTTTTCAATGGCGTCGGTTACGGCTTTGTAGGCTTCACGGGGCAGGTATTCCTGCATTTTCTTACGGTCGAAGACATGGCTGCCGTA
>ENA-OPEH01000307-OPEH01000307.1-human-gut-metagenome-genome-assembly--contig:-NODE-307-length-13237-cov-1.960780_pt1 | contig 13237 bp, 10 predicted proteins | sample MGYA00241299_ERZ501532 | MGnify/ENA primary metagenome ERZ501532 (study PRJEB25962, sample SAMEA1969296) | human gut metagenome | biome: human gut; feature: human-associated habitat; material: faeces...
AGTGTGGCGACAGCCGTAATCTGCGCGGTGTCGGTGCTTGTAATCGCATGCCCGTGCGCTCTCGGACTCGCCACGCCAACAGCCATCACCGTGGGTATCGGCAAAGCCGCCGAGCATCACATTCTCATCAAAGACGCAACCGCCCTTGAACGCATCTGCAAGGCTACCGACATCGTGCTCGACAAAACCGGCACCATAACCGAAGGCAAACCGATTGTGGTTTCAGCAAAGATTTCAGCCGACGCCACCGACGAGGATCTCGGGGTGATGCTCGCCGCCGAAAAGCAGTCGGAACATCCACTTGCCGGTGTGCTTGTGGCTTCGCTCGAAGACCGCGGCATCACGCCTTCCAATACCGACAAATTCGCAGCAATCGTGGGAAAAGGTGTGGAAGCTCACCACAACGGACAGCTCTACTGGGTGGGAAGCGAGCTGATGGCACACGAACGCAACGTTAAGAATTCCGACATAAAAGCCAACGCCCACGGCGGCACAACTATCTATTTCGCCTGCTCGCGGTGTTTGTGCTTGCCGACATGGTCAAGGAAACTTCCGCGCCGGCAATCGCCTCGCTGAAACGGCTCGGTCTGAGGGTGTATATGCTCACTGGCGACAACAACGCCTCTGCCGCAAGAGTGGCTGAGGAAGTGGGTGCTACTGGCTTCAAGGCCGAGATGCTGCCCGACGACAAGGAAAAATATATCCTCGACATGCAACACCGCGGACGCATCGTGGCAATGGCAGGCGACGGCATCAACGACTCCTCTGCGTTGGCACGTGCCGATGTATCGATAGCCATGGGCAACGGAACCGATATTGCAATTGAGACAGCGATGGTGACCCTGCCGACGTCCGACCTGCAGATGCTGCCGCGCGTTGTGCGTCTGTCGAAGAAAACGATGCGCATCGTGCATCAGAACCTTTTCTGGGCATTCATCTACAACATTATCGGGCTGCCGGTTGCCGCCGGACTGTTCGGTGTAATGCTCGACCCTATGTGGGCAAGCGCCGCAATGGCGGTAAGTTCGGTGACGGTGGTGCTCAACAGTCTGCGTCTTAAATTGGTGAAAGTAAAATAATAATGCCATGAAACGTGCGATTGCAACATTGGCAATGCTGCTGTGCATGGTTTCGCTCCAGGCACAGACGCTGCTCATCTATGGCGGCAGCGACCATGATGTGTTTCTCGGAAAGCTGAACGCCGACTGCTACGACAGCGAGTCGATATGGAATGAATACGGGACCTACGGAAGCAAATACAGCAGCAAGTCTATCTGGAACGAATACGGGACCTACGGGAGTGAGTACAGCAGTTACTCGCCTTGGAACGAGTATGCCTCAACGCCTCCGGTAGTTGTCGACTCGCGCGGCAATTTCTATGGCTATCTGACAGCAAACGAATTCATCTCCCAACGCTACTCCTCAAGATTGGTCGATTTCATATGCCGCCACTACAAGCAAATACGTGACGACCTGAGCAGTTGGTACAACGAACTGTTCTGACCGCTACTGCCAACATAAAATACTTTGTGCCGTTTCTTCGTTAGAAATATTACTTTTTAGACAACAAAGTTATGCCAAAATACGCAGATAAAAAAGTATTTAGCAAACGAATTCTGTGTAATCACGAAATGGTTTTTATTCCGCTAAAACACTAAAAACCCGCATCTTAGCCACGCATCAACAACCATCAACTCATAACATCAGGGGCATACCACCATAGCAATAGCGTACCCCTGATGCTTGTGTGGAAACGTGCCTGATTCTTTGGCAAAAGGTTTCGATTGGCAGAAGATGCGACCCTTAATCTTTATCAATCAACGAGTTCCAGTCATTGCCACCGTGATGTTTCTAACGAAGAAACCTCACAGATGACGAAACCGATTGACAATAAGAACGATAGACTATCCATCCTGTCGCATTACGCTCATAATTACGGAAGCATACACTGCAAACCGTTTGATAAAGCAGCATCAGTCCATCTTCCCCCACTCGCAGCTGACAGCGACATTGCAGCAGAACCATTACAAGACTCTCTGTTCAACGATTTCTTTTCTGTCCCGTTTCTCCCAACCGAAAAGCCTAAGTTTACGTTTATCGACCTATTCGCAGGAATTGGAGGCTTCCGAATGGCAATGCAACGACTCGGAGGCAAATGCGTTTTCTCTTCAGAATGGGACGAGCAAGCAAAGCGTACATATTTCGCCAACTATGGTGAATATCCATTCGGCGACATCACAAAAGAAGAAACAAAGGCATTCATCCCCGACGATTTCGACATTTTGTGCGCAGGATTTCCATGTCAAGCCTTTTCGCTGGCTGGCAAACGGCTCGGTTTTGAGGAAACCCGAGGCACTTTGTTTTTTGATGTAGCCGAAATTCTACGAAGGAAACGCCCAAAAGCTTTTTTCCTGGAAAACGTAAAAGGTCTGTTAATCCACGATAAAGGACACACTATTGAAACAATACTCAACGTATTGCGGAATGATTTGGACTATTACGTTCCCGACCCCCAGATTGTAAATGCAATGCATTTCGGAGTGCCGCAACATAGGGAACGCGTCTATATTGTAGGCTTCAGAAAAGACCAATGCACCGATGGCTTCTCATACCCTCAACCAACCGACAACAGCAAAACATTCGCAGACATAAAAGAAGAAAAAGAAGTGTCTGTAAAGTATTATCTGTCAACCCAGTACATCAAAACCCTAATCGCTCACAAAGAGCGCCATTCCGCCAAAGGAAACGGATTTGGATATGAAATCATTGCTGACAATCAGGTGGCAAACGCCATTGTAGTCGGCGGTATGGGACGGGAGCGAAACCTCGTCATCGACAATCGTCTGACAAATTTTACTCCGATAACAAAAATCAAAGGCGAAGTAAACCGCGATGGAATCCGACGCATGACACCGCGCGAATGGGCGCGGCTGCAAGGATTTCCCGACAATTTTATAATCTGCGTTGCCGACGCGTCGGCATATAAGCAATTCGGCAACTCCGTTGCCGTTCCAGCAATACAAGCCACTGCTTCGGAGATTATCAAGCACATAGTCACAACCAAAAGCAAACGTTATGGAACTAAGAGGTAACCGTGGCGAATGGAGTGAGCTATACGCTCTTCTGAAATTGCTTGCCGACGGACGGCTGTATTGTGGAGACGCCAGCCAGAATCGACAGGATGACCGTTTTTTCCCAATTCTTAAAATTTTCAGAAACGACCAAATCGACCGTACCGCATATACTGTAAATGCCGCAAAAAAAGAAATCCTTGTGTCGAGAACCAACGATTGCACCATCGACGTTTCCCAAGAAGAAATGCAAACAAAGGCACATTCCATTTTAAATGTCATAAAAACGCATACCGGCACATTTGACATTCCTGAGATACACAATTTTCTTGAACGGATTGACTGCAAAACAATCAAAGCCAAGTCGACCGACAAGGCCGACATAAGAATTGTTATCCACGACCTCAACACTGGCTCAAAGCCAGAATTAGGCTACAGCATCAAATCTAAATTAGGCGGTAATTCGACCTTGATAAACGCCAACAAAGACAGCACCAACTTCATTTATCAAGTAATCAATGTCGACCATTCTCAAATGTCGGAATTCAACAAGTTAGGCAAGTTCGGGGCAAAATTCAATTACTTAGAAGAAATCGGGGCAAAACTGTCGTTTATAGGCACTGCCCGAAAGGAGACCCACAATAATCTGACACTCCTTGACTTGGGATTGGAGCGAATCCTTGCCGATGAATTGCTCTTATACTATAGCACCAATCTGTCATCACTTGAAGAGATTACCCGTCAAGAAACAAATGACGACCCATTGATATTGACACAGAACACCACGCAGCCAATGTATGAATACAAAATCAAGCAATTCTTGCTCGCTTTCGCTCTCGGAATGACATGTTCGAAGCCGTGGCATGGCACATTCAACGCCAATGGAGGCTACATCGTAATCAAGGAAGACGGCGACATTATTTGCTATCATTTTTTCGACCGCAATGATTTGGAAAACTACCTTTTCTACAACACCAAATTCGACACCCCAAGCACAAGTCGCCACCTTTTCGGAAAAATTTACGAACAGGGTGGTCACTTTTTCATCAAACTGAATCTGCAGGTTAGATTCAAATAATCTTCACGCCTCCGCCGGTGTAGCGGTTGCCCACGCCTATGCCAAAGAGGGCGAAGTCGTAGAGTACGGGGTCGTCGGGACGGAGTGTGCGCAAAAGTGCCGTCAGTTGCTCCACAGCTTTGCGGTCGTTGCCACGCCGCTGCAGCAGACCGAGGGCGCGAGCCGTGTTGCCCACATGCACATCGAGCGGGATAAACAGTTGCGACGGTTTAATGCTTGTCCACACCCCCATATCCACAATACCGTCGCGGCGCACAAGCCATCGCAACGCCATATTGATGCGTTTCAGAGCAGTGGTGTCGAGTCCAGTGGGGAGACAACGACTGTTGACAGCCCCGTCGTTGGCTGCGGCAAACTCATGCGACATCAGTCTGACAAGTTCCCACGAAGGATACTGGCTGTCGCCCACCCCGTTGGCTGCGGCAAATGCATCGACCGACGGATAGCGGTCATAGATGCGACGCAACCCGCGTAGATAGTATGCAAAATCATCGCTGAAGAATGTGCGGTGAATATTGAACCGTTCGCCAAGATCGTCATAACCGCAATCCATCACATAGCGATATGGCTGAAAGTCCATCAGCCGCAGCATTTTGTTGCAGTTGTTGCAAATCATCTTGCGGTTGCCCCATGCGATGGTTGCCGACAAAAACGCGGCTATCTCAATGTCGGGCAACGCTGAGAACTGACGTGGAAACTGTACCGGATCGGCAGCCACAAATTCCGGTGCGTTTATGCGCCGAGCCTCTGCCTCAAGAAGCTCAGCCACTTCGGGCAATATCATCATTTCGGAAGCCATTTGCTCAATTCCTCCTCTGTTATGCCACGCCGCGCAGCATAGTCACGGCGCTGGTCGGGCGCAATGGCGCCAATCATAAAATAACGCGACGCAGGATGCGCAATCATCAATCCGCTCACGCTCGATGCCGGACTCATAGCTCCATTTGGCGTCACAGCGATTCCTACATTCGTGAAGCCAACGATTTTTTCGATGACAAAAATCGCCGACTGGTCGGGCAACGACGGATAGCCGGCAGCCGGACGGATGCCTCGATACTGGGCACGCAACGCTCTTTGGCGGTCAATCCGCTCATCGGGAGCATATCCCCACACTTCGCGCCTCACACGGGCGTGGAGCAGTTCGGCGCTGCCAGACGGTCGGACAGCGACTGGTAGAGCAGTGCCTTGAAGTCGTCGGTCTGTTGATACCCTGATATTATTTCTTCAATTCCACGTCCTGCCGTTACTGCAAAAGCACCCACATAATCAGTGCCGCAAGGCTTCACGAAGTCGGACAGCGACAGGCATTCCTCACCATCCTTCTGCTGACGCAACAACGGCAGCACAACATCGCCCCCTTCGGCATGGAATATGATGTTGTCGCCGGCAGAATTTGCAGGCAGCAGCACAACGCGTGCGCGGATGCTGTTGTTGACATCGCGCACCAGACGCGCAAGAGCCACCTGAGCTTCCTTGAGCAGTTGCATAGCCTCCGAGGCCTTCTTCCGGCGGTCTTGTTTCTGCCCTGCAAGCCACTGCGCACGGCAATGGTCGCAGCCATGGATTTCGGCAAGTTCGGCAAACGATGCTTCAAGTTGCCACACAGGGAAAAACGCACGCCAATTGATATATTCTATGGCTTCCTCAACCGTTATCTCCACATCGGTTGCACCAATAGCCGACGGCACCGGCGTATCATAAGCCTCCCAGTCGGGCATGAACGCACGGCGGCGTGCCTCTTCAAGCGGGAGCAGCGGTTTCTGCGATTCGGCATATGCGCTGCGCTGGCTTTCCTGCTCAGCCTTTATGCGCCGTTCGGCTTCCGCCGGATCGGATGCAATCTCCTGCATTATCGACGGCATCACTGCGGCGTCGCGCGTATAAGCCACAATATGGTCGTAGCACGGCGCAATCTTCACCGCCGTATGCACCGCCGAAGCCGTAGCTCCGCCTACAAGAATCGGAATCGACAAACCTCGCTCATTCATCAGACGCGCCACGTTGCACATCTCTTCAAGCGATGGGGTTATCAGTCCGCTAAGTCCTATATAGTCGGCATGCTCGCGCACGGCAGTGTCGATAATTTCCTCTGCCGGCACCATCACGCCCATATCTATCACCTCATATCCGTTGCAGCGCATCACCACCCCGACAATGTTTTTCCCGATGTCGTGCACATCGCCTTTCACCGTGGCGATGACAATCTTGCCAGCCGATTTGCGGCCCGACTGCAACTGTTCGCGCTCGATGAATGGCTGAAGCCATGCCACAGCCTGCTTCATGGCGCGCGCACTCTTCACCACTTGCGGCAGAAACATCTTGCCGTCGCCAAAAAGCGTGCCCACGCGGTTCATGCCTTCCATCAGTGGCTGTTCGATGACGGCTATCGCCGAACCATGCTCCAACATCGAACGCTCAAGTATCGGCTCTATGCCTTCCATACGTCCTTTCACAAGCATACGGCTCAACGCTTCATCGGCAGGAAGGTTGGAATAGTCTTCCTCCACCACCTTGACGGCTCCGGCCTTCTCGTTTTTCAAGTGTTCCGCCACCTCGAGCAGACGCTCGGTCGCATCGGGACGGCGACAAAGCAGCGCATCCTCTATGGTCTGCCGCACATCGGCGGGAATCTCGTCATAGGGAATCATCGCGGCGGCGTTTACAATCGCCATATCCATACCTTTGGCTATGGCATGGTAAAGAAACACCGAGTGCATGGCCTCGCGCAGATAGTTGTTGCCCCGGAAGGAGAACGACAAATTGCTGACTCCTCCACTCACTTTTGCTCCTGGCAGATGCTGCTTTATCCAACCTACGGTTTCTATAAAGTCGAGCGCATAGCGGTCGTGGCTGTCGATGCCTGTCGCAACAGCCAGCACGTTAGGGTCAAAGATTATGTCTTCAGCCGGGAAACCCACTTTCTCCGTAAGCAGTTTATACGCACGCGCGCAAATCTCCGTGCGGCGGGCAAACGTGTCGGCCTGACCGTCTTCGTCAAAAGCCATCACCACCGTTGCCGCACCCATCTCTTTTATAAACTTTGCATGGGCAAGGAAAACCTCCTCTCCTTCTTTCAGACTGATGGAATTGACGATGCCCTTTCCTTGCAGACATTTAAGTCCTGCCTCGATGACATCCCATTTCGAAGAGTCAATCATCACGGGCACACGCGCCACATCGGGCTCCGCCGCGAGCAGACGCAGAAAATGCACCATCTCCGCCTTTGAGTCGAGCATAGCGTCGTCCATGTTGACATCGACAATCTGCGCACCGGACTCAACCTGCTTCAAGGCTATATCAACGGCTTCCTGATAGTTTTTTTCGTTGATTAGACGCAGAAACTTGCGGCTGCCTGCCACATTGCAGCGTTCGCCAACGTTGGTGAAATTCTGCTCCGGCGACACGATTTTCAAATCAAGCCCAGACAAGCGCATCTCCGGCTTCCTCACAACCGGCTTGCGCGGTGTGTGTGAAAGTGCGGCTTCGGCTATGGCCCGGATATGCGCCGGCGTAGTGCCGCAGCATCCTCCAGCAATATTGATTACGCCGGCATCCATCATTTTCGACAGATGTGAGGCTGTTATTTCAGGTGTCTCGTCGTATTCTCCCATAGCGTTGGGCAGTCCGGCATTGGGATAAAGCATCACGGCGGCATCGGTGAGCGATGCCATTTGCTTTATGTATAGCTCCAGACTTTCCGCACCGAAACCGCAGTTCAGGCCAAGTGCCACCGCACCAGAATGTGCTGTGCTTGCCACAAAAGCTTCTATTGTCTGCCCGGCAAGCATACGTCCGCCTGTCGACGACAATGTGGCTGAGAGCGCAATTTCCACACTTCTGCCAGCGAGCCGCATCGCCTCTTTGGCTGCAGAGATGGCTGCCTTGGCATTGAGCGTGTCGAAAATCGTCTCACAGATGAATAAATCCACTCCGCCCTCTATCAACGCGCACATCTGCTCGACATAGGCTTCGCGCAACGTGTCGAAATCGAGCTCGCGGGCTGCGGGATTCTCCACGTCGGCACTCATCGACAATGTTTTGCTCGTGGGGCCAACACTGCCTGCCACCCAGCACTGGCAGCCTGCGGCTATGCGCTTGTCTGCCTCCCGGCGCGCTATGGCGGCTGCGGCACGGTTTATCTCTTTCACATAGGACGCCAGACCGTAGTCGGCCATCGACACGGCATTTGCATTAAACGAGTTTGCCTCGATAATGTCGGCTCCGGCGTCAAGATAGTCGCTGTGGATCTCAGCGATGACGTCGGGACGCGTGAGGCACAACACGTCGTTGCACCCCTTCAGTTTCTGCGGATGGTCGGCAAAGATGCTGCCACGGTAGTCTTCTTCTTTCAACCCGTAGCGCTGTATCTGTGTTCCCATCGCTCCGTCAAGCACAAGTATGCGCTCCGACAATGCTGTTTTCAAATCTTCAATCATCAGAATCTTATATATGTTTTTATGGGGGCACCGTCATTCCGGTGCCGATTGCAGAATGTTGTATTGCGTTCTCTTACTCCGGCTGAAGTTCCTCTGCCACAGGCAGCGGTTTCCATCCCTCGCCATAGGTGTCGTAAGCGTCGGTGACAATCACAAACGCCCGCGGGTCGGCCTCCTTGATTTTCGATTTAACGATGTTGGCCTCCTTATAGTTCACCACAAGCATAAGCATCTCCTTGTCGCCCTTAGAGTAGAGTCCCGAACTCTTTATGCATGTGCCGGAGCGGTCAAGGTCGTCAAGGATATATTTGTGGAGCGAGGTGAGTTTCTCGTCACTGATAATAAACAACAGTTTGTCATTCTTCGAACCGGTAATTGTGAACGCCACCACACGCGACGCCACGAAGATGGCAATCAGCGAATAGAACATCAACAGAAGCGACGGATTTTCAGAAACGACAGCGCTGTCGCTTCCCACTCCGAATCCGATAACTATCACACCAAACATCACGACAAACGAGTCGACGATAAAGATGCCTGTTGAGAATTTCAAATGCGCATATTTCTGAAGTATCATCGCAACGATGTCGGTTCCGCCGGTTGTTGCCTGGTTGCGCACCACAATACCGCATCCTATACCGATAAGCGTTGAGCCGATAAGCGTGGCGAGCATCAGATGGTCGGACATATCGATAAGTCCGCCGGCTATTCTCGTTGGGTCAAGTGCTTCAAGCGACGCCTGGTCGGGATAAGCCATCCACGACAGCACGTTCATTATCAGCGGCTGCACAAGGCATGCCACAATTGTGCGGATACCCAGCTTCGCTCCGAGAAGGAGCAAGGACAGGAGCATCAACGGGATTTCAAAACAATAGCCGAATGTGCCCACTTGCACCGACGGGAATATGTTGTGGAGCACAATGCTGGCTCCATAAACACCGCCAGGGATAATATTGTAAGGGTTGATAAAAAACACGAAGCCGGCACACATTGCCGTACATCCAACAAAGATCAGAATCCACGATTTGATTTTCTCCAATAATTCCTGTTTCTTTTCGTTCAGCATAAAGTTTCTTTTTTAGAAAAGCGATTAAGTTTATTTTTCTGCGCTATATGCGCGTTCTTCTTGCCACAAATTTAAGCATTTTCCATCCGACAGACAACTATTGTTTAACGAGAATCTTCACTTACCATGTAACAACACCCGACTCTTTGGTCTGCTGATGCTTTTTGTAGTATTCAACGGACTGCTCTCCCGACATTGTCGTTGTCGACAACGAAAACGGCGCTATTGCGACAAGCGCTCCACTTGTTTCAATAAATGAGGCCGCCACCTTAGGCGACGTGACTTTCACCTTTTTAACAGGGTCGACAAGCGATGTCTTGTCCTTGTCGATGCTGAGATTCAGTTCTGCCTCAAACTTCATTTCTCTCTTTATGTCCATTACTGGATAGTAATAGACAAACAGGTCGTTGGGGTCGGTCAGCGACAGTGCAATCGAAGCCTTCACAACCGCATAGTCAAGCGAATAGACCGTGTTGTTGCGATTGTCCATATCTTCGGTCAGGACAATTGTCTCAGTCGTGTTTTTGACAGGATTCAGCACCTTCAACGTCGGATTGCCATAGTTGAAGGTGTTTTTTGCCATAATCACACGATATAACATCATATAATTGTTTGACTTTGGCGTCGGTTCTTCATTGTCTCCGCAACTTGCCAGCGATGCAACCATCACAACCGACAACAACATTAATACTATTTTCTTCATCTTTGCTTGTTTTTAGGTCCTATAATTTTTTTCACAAATATATAATATATAAACAAAATTTCCACTCTCATTTATCATTTTTTATCCACAAAAAGACAAAAGTTCTGTCCCACAAACAGACATTCGGGTTAAACTTATTTTCTGTTGAATTGTCATATATAGAAATTACTGTTACGATGAGACGACTGCTCTCAATAAGGACTCTGGCCCTGATGATGGCTCTGTCGGCTGCTGTTGCGGCCCACTCATACACCTGGACAAACGAGACGCTGCACTACGACATTGTGTATCACTGGGGGCTGATCTGGAAACATGCCGGCTCTGCGACCCTGTCGATAAAAAAATCCGGATATAACTACGATGCATCGCTATCAGCCCGCACTATTTCGTGGGCCGACAAGGTGTTTCGCGTGCGCGACACTCTGAGCTGCACCATACAACCTTCGGGAATGCGACCAATCGTATACCGGAAGGCGTCGCATGAGGGCAAACACTCGGGAATCGACATTGTACGCTATTCATACAACGGCAATACAAGCCTCGCCGAATGCACCCGCATACGCCCGGGAAAAGCAAACAACGTGGTGCGGCTGCAGGCAAACGGCCAGGCTTACGACATGCTGAGCATTTTCTTCTATATCCGTGCGCTCGACTATAAAGCAATGGTAAAAAACCACATTTACACAACGACTGTGTTCTCTGGAAAAAAGAAGGAAACTCTGCGCATACGGCTTGTCGGCACGGAAACTATCGAACTGCGCGACAAGTCGAAACACGTGGCTTACCACGTATCGTTTTCTTTCACAACCGACGGCAAGAAGAAATCGTCAGACGATATGCACACCTGGATTTCAACCGACTTTTCGCATAAACCACTGATGATGAAGGGCAAACTACCGATTGGAGAGGTTAGATGTTATCTCAGCAAATAGAAAGGTGCTGGAAAAATATGTTTTAAAACATATTTTTAACACTTTTTCTTTGGTCAGAACAAAATATGGCATTACCTTTGCATCAGAAAAAAGAAAGATTGTTTTAGGTTAAGAGGCGCGCGAGAGAGCGGCCAGAATTATTAAAAGAAAGGAGACTTTATTATGAACCACACAAATTATTCAGTGAGAGTGGCTCCTTCCCATAGTTTCCATCCAAATGCGTCACTGCTTATGCAACGCAAAGGATACGTAGCGGGAATAAACCATTAATCTCTCAACAGATGGGCTGAATTGCCTTATCTTATTTTTTGATTTCTCATAGTTATTAAATAGTTAGGTACCGACTTGCTTTTTAGGCAGCCGGTTTTTTTATTGCCAAAATTTTCGTTTTACCCGTCTCAAGCCACCCAAACAATAAAGAAAATGGTGCAAGTTCTTTTCTTTACTCCCGGCTTGCACTAACTTTGCAAAAAAAATCAAGACAAGTATGCGCACATCATCAAAATTTCTGATTTCAATAGTAATAATACTTTTAGCATCGGCATGCTCTTCTGAAAAGAAACAGCAAAAAGCAATCGTGAAGCAACCATCGCTCGAAAAAGCGATAATCGGGTCATGGACAACCGAAGGCAGCGCAGAGCAAATCGACGATTATATGATGGCCGGCTACGGACAACAAATCATCTTCAACAACGACAAAACATTTGAGATGGGTGTGATGATGAGCATATCCGGAACAATGCCCTACGAAACCGCAGCATTGCCCGTCTCGGCAACTTTCGGAGCCGAAATAAGCGGAAAATACGCCATCGCCGGAAACACTGTCACCCTTACATACTCTGCCGACTCAATCGCCGGCCACATGGATCCGGACGACATAGCCATCGACTTCAGCCAATACCCCGACATCACCGACATTGACGCGGTAAGACAAGCTCTTGTCACCCATCTTGAGTCTACGGGACTCAGTAAGGAAACTCTTGAGGCAAGCCTGCGCGACGCCATCCACAGCAACGGGAAAGACTCATTCACAAACGTAAGCGTGAGCAACGACCGCCTCTCAATGACGCTCGACGGCTCACAAACCATCTATTTCCGCGACTGAAACGCCTATTGCCACAGAAAGACGGAGCACGACCGTCCGGTTGCCTTCAGGCACAACCATAAAAGCAAAACGTAATGCAACAAAAAAAACTCCGGAACCATGAGGTTTCCGGAGTTTTCTTATTGTTGATGTCCTACTGGATTAGTCCACGTTCAAGTTTACGCGCTTGAATGCTGTAACAGTCAGGTCAGCGTCAACACCCTTGAGATATTTCTCAATAGTGAGAGCCGGATCCATGATGAATTCCTGCTCGAGCAAGCAAGACTCTTTGTAGAACTTGTTAAGACGGCCTTCTGCAATCTTGTCAAGCATTGCCTCTGGCTTGCCTTCCTCACGAGCCTTATCGCGTGCAATCTCAAATTCCTTCTCCACGATTTCCTTAGGCACATCGTTGCGGCTTACAGAAACCGGGTTCATAGAAGCAATCTGCATTGCCACGTTGCGGCCAACCTGACGCTCTACAGGCTTAGTGAATGTAGCGATGGTAGAGAGCTTGTTGCCAAGGTGGTCGTAGCATGTTGTGCCAGCACCCTCAAGACACTCATAAGCGCCCAATTCCATCTTTTCGCCAGTCTTGCCAATCTCCTCTACGATAAGGTCGGCAACCTTGCGGCCGTTAACCTCAAGCTCCTTAACCTCGTCGAGCGATTTAGCCTTCGCAGCGACTGCAGCGTCGAGAATAGCCTTTGTCAAGGCTACGAAACCTTCGTTCTTTGCAACGAAGTCGGTCTCGCACTTCAAAGCTACAATAGCGCAGAAATCTGCAGTTGCTGCAGAAAGAACGCAACCCTCAGAAGCCTCGCGGTCTTCACGCTTTGCTGCCACAGCCTGACCTTTCTTACGAAT
>ENA-OPEH01000308-OPEH01000308.1-human-gut-metagenome-genome-assembly--contig:-NODE-308-length-13217-cov-1.640708_pt1 | contig 13217 bp, 5 predicted proteins | sample MGYA00241299_ERZ501532 | MGnify/ENA primary metagenome ERZ501532 (study PRJEB25962, sample SAMEA1969296) | human gut metagenome | biome: human gut; feature: human-associated habitat; material: faeces...
GTGACGAAAGGATGGTGCGCGTCGGCTTTACCGACGTGATTTTATGGATGTCGAAAGTTTCAATGAATATCCAACAGCAGACCACGCGCAACTTGTCGCCGCTGATTTCATAACGGATGCTGAACACAACCGACACAACCAGAGCCAGCGACAGCAGGCACGCCGTCAGCGCACCCCACGAAAAATCGAAGAACAGCCCCGGCACGCATGCGGCAGCCATAATACCTACCGACAGCGCCACAAGCCACACGTCAACTTTCGACCGGTAGACAGTCATTATCTTGTCATTGAGAATGAACGGGAAGCAATCCGATAATTGTCGACAAACACTTCCACCTGATATGAGCCTTTCGACAAGGCTGTCGAGATGTTGTGGTAGACGGTAAGCGACAATTCACGCTGGTCGTATTCCACGGTTTTCTTTTCTGTATACACCACATTGCCGCCCTCAAACGGGAATGTGCGTCCGCCACCAAGCACCGTACCTTCCGGACTCACGATGCGCACGTAGAACGTTTTATGTCCTACCGGAGTTGAGTTGTTCTGTGGTATTGTGAACGACACTACAAGTTGTTTTGCCTTGTCAATCTTCTTCTCCACCTTTCCCTTCTTGTTTACAGCGACAAACGACAATCCCGTAAGATTGAGCTTCTCCGCCAGCTGCATACGCTCGTTCAAACGCTGGTTTTTCTGGCTGTAGTCAGAAACGGTGGTCGACAGCTGCTGGTTGCGCGACTGCAACTCCTCGTTCTGACTCCGTAGCGCCGTGTTTTCCTTGCTCAGCGAGTCAATAACCTCCACATAGTGGCGGAGCAATCCTTTGAGTGTTGAAATCTCGCCTTTAAGCTCCTTTATGCGCTTGCTGTTGGTAGCCTTCTCCGATTTCAGTTCCGCAAGCAGTTTCTCCACCTTGTCCTTAGCCTGCGAATATTGTTCGAGCAGCGAATCGTTTTTCAGATACTGCGCCTGATTCTCATATTGTTGAAACTCTTGATTGAGCGCTTCTGTCTCACCCGCGAGTTGCAGTTTCTCGTTCGCAAGTTTCAAAGAGTCAAGTTGTTGCTGCATCTTGTCCTTGTCAGAGCCACCACACGACGACACACCCATTACAAGCAGACCAATCAGAGCCACTACAACCAATATCGCTCCGACACGCACCATGCCGGCAGCCTTTTTCATTTCCTTGTTTTCAAATTTTTCAGATTTCATATCCGTAAACGTAAAAAATCACCGCAAAGTTACAAAGATTTTCAGTAAGAAAACGCATACATCCAAAAATTGTTTCAACGGATTGAAGATTACATTATTTCTTCGTACCTTTGCAGAAGAAACCGACAGTACTCAGCGACTATCATAATGAGCGACTTTTTATCTCAAAAGATATTCAACGTGCCTGCGTTCAACCAGGCATTTTCTGCCAGCGGATTGCCTTTGGCGCAAACCACAACGGCACAAACATCAAACGCACAAATTTCAGAGCAACAGCAGCCGTCAAACGGCGAAACGAGCATGATTTCCGACCTCGGTCTGATTCTCGTGGTGGCGGGCATTGCCACCGTGCTGTTCAAGCGGCTGAAGCAGCCCGTTGTGCTGGGCTACATTCTTGCCGGTTTTCTCGTGGGTCCGCACTTCGGCTACTTCCCCACCGTTGTCGACGAGGCCAACATCGACTTCTGGGCAGAGTTGGGAATCATCTTCCTGCTGTTCTCGCTCGGTCTGGAATTCAGTTTCAAGAAATTGCTCAACGTAGGAGGCTCGGCTGCGGTGACTGTGCTTGTCATCGTGGTGGGAATGATGGCAACCGGCTACACTGCCGGACGGATGATGGACTTCACCAACATCAGCAGTCTTTTCCTCGGCGCGATGCTGTCGATGTCGTCGACAACCATCATCATGAAAGCGCTCAGCGACTTGAATATGAGCCACCGGCGGTTCACGCCACAGGTGCTTGCCGTGCTGATTGTGGAAGATTTGTTTGCCGTCATCCTGATGGTCGTGCTGTCATCGATAGCCGTCAACAACAGTGTCAGCGGCGAAGACCTTTTGTGGAGCGTGTTCAAACTGTCATTCTTCCTCATCCTGTGGTTTCTTGTGGGTGTCTACATCATTCCCACGTTTCTCAAGCGCCAACGCCGCTTCCTCACCAACGAGCTGCTGCTCGTGCTGTGCATCGGGCTGTGCTTTCTTATGGTGATAGCATCCACCTATTCAGGCTTCTCGTCGGCACTCGGCGCCTTCGTCATGGGCTCTATTCTTGCCGGCACCAGCGAGGCTGAACGCATGTCAAGAGTAGTGGCCCCGGTAAAGGATTTGTTCGGAGCAATCTTCTTCGTGTCGGTAGGCATGATGGTCGACCCACAGGTGCTGTCCACCTACACCGTGCCAATCCTCATCCTCTCGGCAATAGTGATTGTCGGCATGATTGTGTTCGGCACAGGAGGCATGCTTATCACCGGACAACCGCTGCGCATTGCCATCGAGTCGGGATTCTCGCTGGTGCAGATTGGAGAGTTCTCGTTTATCATCGCCACTCTCGGCACGTCGCTCGGTGTGATCAACAAAACGCTGTATCCGATAATCGTGTCAGTGTCGGTAATAACAACGTTCTTCACCCCATATTTCATAAAATTCGCCGACCCCGTAGACCGCTGGGCGGAAAAGCATCTGCCGGCACGCTTGCTCGCTCTCATCGCGCGCTACAGCCAGTCGCAGACACGCAACGAGTCGGAGGTGACGCTGCTCTGGAAACAGGCTTTGCAGCGCACGATATGGCGGTTGCTGATCTACTGCGTGGTGCTCGTTGCAATCTTACAGCTGTCGGCACATCTGCTGGCACCGCTGATGGAGTCGTTTATGAGTACAGGAACGGCAAAAGCGTTCACCGTGGGCATCACCCTTGCAGCAATGGCACCGTTTCTGCTTGCGCTCTGCTATCCGAGCACCAAGAAATGGGAACGCACAAAACTGAAAAGCAGCGTGCATTCCAACGTGCCGTTCATAGCCATGCGACTTGTGCGTATCGTCATCGCTTTCAGCTTCTTGGTCTATTTCCTCTTCACGTCCTACTCCCACACTCTTGCAATCTCCATCGGCGCGGCACTGTTCGTGCTGGTACTGATATATTTCTCAAAGTCGGTAAGGAAACACATGAACTACATCGAGAATGTGTTTATCGCCAACCTCAACGAGCGGGAGCTGCGGCGCAGCGGACGCAACAACAACCTTGTCAGCGACATGCACCTCGCCTTTGTCAACGTGGGCTACAACTGCCCGTTTGTGGGTGAGAAACTGGCATCGTCAAACATCGGCCACCTCTTCGGCGTAAACGTGGCAAGCATCCAGCGTGGCGACCACACAATTCCGATTCCCGGCGGCTCGACACGAATCTTCCCGGGCGACACTCTCGGTGTGGTCGGAACCGACGAGCAGATACAGCATCTGCTTGAGACGATAGAGCAGGCAAACACCGGCGCGGCAAACACCGAGGAAAATATCGACATTGAATTCACGAGTGTGCTGCTGTCGGAAAACTCGCCGCTGAACGGCAAGAAAGTCGCCGACGTCGACCTGCGCGGACAATACTCCGCTATGCTTGTATCAATTGAGCACGCCGACGGGACATTTGAGAACCCAAAAGCCGACAGCATGATGCACGAAGGCGACAACATCTGGCTTGTCGGCGACAAACGGCAAATACCTAAACTCGCTTAACTATAACAATAAAAAACAGTAGTTTAAATGAATTTCACCAACCTACCAACCCTTGACAATTTCTTCCACGCCTCGGTGTCGACTCCGGCGGCTGTGGAATCTGCCTCGCTAAGCACGTCGGTGCCTGCGGCAGACACCGCGCCAAACAGCGGCGAAGAGCATGTTGCCACAGGATTGATATCCGACCTCGCTTTGATATTGATTGTGGCCGGCATTGCTACTGTTGTGTTCAAACGCCTGAAACAACCCGTGGTGCTTGGCTACATCGTTGCCGGCTTCCTTGTCGGTCCGCATTTCGGATATTTCCCGACGGTGATCCACGAGTCGAACATCGAATTCTGGGCAGAGCTCGGCATTATCTTTCTGCTTTTTTCGCTCGGACTTGAGTTCAGTTTCAAAAAACTTATGAATGTTGGCGGATCAGCCACCGTCACCACCCTGTTCTCCGTCACCGGAATGATTGTGGCTGGATATTTCGCAGGCAAACTGATGGGATTCTCGTTCATCAGCAGCCTGTTTCTCGGAGGCATGCTGTCGATGTCGTCGACAACCATCATCATGAAAGCCCTCGACGACCTCAACATGCGCCACAGGCGGTTCGCGCCTCAAGTGCTTGCCGTGCTGATTGTGGAAGACCTGATAGCCGTGATTCTGATGGTGCTGCTTTCCTCAATAGCAATCAACAACAGCGTCAGCGGCGAAGAGCTCTTATGGAGCGTCATGAAGCTGTCGTTCTTCCTGATTTTATGGTATGTGGTCGGCGTCTATGCCATACCTTCGTTCCTGTCGCGCCAACGCCGGTTTCTTTCCGACGAACTTATGCTGGTGCTTTGCATCGGGCTGTGCTTCCTGATGGTAATCACCTCCACCTACGCCGGCTTCTCCGCCGCGCTCGGAGCATTCCTCATGGGCTCCATCCTTGCCGGAACCAGCGAGGCTGAACGAATTGAGAAACTGACAGCCCCGGTAAAAGACCTCTTCGGTGCCGTCTTCTTCATCTCTGTCGGAATGATGGTAAACCCGCACGTGCTCGGCGAATTCTGGATGCCAATCGTAATCTTGTCGCTGCTCGTGATTGTCGGAAAATTCTTTTTTGGAGTAATGGGTATGCTTGTCGGCGGTCAGCCGCTGCGCATAGCGCTCCAGTCGGGACTTGCCCTGCCGCAAATCGGCGAATTCTCATTCATCATCGCCACGCTCGGCATGTCGCTCGGAGTGATTGACAGCAACATATACCCTATCATCGTTTCCGTGTCGGTAATCACCACATTCTTCACCCCTTACTTCATCAAAGCGTCCGACCCGATATGCGCTTGGGCTGAACGCGGCGCCCCGCAATGGCTGTCGCAATGGATTGGACGCTACAGCGAGCAGTCGACACGCAATGAGTCGGAAATCAAGCTGCTGTGGAAAGACGTGGCTCGCCGCAACATCTGGCGCGTGCTGCTCTACAGTGTGCTCCTCACGGCGATACTTTGGATTTCATCGATATGGATGTTTCCTTTTGCCGACCGCACTTTCGGAAACGAGTGGGGACAACCGCTCGCCACGGCAGCCACACTCCTGGCAATGTCGCCATTCATGCTCGCCCTGTGCTATCCAAGCATGAAGCGATGGGAACGCGAGAAACTGCGCCACAGTGTCCAGACCGACGCTCCGTTTATCGCCATGCGTGCGGTGAGAATCGCCATTGCAGCAGGCTTCCTGCTGTTCTTCCTGTTCGACACGTCGTCGCACAGCGTCTCAATCATTGTCGGAACGGCGCTGCTGATTTTTGTGGGCATAAACTTCTCCAAAGTCGTGCGGCGTCACACCTCTAAATTCGAGACCAAGTTTGTCGACAACCTCAATGAGCGCGAGCTGCGCCGCAGCGGCCGCAACAACAACCTCGTAAGCAATATGCACCTTGCATACATCACCATCGGCTACCCCTGCCCCTTTGTTGGCCAGCGCCTCGCCGACGCCAAACTGGCACAACGCTTCGGCGTAAACGTGGCAAGCATACAGCGCGGAGAGGATTTGATTGCCGTGCCTCCCGCCGACATGCGCCTGTTTCCCGGCGACACAATCGGCGTGATTGGCTCCGACGAACAGATTCAGAACCTCATCAACGAGGTTGAGAGCAAACCGGTGGAAAAGCCCAAGACCGGAGAAATGGAGTTTACAAGCGTTGTGCTGCAAGCCGAATCGCCGCTTGCCGGAAAACGCATCGGCGACCTCGATTTCAGAGTCAGATACTCCGCGATGCTTGTAGCCATCGAACGCATTGACGGAAGCTTCGAGACGCCCTCGCCCGACAGCGTGCTTGCCGTTGGCGACAACCTGTGGATTGTGGGCAACAAATTATTAATGAAACAATTTTGTTTAGATACATAATATTTATTATTTATGCACGAAAAAATAATCATTCTGGATTTCGGTTCTCAGACCACACAGCTCATCGGACGACGCGTCCGCGAGCTTAACGTGTACTGCGAAATCGTACCCTACAACAAAATGCCGAAAGATGATCCTTCGGTCATCGGCGTTATCCTTTCCGGCAGCCCGTTCTCTGTCTACGACGAGAAGGCTTTCAAAATCGACCTGTCGGAAATCCGTGGCAAATACCCTATCCTGGGCATCTGCTACGGCGCGCAGTTCATCTCCTACGCCAACGGCGGCAAAGTGGAGCCGGCAGGCTCTCGCGAGTATGGCCGCGCCCACTTGTCGACAATCGACAAGACAAACCCGCTGCTCGCCGGACTTTCCGACAACACACAAGTGTGGATGAGCCACGGAGACACAATCACAGCCATCCCTGAGGGTTTCAAAACAATCGCTTCGACCGACAAGGTGGCAATCGCCGCCTATCAGATTGAGGGCGAGAAGGTGTGGGGCGTTCAGTTCCATCCGGAAGTGTACCACTCTGAGGAAGGCACAAAATTGCTGAGCAACTTCGTGGTCAACATCTGCGGTGCGAAACAAGACTGGAGCGCCGCATCGTTTATCGAGACCACTGTAGACGAGCTCAAAGAGCGCATCGGCAACGACAAAGTGGTGCTCGGACTGTCGGGCGGTGTCGACTCTTCGGTAGCGGCTGTGCTTCTCAACCGCGCCATCGGAAAGAATCTCACCTGCATCTTTGTAGACCACGGAATGCTGCGCAAAAACGAGTTCCGCAACGTGCTCCACGACTATGAGTGCCTCGGACTGAACGTTATCGGCGTCGACGCTTCCAAAAAGTTCTTCAGCGAGCTGGAAGGCGTCACCGACCCTGAGCGCAAGCGCAAAATCATCGGCAAAGGCTTCATCGACGTGTTCGACGAAGAGGCTCATAAAATCAAGGACGTGAAATGGCTTGCTCAAGGCACAATCTATCCTGACTGCATCGAGTCGCTGTCAATCACAGGAACGGTCATCAAGAGCCACCACAACGTGGGCGGACTGCCTGAGAAGATGAATCTTAAGCTCTGCGAGCCTCTGCGACTGCTCTTCAAGGATGAAGTGCGCCGCGTGGGACGAGAGCTCGGCATGCCCGAGCATCTCATCGGCCGCCATCCGTTCCCTGGACCGGGCTTGGCAGTGCGCATCCTCGGCGACATCACTCGCGAGAAAGTGGAAATTCTTCAGAATGCCGACGACATTTTCATCCAAGGACTCCGCGACTGGAACCTCTACGACAAGGTTTGGCAGGCTGGCGTGATTCTGCTGCCTGTGCAGAGCGTGGGCGTGATGGGCGACGAGCGCACATACGAGCGTGCAGTGGCCCTGCGTGCCGTGACCAGCACCGACGCCATGACAGCCGACTGGGCTCACCTGCCTTATGAATTCCTTGCCAAGGTGTCAAACGACATCATCAACAAGGTGAAAGGCGTGAACCGCGTATGCTACGACATCTCGTCGAAGCCACCGGCAACCATTGAGTGGGAATAATCCACCAGCCATCATACAGCCAATCGGCTTCGGCATCAAGTAGATGCTGAAGCCGCTTGCTTTTTCGTTGCATTTCTGCGTCAGAACGGATAGCCGATGGCAAGATTGAGGGCAAGGCTGTCTTTGAAACGACCAATGTTGTAATAACCCGACTTGCCTGTGTCGTAAGGCAGGTGAAGACCTACGCCAAGGTCGGCGCGCACCACAATCATACCCATATCAAGACGTAAACCCAAGCCTGTGCCGAGGGCAAGCTCGCGGAAGAAATTGCTGTTGAGCGTACCTCCGGAACGCATAGGGTCGTCTTTCAACAACCAGATGTTGCCGGCGTCGACAAAAACGGCGCCCTTCAGCACACTGACAATGGGAAAACGATACTCCGCATTCATTTCGAAACGGAACGTTCCCGTCTGGTCGTAATATCCGTTGCCATCAACGTTGCTGTGATAACTGCCCGGACCTATGCTGCGCACGGCAAAAGCTCTGACGGAGTTAGCCCCACCGGCATAGAACTGCTCCGCATAAGGCACCTCCTGCGAGTTGCCATAGGCATGTGCCGCGCCGGCATAGACGCGTCCCACGATGCGCTGTTCGCCCGTGATGCGCTTGGAATAGACCATCTGCAACGTTGCTTTGACAAACTGCGAGAACAGCGTGCCGAAAAGTTCTTTCTGCCCTTTGTTTCCTGCGAGCGACCAGATACCGGCAAACAGGTTGCCGCCTTCAGTGAATCCAGCCTGCAGCGTGAAGTGCTGGTCGTCGCGAGTCTTGCCGAAGCCGCGGTCGAAAGTGTAGGTATATGCAAATTTCGGGATGAACTGGTTGCGGAAGCTAAGCGCTATTGCCGGATTTTCCTCCATTGTCTTGTCGAAATCGGCAGTGGTGCTCAGCAATTTGTTGTATTTCAAGCCAAACAGCGTCACCTGATTCTGCGAATAGCGCGAGCCTTTCCAATCGTAGTTCCAGCCGAAGTCGAACTGCGCCATCTTGAAAAATTTAGGTCTGTTCATCACCGTCGCTCCGAGAGAGAAGCGCGTCCACGCCAGCTCACGCTTGATAAACGGGATGAAATGAGGTGCGAGCAGACGCGGAAACGCCAACTCGGTCTGCAACCCGAACTCATAAGAATTGAAGTCGTTGCGACGGCCATCCACCTTGCCTATCTGCCACTCATAAGCAGCGTCAAACTTTACAGTCAACCGCTCGCCGCCTCCGAAGATATTGCGGTTAAGCACTTGAAATGAGACTCCCGGACCGAGATAGTTGTTGGATTTTGAAGTCAAGTTGGCCTCAAACTGCGTCTCGAGAGGCTTGTCGAAATGGCAAGTGATGTCGAAATCAAGGGTGGCTGTCTTCACTGAATCGAGCGGCGTGGCATTCACCGAAATGAAATCGAAAATGCCGAGCCTCGACAGGTAGGTCTGTGTGTTGGTGAGACGGCGCACGCTCACATCGTTGCCTTTGTTCAACGTGATGCACGACGGGATAAGGCTCTTGCGCAGACGCGACGGCGCCATCTTCACCACGATTCCCTTGTCAGTCATAAGCGTGTCGGGCGTGCCTCCATTGTCGTTGCGCATCACGAGTGTCTTCACGTCGCCTACCTTGTATTTCCACAACGCCTTGTCGGGGATGTTGTCGGCATAGTCAATCTTCACCACCACCTTGCCCGGCACTTGAAGCGTGTCGGCAAGAAACGTGATATACTCCGGACGGAAATAATAGTAGCCGTGGTTGCGCAGGCGGTTTGTCACACGGTTGCGTGCCACCGAAAGAGAGTCGTTGCAAATGATAGCGTCAAGTTTCATATACTTGTCGCGCTTCATATAGCGGTTGAGCATCACGTTGAGCTCGGAAGAGTCAGGCAGATATATAATCTCGGCTATGCGCTTTGGCGGCGCCAGACGCACATAGTAGTTTACGCGTGCCTTGCGGCTGTTTTTCTTGCTGTATTTCAAGTCGTAGGACGTGGTTGAGCCGAAATATCCGTTCTTGTCGAGCATGTCTTCCACCATCTTCATCCGCAGGTCGGGACGCACGTCGGACATCAGCACCGGTTCTTCGGCAAACTTTCTATAGATCCATCCCTTAAGCCCCTTGGAGTCCTCCGGCCAGTGATTGTAGAGCCACAGCCCAAGCGGGAACGGCGAACGCACATAGGGCGAATACCATGAGTTGTTGGCTGGCACATCGATGATTTCGCCGATGTTGTCGGATATGCCCGACGGAATCTTTACGCTGTCGGCGGCTGTCACGTCGAGTTTCTTCACTCCAGTATACAGCACGTCGCCCTCAGCCAACTTTGCAGTGGTTGAGCACGCCGACATCGCCAGCAACATCAATATGGCAAACAACAGTTTTTTCATTCTTTATTCTCTTTGGGCTTGCGCTGCCACTTTTTCAAAAATTTGAACATATCTCTAAACGACGAGATTTTGCGTTTCCACATAAATCCGGCTCCATACTCGGTTATCTCTCCCTCGAGAATGCTTTCGTATTCCTTGTGGTAGAACAGTTTCACGTTGGTTGTGCCCGTCTTGTTGAGTTTGTATTCAAAGGAGAGGTCGTTGAGCAGATTCTGCGCCAAATTGTCCTCGGCGGAGGCATCGCTGGTGTAGTTGCCGCCGACAACAATCTTGAAACGGTCGTCAAACACGCTTTTCGACACCTTGTAGGAATAACTCATCGACTTCGATGTGCCTGTCGACGTCAGACGATCCTGCTGGTCGATGCCTATTGACAGGTCAACACCCGTGATGTTGCTTGCAGCCCACTTGTTGACCACCGACTCAAGGAAAGAGAAAGCCATGTTGCCCGACAGTCCGCCGGCAGGATTGCCAACACTGCTTCCAGTGCCGGTATACGTGTTGTAGAGCAGCAGGTTCATTGCCTGCGTGGCGCGCTGCTCCGCCGTCATGCCGCTGAGTTCGTTGGCTATCGTCATGTCACCGTCGGTGCTGAGGTCGAACGAAACGGCAAGCGAGCTAAGCGTGTTGCCCACATTGAGAATCACGTCAAACGGCACGGTTCTCGAACCTTGATTGCCACCGTTTACGTTTACCTTCATTTCCTGCACCGCCTTTATGTTGAGCGACGGGTTGAGCAGATTTCCGTTCCACGTCAGGCTGCTGCCTTCCTGGAATTTGAAATTCTTTTCCGACATCATAGGCGGTGAATAGCGCACAAAACCGCTATTGATGGCATATCGGCCTATGAGCGATGCGTCGCCCTGGTCGTTTTGCGAATAGCTGAGCATTCCCTCCCCGTCAATCTGCACTTTGTCCTTGCCGTCGGGCGACAGGTTGACGTTGAACACAGCGTTAGGCTGCACAATCAGCGCCGCCTTTATGCGCATGGCATAAGGCTGTGCGGCAAGGCTGTCGGCAGCATGGCGGGTGGTGTCGGAGAAATTCACAAATTTCACGACGCCCTCGTCAGCGCCCTCCGTCAGCGCCACCGACGATGTCTGGCAAACATAGGTGAGATTGGTTCCGGCAAGGATGCTTACCGAGGCACGCATGTCGAGATTGTTGGCATAGCCTTTCACGGCGCCGTTTATGTCTACGAATCCCTTGCCGTATAGTTCCACTCTGCCACGCTTCTTTCCATTGATTACCTGCACGTTGCGCCCTTTGAGCTTTATATCTGAATAAATCTTGTCTACATCCATCGACAAGTCGACATATCCATCGAGAGTGATCGGATTGCCGTTGGCACCGCGCAACTCATAAGAGTCAAACCTCACACGCCCGTTGTCGACAGGGAGGCGGCGGCCGTCAAACGTAAGCGCCGACCCATAGTTCTGTATGCGCACCTGTGCGGTGTCAAACTGCAGATAGCCGTTGATTGATGGATTAGCCACCGGGCCTACCACTTTCATCGAGCCGTTAAGATAGCCCGACATGTCGCCGGTGCCGTCAGGAAGAAACGCACTCGCCCTCGACAGCGGAAGACGCTTGATGGCAATGTCGAGATTGTATTCCGAAGTTGGCAACGAATCGTTTTTCATGCCGCGCAGAGTCATTATCTCCTTTCCGTCAAGCTCCATGTCGGCAAGCGCGTATGTCTTTGTCGCATCATCGGTCATGGCAAGCTTGGCGTCAAGGTCGAGATTGCCCACAAGCTTCTTGCCGTACGACATACGGTCGACCCTTATACAACAGTCGCCCCAATAATATTGCTCGTTGAAATTGATTTTCGCATTGCCCGACAGCGTGCCGTCGATCGGCGGAGCAAAAGGCGACAACACAAGCCAATCGCGCAGCTCGATGCCCACAAGCTCGGTAGTGATACCGTTGTGAAACAACCCGTCGCGGTCGGTGTAGAGCTTGATAAGGCTCTTGTCGGCACTGTTGACCGTCATACTTGCCTTAAACAGATTCTTATTTATGTCGTATGCCACGTAGTTGCTCTCGTTGACCGTCCAGTCGCGGAAGGCGATGCGTGGATTCAGCGGATAAAGGCGTGCCGTGACGATGCTGTCGGCGATTTCCGCCCGCAGTCCGAACTTGAATCCCGTCTCGTCGTAACGGTCCACCTGCGTTATGAATATGTCGGCACAGTTTGCGCTCACCGACCCTTTTATCGTAGCCGTTTTCAGAAACTCGGCATTGCCCGGTTTGTTGTTGACGCCGAGGCTGTATATCAGCGAGTCGCAGTCGGTGTGGCTTTCCATTGTTATCTCGTCGAAACGCACGTCGCCCACGCCGAAATCACGAAGCGACGCCTGTAGCCTCAGCTCTTCACGCTTCTCCACACCAATGTTGAGCTCGCCGTAGCTTGCGCCCATACCAGAGAAATATTTCTGCACGATGTTGCGGTCTTTCGACTTGAAGTCGAGAGTGAACAGCGGCAGGCATCGGTTAAGCTGTACAAGGTTGAGACGCTGCGCCACAAGCATACTGTCGACAGCCGGCATTATCTGTGCCAATGAGTCGGACAGAGCTGTCAGCCCCACCGGAGTCTGGAACGACATGCGCATATCGTTGTTGCGCAGGCGAAACCCAGTGTGTTCAGGATTTGAACGGAACCCCATGTCGATGCTGTCTGTGCGGAACGTGTTGCCCGGAAGCAGCACAAATAAATCGGACAAGCGCATATAGCCGGCATATTCTTCTTTTTTCGGATTTATAAGTCCTACGCCCTGTATGTTCATTCCGCCCGACAGACGCTCTGTTGCCATATTCATCGCCACAAGGTCGATATTGTCGATACGGCCGTTGAATTTCACATGATACTCATCAGGCGTCATCTGTCCATGCAAATTCATACCAAGCATCACCTTCTCATCGTTAGACGACAACGCCACATCGTAGCTGCCGTTATCGAGACTGGCAGATGCCGACAGGTCGCGGTATTCCACTCCGGCATATTCTATGCTTGCGATATCGGCAAACGCGTCAGTGCGCATCTTATAGATATCGTAGCCCGAACCTTCGACGGTGACAGAGGCGCTGACAGAGCCTATATCGCCCGCCGGCAGCACCCTGCGCACGTTGAATCCCGCCAGATTCACCTCTGCGTCGTAATGCTCGTTCTTGAGATTTATCTTTCCATCGGCAACCACTTTGCCGCCACCGGAAGCGGCGCGCAGG
>ENA-OPEH01000309-OPEH01000309.1-human-gut-metagenome-genome-assembly--contig:-NODE-309-length-13052-cov-2.184504_pt1 | contig 13052 bp, 10 predicted proteins | sample MGYA00241299_ERZ501532 | MGnify/ENA primary metagenome ERZ501532 (study PRJEB25962, sample SAMEA1969296) | human gut metagenome | biome: human gut; feature: human-associated habitat; material: faeces...
GGACAGCAGCTGCCACTCGCCCTGCGAGAAGATGCCCTCGGTGCAGACGGTGTCATAACCCTCCGGCAGGGCACGGATGGCAGCATCGATCCCGGCCAGTGCAGCGGCATCGGAAATCATGTAACGTACTTTCTCCAAATTGAAGTCCTCCTGTCTGAAATTATATTTTATTCGCTATACGCTTTTGGCACATCGAAAAGAACCAGCACTGCGAAAAAAGTTATATCGCTGTACTGGTTCAATTATAGCCTTGATAGAACTCTCATTCAATTGGTTTCGGTCGCAACTTTCGACATATAACTCTCTGTCTTAAGCTATCCAAACAGCTCCTTGAGAGCCTGTGCATTCTGTGCATCCGCAGATTTCCTGTTCTCCTGCTGTATCTGCGTATAAACCTCCTTGCGGTAAATCGGCACCTCCTTCGGTGCACTTACACCGAGCTTAATCTGGTCGCCTCTGATTTCCAGAATAGTAATCTCGATGTCATTATTAATCACCAGAGATTCACCCTTTTTTCTTGTAAGAGCCAGCATACTATTCACCCGCCCTTTCTTTTTTCCCTTTTATAATGTCATAAATCGGGAAGTGCACCTTGTAGTCATCCTCAACTATAAGCTGTGCTGCTTTGTTGCTGTCGGTATTGACAACAATAGGAGCCTTTAAATTGCAGGCAATCTTTGTGATGTCGCTAGGCACATTTACAGTGACGATCACATACATATTCTCCTCATTCAGATCTCCAAGAGGCGCAAGAAGCTCCTCGTTGACCGTCGGCTTGTAGTCCGGCATGATGATATCCGGTGTCATGACAGGAAATGCAATGTCTCCATCATCCATCGATTGAAGCCACATGATAGACTTCTTATCATTCTCCTTCTCCGAATTGTATATCAGAGTGTAGTTTTTCAGCTCCGAAAAGCCTATCATCCCTTTCTCCATTGTGATGATTTTGTCCTGTGGGATGTCAATTTCCCCAAATATTCTCGTTTTTGCCCTCATGGCTTCCTCCTTTTCGCCCGCTCCGCGAGCGTTATATAATCCGGTAGCTGTGTACCGTTTTTAAAATCCTTACAGATAATCAAGCAATGTCTGTGAGTTTGCCTTTGATGCCGCTGTCAGACTGGACTGATATGCATTGTACATAGCGTAAAAATCAATGATTATATCAGAAATATCCCTATCCTCATTTGTCGATTTAAGCTCCTCTATGGTCGTCTGCTGCTCCTCAACTCTGTTCTTGATGAGAGTGAGGCGGCTCTTTGTGCTTCCCGAATTGGTGAGTGCCAGATTTACCTTATTCAAATGATCATCAAAGCGTGTGATGTACTGGCTGTAGGTCTTTTGCAAATTGTTGTCGGCATAGTCAGCCTCCTGCTCTGCAGCCTCTAAATATGTCTTAAGCTTTGCCTGTGAATCCTTGTCAGAGTACTGCTGTTGCTGCATCATCTTCTTTATCTGTGAGACCTTGTCGTGAGCATTGACAGCATTCTGCACTACATCAATCAACTCATCCACATCGCGCTTGATGCCTGTATCCATGACGTCCTTCGCCTGTGTATTGACAGTGATATCGGTGCTGTTTGCCACTGTGTATTTGATTTCCTGACTTGAAAACTTAAAATCCACTACCTTTGATGGATCGGAGTATATGATATCTCCTGCTGCATCATGAGGTACATTGCCACCTGCATCGAGTGTCACAGCGTTTGTAATATCCTTGCAGTTGTAATAATACTCAGGTCTCGCATCACTGCTGTCAAAGCCTGTCTTTACATATGTGACAGACAGCTTCTTGTCATTATCCTTAATTGAAGCAGCCACATTTTTACCAAAAACAAATTCACCGGTTTCCTGTATATATGCCGTATCATCAGCAGAGAGCTTTGATGGGTCAAAATCAGACACACTCTTGTATACAGTATAATCTGTACCCGGTGTCAGCTCTTTTCCATCGATAGAAAGCTTCACATCGTCTGTCGTATTACCGTAGCCCAGACGGATTCTCTGGAAGCTGTGCTCTGTGACATCTGTGGTACAGTCAGGTGTTGCCGCATTTATACTATTTGGAACAGTCACGCCATTTGTATAATACCGCTTCTCTGACAAATCAGCGGCAGAAAACTCCTGTGTTATCTGATATGTGCTCTTTGTGTCCTTCTGGAATGTGAGCTTTGATGATGTGCGGTAGCCCGTAAATACCGTTCTTCCTGCGTAGTCTGCATTGCCCTCTGTATACACCTGCTCTGACAGCGCTGTAAGCTGCTGTAATATAGTGTTTCTGACATCAGCTGTGAGCGTATCTGTAGAGCCGTTTACACACTGTGTACGGATATCTGTGAGGAGTGATTTCATGTTGCTAAGGGCTGTCTGTGTGACATCCATCCACGAAGAAGCATCCGGGATATTGTTGTCCTTGTACTGGTCAAGATGCGACAGGCTGGTCGACAAGCGAAGCGATCTGATTGCGATAACCGGATCCTCTGATGCCTTGGATATCTTCTTTTGAGTAGTCATCTGGGTATTGTATTTGTCCACCAAAACCTTTGTTGAATTGATATTTGTCTTGGTATTTCCCATTATCATATTGTTTGTGATTCTCATATTATGCCTCCCGCTTCTATGCCACGCCCGTATCGTTTATGAGCTTATCAAGCATCTGGTTCATAACCGATATGATTTTAGATGCCATATTGTATGAATACTGGAACTTCACGAGGTTTAATGCCTCCTCATCCTCATCCACACCTGATACCGATGTTCTTTGGTTTGCAATAGTCTGCTCCAGATTGCTATAGAGCTTGTTGTAGGTCTCTGCCTTTTCCGTATCCACTGACACATTGGAGATGATTGTCTCAAGGAATGATTCCGCTTTATCGCCTCTGTATACTGTTTTCTCCGACTGCAGCTTCTTTAACTCATCAACTATATCACATGAATCTGTCTTGACATAGTCTGTGGAAGTCGCAAAAAGCGATACATCGTTCATCACATCCTTGTTTACGGAGAAATTGGCCGCTGTCATCCTGTAATACGTGTTGGAGCTGCTGTTTATTGTGGCAGTCTGTCCATCAGGCAGCTTGCTGTAAGCCTCTGATTCCGAGAAATCATATACCTTGGCTGTGTTTGTGATTGCTTCAAAAAATGTAGGTGGTGTATCCCCATTCAGATTCTGTCCTTTGCTCTCTATCTGATTGAACATCTCTGAAAAATTTCTGACAAACTCGTTGAGCTGTGTCATATAGTAAGGGATTCCCCTCGCATTTATTGCAGAGCCCGCATTTAAAAGATATCCCTCTGCCACAGTCTTTTCAGGGTCTGCTATGGCCTTGTCCTTGCTCAGATTAAATGTTACAGACTTGATATTGCCCTGCGCATCCACCTGTGCCTCCCAGCTGTCATAGCTGTAGCTGATATTATTTACAGTGATTTTGCCGTCCTTGTCCGGCAGATTGAGTGATTTTATATTGTCTATTGATATATTCTCCACTGTGAGCGAATACGAATCAGCCTTTGTGACCTTACCCTTGAAATTCTCCAGATTATCACCGTCTCTCACCTCAAAGAGAGCTTTCAGGCTTCCCCCTGCGGTTCCGGCTGTCGCGGAAAACTCCATCTTAGTATCTTCCCAATATATTTTATACAGATCGTCGTTGTCTGTCTGATTGTTTTTCGTCTTTGACGACTCACAGATGAGCTTTCGGTAATCCTTGCCCTCCACAACCTTCTCTCCATTTATATAGAGCGAGAAATTTGTGCCGCCCAAGTTGTCTCCATTGGTGTTTTGCACCTCTGTCTCATTATAAGATACATTAACAATCTTGGACAGGCTGTCGATGAGATTCGCCCTCTCATCCCTAAGTGAGCCGGCCTCGACACCGGTTCCTGTCTCTATCTGGTTAATCTCCTTATTTAACAGTGAAATTTTCTCACTGATTGAATTGATTTTGTCTACGTTGTTTCTGATTTCTTCGTTGCAGTCATCCTGCAGCTTTGAGAGATTGTCACTCATCTGGTTGAAATATGTACAAAGACTCTGTGCACTGCTGATAAACTGATTTCTCACTGTCTTGTCGGACGGCTTGCTGCGCAGTGTATCAAGGTCTGAAAACATCTGTGAAAAAACACTCGAAAAGCCCTTAACCGATGAGCCGTTATCCTTAAAGTAGTTCTGAATCTGTTCCATGTAATACAGCTTCTGCTCATAGCGTCCATAGCAGGAATTGTTTTCCCAGTATTTATTGTCGTAGTACAGGTCACGCTGCTGTTTGATTGAGGTGACTGTAACACCTGTGCCGACGCTTCCGTAGCGGGCTGTGACATTTATGGCATCCTTTGCCTGCAGGGTAGCCTCCTGCCTGGTGTATCCGGTCGTCTTGACATTGGCTATGTTGTTTGCAGTTGTATTGGTCGCTACCTGAAATGAGCTCAGAGCGCTTGACCCTATATGTAATCCAAAAAATGTTGAAGCCATATCGACTCCTCCTGTTCATACTCTCTTGTCGTATCCTAAAACTATATGAGCTGTACTATGAGCTCAGTCATCTGACTGATTACAGTGATAAAACGGCTTGATGCGTTGTATGCTGACTGATACTTGATCATGTTTGTCAGCTCCTCGTCACTCGACACACCCATTATCTGGTTTCTCTGGTTGTCTATGGCCGCTGCTGTCGATGTCATAGTGTCTGATGACGCCTTATATATGCTGCCGTTTGTTCCGAGATGCGAGATTATCTTGTCATAATATCCCTCAAAATTGCACTTCGACGTATCCTTTGGGTTGATGTATAGATTCTCTGCTGACCACGCCTTTGTAATCTGGTCTGCAAGACCATAATTTGCGGATCCGTCCTGCTTGTATGACGGCATCAGTGTCACCTGCGCTGCAAGCTTTGGATTTACTGAAACATTTCCAAGCTTGTACCATGATGAGTTGTTAGCCTTTGTCTCATCATTGTATACATAAAACTGTTTGCCATCTATTTCCATCTGCGTGTAACGGTCATATCCTTCTCTTGCAAAGAGCTCATGCGGTGGCAGGCTGCCATCAGCTCCTACCGAGCAGTTTGCCGTATCCAAAACCGTGTATGTGGTACCGTCTGCCGCTGTGTATGTGGTATTCGGACAAAATATATCGTTCATGGCCATCATGATGTTTCGCGCCAGATATGATATCTCGGCCTGTGTCTCCATGACCACATTGTCCTCCACCCTACTGTAATTCTCCTCGCTCATGAAATCATAGGTGCCATACTCTGAGCCTCTTGATACAAGGAGTGCCTTCAGGCTTCCTATATCATTATTCAGGCTGGTTGCTATGTTGGTGGTCTGCGTGCAGCCGACTCTTTCAGCCAGCGCTGACGGCAGCGCAACGTCGCTAAACACCGGCATATAGCTCTCCTGTGTAGTAATATGAGGCCAGTACGGTGTATAAAAGCCTGTACCCTTTTCCTCGGTCAGGCCTATATGGTTACACTTGTTATCCTGTACAAACTGCTGTCCCTCGAGCTTGATACGCACGTAGCCGGTGGAATCCTCCTCAGCCTCTATCTTAGCGTAACCTGCGAGCTCATCAATCAGACTGTCCCTGGCATCGCGCGCTGTCATGGCAGTCTCTACACCGCCTGACTCTGTCTTTTGAATCTCAAGGTTGAGCGCATAAATCTTGTCGCCGATTTCGTTGATTCTGTCAACCTGGTCTTTAATTTGTAAGTTGATATTTGACTGGTATTTCTGAAGATCAGAATAAACCGTATTGCATCTGGTCAGAAAAAGCTCGCTCTTTTGGATAATAAGGTTCTGATTCGTCGAATTCGTCGGATCCTTGCCATACTCCTGAAAAGCCTGCCATAGCTCTGATATACTCTCCTTAAACTCAGCACCGTTCATCTCCTGCATGATATCCTCCACATATGATGTGGTGCTGTAAAGTGTCGAGTAAAAGCCCTTTCGACCATTCTCCTGCCTATACGATTTATCTAAGAATATATCCCTGACATGTGCCACATCCGATACGGAAACACCCAGTCCGCTCTGCTGGATGTTGGTGCCTGCTGTAGGGTTATTTCTGGTGATATAATGTTTGTCTGAAAATCTTACCTGCTGGCGCACATAGCCTGTCGTATTGACATTGGCCATGTTGTTTGCTGTTGTATTAAGAGCATTCTGCGAGTTTTTAAGTCCGGAACTACCTACGTAAAAACTTCCGAATCCATTTGCCATGTTCCTGTCCTCCCGGTTAATGATTATTGCTTTGCATCAAAACCGCTGCTGCCTAAGATATCGCCTGTGTTATATGCATTTCTGTCATAATTGGCGGTCTCCGGCGCCTGTTTCATGCTCTTGAACAGGGTGATGTCAAACTCTGTAAGCTCTATTGCCTGAGCAAGTAATTGTGAGTTTAAATCGTTGATTTCTTTCATCTGTGCAGCTGCTTCAATCAGACTGTCGCGCGCTGCCGTAAGCTTCGCCTGAATATCCGGCTGTGTACCGAGATATCCAATCAGCCTTGTGACTGTCATCTTCTCATCTGATTTGCCCAGTACATTGGCAATATCTGTGAGAAGTGAAACCTGCTTATTGCTCATAATAAGAAGCTCATCGCCTGCCTGCTGATCCAAATCAGTCAGTGCTTCAAGCGCAGGGATATCGGCATCTATGATTATCTGACGTTTCTTCTCCCCATTTGCAGCGAGTGTTCTGTATACTTTTTCTTCCTCTGTGAGCACATTTATAAGCTCTTCCACTAAACTAGCCACTATAAAATCCTCTTTTACCTTTGATATATGATATGATTATCATATTACAGAGAGTTGTACCTCTCTAACAGCTTGCTGGCGAAATCATCTCCACTGACCTCATACTGTCCGGAGTCTACCATGTTCTTAAGCAAAGCGACTTTATCTTCCCTGATGTCCGAAGCCTCTGATACTGCTTTTTTCGCAATCTGGTAATCTCTACCGGCCTGCGAAATTGATACCTGATCAGACATCCTCGACGCGCTTTGTGTCTTTGCTGTCTTTGTTGTTCTTGATACGCCATACAACTGGGCTATCTGATTATATGCATCTATACGCATAACAGGATCTCCTTTCTATTTATATTTCATCCTTGAAATATGTAAATTTTGCTTCCTGACATATTTATCGGATGTTTTTTTTATTTCTTTATAGACCGTGGAAAATTTTTGGTTACCGTTCGCATCCGCCTGTGAGAATCGTTGTGATGTGAGTGGATTTAATCCCCTCTGTCACTGTCTGCAAAAGTATGCGGTATGTATCCTCCACAAGCTCACAGTCCGACGGTTCAATCCCAAACTCTGCTGCTTTTTTAAGAATGAACCTGACCTTGTCATCATCATGCTCTACCGCATAGATGTCATCAAACATACCTGCATAGTATCTGTCTAAAAATCTGCGCTTTGCAGCTGTCTCGATTTTTGTGCCTGATGTGGTAAGTACATACAGCTTCGTGCCTTTTTCCTTTGCCTTCATGGCATACTCCTTTACCTGCATCACAGGACGGCACCACTCATATGTATCCTCACCATGCTTACTGCAGTAGTCTGCCCACTGCACATCTGACATTCCTATCTGAAATTTTCCGTTTACCTTGTAGCACGGACTGCTTAAAGTGCCGTCTACGTCTATGAACATTGCCTGCATAGTGTCTGCTCCTATATAGTTAGTTTATGCAGCTATAATAACATGATTAAATGGTCAAAAGGTATTTTGCCCCTCATTTATGATTAATCAGTTGAAATTTCCTTAATCCTACCTGCTCATATCATAATAGCGCGCATATATTCCGTCCTGTGCCAAAAGCTCCTCGTGTGTGCCTCTTTCAGCAATGCCACAATCAGCTACCACGAGAATTTCATCCGCATTTCTGATTGTCGAAAGTCTGTGGGCAATTGTGATAGTCGTTCTGTCCTTTGCCAGCTCCTCAAGACTTTTCTGGATAAAGCGCTCGCTCTCATTGTCAAGGGCACTGGTTGCCTCATCAAGTATTAGCACAGGCGGATTTTTAAGGAACACCCTCGCAATGGAAATCCTCTGCTTCTGCCCTCCTGACAATCGGGTGCCTCTCTCTCCGACAAACGTATCGTATTTATCCGGCAGCTCCATGATAAAATCGTGGATATTCGCCTTTTTGGCCGCATCTACAATCTCATCCATCGTCGCCTCCGGTTTTCCGTAGGCGATATTGTCCTTTATACTTCCGCCAAACAGATAAACATCCTGCGAAACCAGTCCAATCTGCGAGCGAAGGCTCTCAAGCGTGAGCTTTCTCACATCATTTCCATCTATTGTGACCCTGCCCTCCGTCACGTCATAAAACCGCGGAAGCAGTGAGCATATTGTCGTCTTTCCGCTTCCTGACGGTCCAACAAGCGCAATTGATTTTCCTGCCGGTATCTCAAAGGATACATGCGAAAGCACCAGTGTATCATCATCGCTATAGTGGAACGAAACATCCTCGTAACAGACATTTCCCTTTACATTTTTAAGCGGTTTTGCATCAGCAGCATCAACTATATCCGGCTCAGTTTCCACCACCTCTAAGAATCTTCTAAAGCCCGAAAGTCCCTTCTGCATCATCTCAGTCAGCTCTACAAGTATCTGGATAGGACTGATAAAGATGCCTATATACAGCGCATACATAGCAAGGTCGGATGCCTCCATCCTTCCATGTGCTATCAAAAAACCACCAAATACCAGCGTAACAAGATACATCATCCCCTGGAAAAATGCATTTCCGCTCATAAAGCTTCCCATACATCTGTAATTTGCATCCTTTGAAATCAGGAAATTTTCATTACTTCTGTTAAATTTTTCCTGCTCGATACGCTCATTGGCAAATGACTGTACCACCCTTATGCCCGCCAGAGTATCCTGAAGACTCGAATTAATATCACCGATTTTTCTCCTGTTATCCATAAAGGTTTCCTGCATTTTCTTATTCTGGCCATATGAAAATACAAGCATAAGCACCACAAGAATAAGCATAGGAACCGCAAGCATACGGTTTATCATAAACAGAAAAATGAACGAACCGATTATCTTTATAAGCGATATAAAAAGATTCTCCGGTCCATGATGCGCAAGCTCCGATATATCAAACAAATCGGATACGAGCTTGCTCATCATCTGTCCTGAATTATTCTGATCATAATACGAAAAAGAAAGCTTTTCATATTGGTCGAAAAGCTCCTTTCTCATGTCGCGCTCCATCCTCGCTCCCATCATGTGCCCCGCATATGTCACATAATACCTGCACGCAGTCTGTATGATATATGCCACCAAAAGGCCTATTGTAATAGGAATCAGCGCAGAAATGATTTTTCCCGGTGCTCCTGCAAAAAGAGTTTTGGTCAGCGTGCGAAGCAGCTGCGGAAACGCCAGATCTATGGCACTGATTATTGTTGCGCAAAGCAGGTCTATGAAAAAGACTGTTTTGTAGGGTTTGTAGTATTTGATGAATTTCTTTAATGTTTGCATTGTGTTCTCCCTGTGTGTTGTTGGTGAAACTATTTGTTTCTTAACTCACATCATTATATATCGGTAAACCTATATATGCAATAGGATAACCAATGAAAACACCGGATAACACCTGATAAATAACATAGATTTCGTTTGTAGGCGAAATCTATGCGAAATTTCCACATTGTTATGCGAATTCCATGTGAAATCACAGTTGTTATATTTCGCATAATGACATATAATATAATCAAAGTATTGCTATTAAATTATTATGCGGAGGTGTCACATGGAATATTTATCTTGCTCAGATGCATCAAAAGCAATGGGATTTTCTGTACGAAGAATCCAGCAGATGTGCAAAAACGGTGAATTGCCCGGTGCAATAAAGGAAGGACGTAAATGGTTAATCCCTGACGAAACCATACACATGAATCATTTCGCGAAAAATAAATCTCTGCCAATAGGTGTATCTGATTTTAAGCTTGCAACCACCGGCTATTATTATGTAGATAAGACTCTGATGATACGTGATTTTCTGGATAAAAAGCCGATGGTATCTCTTTTCACACGCCCAAGGCGTTTTGGAAAAACTCTGAATATGGATATGCTGCGCGTATTTTTTGAAAAAACAAACGAGGATACATCTGTTTATTTCAAAGACAAACAGATATGGCAATGCGGCGATTACTACACTAAACACCAAGGACAGTATCCTGTCATTTTTTTGACGTTCAAAGATGTTAAAAGCATGACCTGGGAAGAAACCTTTCAGAAAATCCGCAGGCTTATATCTCTGGAATTTATACGACATAACGAGCTTGAGACAAGTTCTGTTTTAACCGCTTACGAAAAAGAACAATATCATCTTCTTGCCAAAGACAGCGGGGATGAAGTCGATTGTCAGATGGGTCTGCAGCTTTTATCATTACTGCTTCATAAGCATTATGGAAGGGAATGTATCATTATCATTGATGAATATGACACACCCATCCAGCAGGGGCATACCTGCAATTTCTATCCGGAAATAGTAAATTTCATGCGCAATTTTTTCTCAGGAGGACTCAAGGACAATCCACACCTTGCCTTTGGCTTTCTTACAGGAATACTGCGTGTAGCAAAGGAAAGTATCTTCAGCGGCATGAACAATCTGAAAACCTATTCTATTCTCGATGATGGCTACAGCTCTTATTTTGGTTTTACTGAAAAAGAGGTAAAAGACATGCTGCGATACTATGGAAAAGATGATAAATATAATGAGCTCAGCGAATGGTACGATGGATATCGTTTTGGCAATACAGAAATCTTTAATCCATGGTCTGTAATCAATTATATCTCTGACAACTGCTTTCCGAAAGCATTCTGGCAATCCACCGGCAGCAATGAGATAATCGGAGAAATTATCCAGGCAGCTACGCCTGAAATTACCAAAGACCTTTATAAGCTGCTCTGTGGTGAAAAAATCGCAGCCTATATTGATACCGGTGTTATCTATCCCGAGGTTCAGAATAATCCATATAGTATATACAGCTTTCTTCTGGTAGCCGGATACCTGAAGGTTGCCAATATTTATCCGCAAAGCGATGGAAATTTCATGTGTGACGTTGCTATTCCGAACAAAGAAATTACTTTTGTTTACGAAAAGGAGGTTCTAAACCGCACCAACCAAAATAGCCTTGCCATATCTATCAGTCAGGCTATCTTTTCCAAGGACACGCAAAAACTCCAGGCTCTGCTGGAGGATTTTATGGTAAAAAGCATTTCTTCTATTGATGGAGCTAATGAAGGCTTCTATCACGGAATGATGCTTGGTCTTTGTGCCATACTTGGAAACCGCTACAAGATACGCTCAAACCGCGAATCAGGCCTCGGTCGATTTGATATTCAGCTTATGCCTTTAACAAAGGGAATGCCCGGATTTATCTTTGAATTTAAACACACTAAAGATGAACATACCGATTTATCTGCATTAGCCGACAGCGCCCTGCAACAGATAGAAGCAAAGAAATACGACACAGAGCTGCGCGATAATGGTGTGAATTCAGTTATCAGAATCGGTATTGCTTTTAGAGGGAAAAGTGCTGTGGTGAGGAGAGGCTAAAAAATCTCACCGAATATTAGTATAATCCAAAAAGAAGCACATGCAACTTGCCACCCTATCACCATCATTGCGATACAAATGAGGCTGATCGGTCTCAAACTTATACACCTGTCCCCTACGGATTTCCTGCACATGGTCGTGACACTCAACTGTCAGCACACCGTCTGTGACTGTAAGATATTCGCGTGTTTTCTCGCCGTGCCCACCGCTTGTATACACACCGCCCGGCTCCACGTCGATACGGTATACCTCGACCTCCCTTGAGTCCTCGTATGGGAAGCAGGTCCATACCCTGTACTGTCCCAAAAGCTCCTTTGTCGGGACCAGATCATCCGGAGATATGAGCGCATAGTCCACTCTCGGCGGATCTATAAGTCTTTGAAACGCAATTCGCAGACCGCTTGTGATTTTACCAAGCACTCCGATAGATGGATTTGCTGTGCCCTTTTCTATCTGAGCAAGCATGCTTTTACTCACACCGGTCTGTTCCGCTACCTGATCTAAGCTCATACCCTTTGACTGGCGTATTCTTTTTAAATTTTCAGATACATTGTGTGACAGATAATCCATACTCATATCTCCGTTTTTGTATTTTATAAGTTTTACAGTGCCCTGCGATACAGCATCTCAATATCGCACTGGCGTGAAGCCCTTGGATTGACAGCAATATTGCCGCTCTTCATGGCATCGACAGCCATCGGCTCTATCCTGCTTTCTATCTCTTCCTTTGTGACTGTTCCGGTTTTGCTGGCATTGTTGATTGCGATGGTCAGATTCTTAGGGATTCCGATGTCTGTGCAAAGCTCCCTGATTGCATCTACAAGCATCATAGGCTCAAATTCGTCCGCATACGCAGGAATCGGGCTTATATCATTGTAGATGGTCAGATACTTTCCATGATCTGCAAGTGCATTGTACTCTGCGATTACAGGAAGCAGCACTGCATTTGCCACTCCGTGAGGCACATCGAAAAATGCGCTGACCGGATGGCTCATTGCATGCACATTTCCGAGCCTTGCAAATGAGAATGCTATTCCTGCAAAAAGCGAGCCTGTCATCATGGCTTCAGCAGACTCGATATCGTTTCTGTTTGCTACAAATCTGCGGATATTTTTTCCGATAAGTGCCATCGCTTTTTCTGCCAGTGCATCAGAAAATGGCGAAGCCGCTGTGGATACATATGCCTCCTCTGCATGGATAAATGCATCAATTCCGCATGCTGCCGCTACGCTTGCCGGTGCTGTTGTGATGAGTTCTGCATCGAGGATTGCATATTTTGGCAATATCTCGTAGCTGAATACTGTAAGCTTATAGTTTCTGCTATGATCTGTAATTACAGAGAATGCTGTCACCTCTGAGCCGGTTCCTGCGGTGGTTGGTATCGCAATGAGCGGTACGATTGGTCCCGGCACCTTGTGTGCTCCCTCATAGTCTGTGACGCTTCCGCCATATTTGGCAACCACGCCCACTGC
>ENA-OPEH01000317-OPEH01000317.1-human-gut-metagenome-genome-assembly--contig:-NODE-317-length-12691-cov-1.467474_pt1 | contig 12691 bp, 8 predicted proteins | sample MGYA00241299_ERZ501532 | MGnify/ENA primary metagenome ERZ501532 (study PRJEB25962, sample SAMEA1969296) | human gut metagenome | biome: human gut; feature: human-associated habitat; material: faeces...
CCTTTCACAAAAGCGGGCAAGGAGTGTTCTTCGTCATTTTCACGGGCTTCTGCATCGGGATCGGTCATACCTTCTGGCAGATTGGTTTGTGGTTTGGCAAAGATAACGCGCCATCCGGGATCTAGAATCTGTTTTCCTGTGGCTTTGAATTCTATACTGTCAGCTTCGCCTATTACGGTAGTAGTGGCAAACTTGCAGTCGGGATAGAATACGGCAATAAAGCGGCGTGCTACCAAATCAAATACCCGTTTCTCCATTTCTGTCAGATTTACAGGAGGTTGTCCCGTAGGAATAATGGCATGGTGATCCGTTACTTTTGAATTGTCAAATACTTTTTTGGACTTGATGAGCTTTTGTCCTGCCAACGGAGCGGTAAATACTGTATATGGAGTTAGTCCCGCCAAGATATTGGGACATTTGGGATAGATGTCATCGCTTAAGAAAGTAGTATCTACACGAGGATAAGTAGTCACTTTCTTTTCATACAATGACTGGATAAGTTTTAGAGTTTCGTCAGCTGAATAAGCAAATTTTTTGTTACATTCCACCTGTAGGGAAGTCAGGTCAAAAAGACGGGGAGGTGCTTCTGTGCCTTGTTTTTTTGCTACTTCTGTCACGGTAAAAGGAACATTTTTGATACGTTCCATAAGTGCCTGTCCGGTAGCAAGATCGGTGATGGGAGGAATTCCCCTGTTCCCTTCAGCCTTTTTGGCTTTCTTGGGGTTCTCTTTAGCATCGCTTTCTTCCTGAGCCAGTTCCTCATCGCTTTTGCGGATGATGGCAGAGAATGTGGTTTCCCGGTATAAAGTAGCCAGTACCCAATATTGTTGAGGAGTGAAGTTCTCTATTTCTTGCTGACGCTTTACTATCAGTGCCAAAGTCGGGGTCTGCACCCGTCCTATCGATAGAATTTGTCTGTTTTGTCCGTACTTTAAGGTATAGAGCCGGGTGGCGTTCATGCCCAATACCCAATCGCCGATAGCACGGCTTAATCCGGCTTCGTATAAAGGTTGGAATTCTTTTTGATCTTTTAGTTTGCTGAATCCTTCGCGTATGGCTTCTTCAGTCAAGGATGAAATCCATAGACGTTTCACCGGGCAGTGTGCTCCTGCTTTCTGCATGACCCATCGTTGAATAAGTTCTCCTTCCTGGCCGGCATCACCGCAATTTATAATTTCATCGGCATTTTGCATCAGTCCTTCTATAATACGAAATTGTTTTTCAATGCCCGGATCGCTGATTAGCTTAATGCCGAAACGAGGTGGAATCATAGGAAGGCTGGACAGACTCCATGCTTTCCATGAGGGAGTGTATTCATGAGGCTCCTTCAAAGTACAGAGGTGTCCGAATGTCCAGGTAACCTGATATCCGTTTCCTTCTATATATCCGTCTTTTTTGGTTTTTGCTCCCAGTACATCCGCTATGTCACGGGCTACGGAAGGTTTTTCGGCAATACAAACTATCATATTTTTTTCGTTTCTGTTCAAATAGGATTGCAAAGGTAATAAAAACCTCGGAAGAGATTTTGTTTTGTCTTTATTAGTTCTTCTTTTATAAGAATTTAAAAGTAGGTATCGGGGGCTTTAAGGTCATTTCAGTGCAAATGGGCTGTTAGGTATGGTTTTTCTGTTATTTGCTGTTTGACGAATGTCTTTTGAACTTTTCTCTATGATTTCAGTTTCTTTTCAGAATCCTATAAGAATTTTGCATCAAAAAGAAACTATAAAACAATGTAATTATGAAAAAGAATTGGATGTTATTTTTATTTTTCGCAGCTTTTGCTGCACTAACTTTTAGTGGTTGTAGTGATGATGACAATAGTGATGTTCCTGAAAACACACATTTGGTTTCAAAAGAAGTACAGGCTGCATTTAATGCAAAATATCCGCAAGCCAAAGACGTGGAATGGGAGCTGAAAGGTGATTATGCTGTAGCAGATTTTTATTGGGATGGTGGAGAGCATTCTGCATGGTTCAATCCGTTATCGGCTGCCTGGTATATGACAGAAACAGATGTTCGTTATGAAAATCTTCCCGAACCTGTACTTGCTGCCCATAAAGCAGGCAAATATGCTGATTGGCGGGTGGATGATGTGGATAAGTTGACTCGTGAGGGAATGGAAACTCTTTATGTCATTGAGGTGGAGAAAGGAGAATCCGAGCTGGATTTGTTTTATTCGTCTACAGGCATATTGGTAAAAACTGTTGTAGATACCGGACACGAAGAAGATTATGATGATTATTTGCCGCAGCCTGATGCAAACGGCATTATAGCTATTGTCAAGCAGAAATATCCCAATGCGACAATTGTAGAAATAGAACGTGAAAAAGGTTTGCAGGAAGTTACTATTTTAGATGAAAACAGAGAGAAAGAGGTTTATTTCAATGAGCGGAACGAATGGATGGGAACAAGCTGGGATGTACAGGTGGCAAATTTACCGGAAGCGGTAAAAAAATCGGTTATGGAAAAATATTCAGATTATGTGATAGATGATGCTGATTATGTGGTGACACCTGATAATGAATGGTATATACTTGATTTGGAAAACAAACAGATCGATAAAGAGCTTAAAGTAAAGGTAGATAAGAACGGCGTTTGGTTGTAATTTTATTATCCCCTAGGCTATGCTAGGTAAACAGGCGGATGTTTCATAGGGCCGGACAGCTTTGGGGTTTTTAAACATTATGATTTTTGTGGCAGGCAGTTGAAGTGTGAATTTGTATTTCTGTTATACATTTTTTGTGATTTTGATGAGAGAGTAAAAGATGAATGTGGAAAAATAGATTTGTATGATATACGATATTCAGTTACATTTGCATTTAGAATAAAAAAATAGCATGATGAAAACAGGATTAACTTATACTTCGACTGTTGTCGTTTCAAAAGAAAATGTAGCTGCCACCATGGGTAGCGGCGATTTGAATGTGTTTGCCACTCCCGCTATGGTGGCGTTGATGGAGAATGCTGCCATGAGTGCCGTGGCAGATGAGTTGCCTGAAGGTTCCACTACAGTAGGGGCCATGATGAACACTACTCATATCAAGCCCTCGGCTGTGGGAGACACGGTTTCGGCTACTGCCGTATTAAAAGAGGTGGAAGGCAGAAAACTTACTTTTGAAGTGCGGGCGCAAGATAGCAAGGGCGTGATTGGAGAAGGTACACATGTACGTTATATTGTGGACAAAGAGAAGTTTATGAGTAAATTGTCTTAATAATTATTTGAAATTATGCCACAACTGAGAGCTTCCCTTCTTTTGTGATTCTGAATATTATTTGTTCCGATAACGGGAGAATCAGAAAGAGGAATGAAGAACGTGTTTTAATAAAAAATATTTAAGGAGAGCAAAACGAATGACAATCTGAAAAAGAGTGTCATGGAGTTCTGCCCTCCTTCTTTTATTCTTGCAGCGCCAAGATATATTCGTATAACTTCTTATAAAACGGATGTTTCGTCAGCGTAGAGGCATCTCCTAATATAATCAGTTTCATGCGTGCACGTGTAATTGCTACATTCATTCGTCGCAAGTCATTTAGAAAACCAATCTGTCCCTCTTCATTTGCACGTACTAAACTGATGAGGATAACGTCTCGTTCCTGTCCCTGAAAACCATCTACCGTATTGATGGTGATAAGGTGTCGGTAAGGCTTGAAGAAAGTATCTCGTTTTATCAGTTGACGGAGATATTGTACTTGTGCTTTATAAGGAGAAATCAGTCCCACATCAATCCGTTCTTCCAGAAAACGGTCTTTACCTATTTTATTGATATAGTTGGTAAGTTGGGAAATGGAGAGTGCCGCCTCCTCTTTATTGATACGGCCGAAGCTTTCACCCACAAACTCTTCGTTGCATTCCATTCCTTCCGTATTTATCCATTCTATCGGTGTGTCATAGTCCAATATACTCCGATATTTTACTTCGGGAGCTGATTTCAGTTCACCCTGATAGAACCATTCTGAAGAGAAACGCATAATTTCATCATTCATTCTATATTGTACCTTTAACAAGGATACAGTGTCGGGTTTGTTGTCTGCAATCTCCTGCATCAGTGTCCGGTCTAATCCTCCACGAGCTGCTTCCATGCATTTAATGGTAGGAGGAAGCTGGCAATAATCACCGGCCAGAATGACACGGTCTGCTTTGCGGATGGCAATCCAGCAGGCAGGCTCTAGAGCTTGTGCGGCTTCGTCTATGAATAAGGTACTGAATTTGCGTCCTGTCAATATTCTGTTGGCGGAACTTACCAGTGTGCAGGCTATCACACGTGCTTCGCCGAACAATGCTTCGTTGATGCGAATTTCCAGTTCGGTGGCACGGTCTTTCAGTGAGTTTATTTTCTGTCGGATATTCTCACGCTCCGCTCCTTTGCGCGAACGTCCGTAGAGCTCGCGTATTGCTTTTCGGATACTCCATAATTGCGGATAATCGGGATGGCTTTCAAAACGGCGTTCATAGGTAAAAGCAAGCATTTTGTCATTGACGCGGGTGGGATTACCAATACGGAGAACGGGAACACCCCGGTCCACCAGTTTCTCGCTAATCCAATCGACAGCCATATTACTCTGTGCACACACCATGACTTGATTTTCCCGGTGAAGGGTCTCGTAAATGGCTTCTACCAATGTGGTAGTTTTACCGGTTCCGGGCGGACCGTGGACTATAGCAACATCTTTGGCATGCATCACTTTATTTACTGCTTCCTCCTGCGTATTGTTTAACCAAGGGAAACGGGTGAAGCCGAAACTGAAAGTTTCCGCCTTTTGGCTGCCATGAAAAATCTCACGTAACTCTGCCAGGCGATTCCCTTTTGCCTTGAGGACTTGTCCCAACGCTTCGAACATCAACCGGTAACTGGTTTCATCAAAATAAAGCTGTACTCCCAATTGTCGCTCGGTTGCCTGTATGCTGAGCAATGCATCTGCCGAGGGGAGAACGATTACCATTCGGTCTTCGTCCACGTAGTTGACAGTTGCCGTAAAATTGAAATAATGTAATTGGCCTGATGCATTTTGCGTAAAAAAGCATACCGGACGGCCGAATTCAAATACATGTTCTATGTCTTTGTCTTCTTGCCTTTCAACTTCTACAACCAATTGGTTCAATGAGTTATAATAGCTTCTGCCTGCCGATATAGGATACCAGCACATACCCCGTTTCACTTTGCGCCCGATGCCCATTGCTTCAGTCTGTTGCCTGAAAGTCTCTTTTTCGTAATCATATTCTAATTTTAGTAACAACTCTTTGCGTTGTAGTTTGTTAATTATATTAGAAAGGGGTATATGTTGGTTCATAATGATGCTTTTTTCTATAAGAATTGCAAAGATAATAATAATCCTTTAGGTAGGACTTTATGTTTTATTTTGTTAAACGTATTATAGATAACACAAGAATTCAAATATTATTCCTATATTGCCAAAAATAAAATAGATTTAAAACTGTAATAATTATAAATAGTAAAAGGTATGGTATATGACTTGGACATGTTAAAGGCCTTTTATGCTTCTTTCGAAAAGAAGATAGGTCGGGTAAGAGCCGTGTTGCAGCGTCCGCTGACATTGGCTGAGAAAATTCTGTATACACATCTTTATGATGATGCTCAACTGAAGAATTATGAACGTGGCGAGGATTATGTGAATTTCCGTCCCGACCGCGTGGCTATGCAAGACGCGACGGCGCAAATGGCATTGTTGCAATTTATCAATGCAGGAAAGGATTCCGCTGCCGTACCTTCTACTGTGCATTGTGACCATTTGATTCAGGCATATAAAGGAGCGGGCCCGGATATTGCAACGGCTACGGAAACCAACCGTGAGGTATACGATTTCTTACGAGATGTTTCTTCGCGTTTCGGTATCGGGTTTTGGAAACCGGGAGCAGGAATCATTCATCAGGTGGTACTCGAAAACTATGCTTTTCCCGGGGGAATGATGGTGGGGACGGATTCTCATACCCCTAATGCCGGAGGATTGGGAATGGTGGCAATCGGAGTCGGTGGTGCCGATGCTGTGGATGTAATGACCGGTATGGAATGGGAGTTAAAGATGCCGAAACTGATTGGAGTTCATTTGACCGGAAGCTTGAACGGATGGGCTTCGCCAAAGGATGTGATTCTGAAATTGGCCGGTATTCTGACCGTGAAAGGTGGAACGAATGCCATTATAGAATATTTTGGAGAAGGGACAGCTTCACTTTCGGCAACCGGTAAGGCTACTATCTGCAATATGGGTGCAGAAGTGGGGGCTACCACATCCTTGTTCCCCTATGACGACCGGATGGCTGTGTATCTGAAAGCTACCGGAAGAGAGTCTGTAGCAGAGATGGCCGGAAAAGTGGCAAATGATTTACGTGCCGATGCTGAGGTTGTTGCCAATCCTTCTGCTTTCTACGACCGTGTGATTGAAATTAATTTGTCCGAGTTGGAACCTTATATCAACGGGCCGTTTACACCGGATGCCGCAACACCTATTTCAGAGTTTGCCGAAAAGGTATTGGTTAATGGTTATCCGCGTAAGATGGAAGTCGGGCTGATAGGTTCATGTACCAATTCCTCTTATCAGGATTTAAGTCGGGCTGCTTCCATTGCCCGTCAGGTAGCTGAAAAACATTTGGCTGTGGCTGCTCCTTTGATTGTCAATCCGGGTTCTGAACAGATTCGAGCTACCGCCGAGCGTGACGGGATGATTGATGCTTTCCAAAAGATTGGGGCTACTATTATGGCGAATGCTTGCGGTCCGTGCATCGGACAGTGGAAACGCCATACCGATGATCCTGTCCGCAAGAACTCGATTGTCACTTCTTTCAACCGTAATTTTGCCAAACGTGCCGATGGTAATCCGAATACACATGCATTTGTGGCTTCTCCTGAATTGGTATTGGCTCTGACTATTGCCGGTGATTTATGTTTCAATCCGTTGAAAGATACGTTGATAAATCAAGAAGGCGAGAAGGTGAAATTGAGCGTTCCCGAGGGAGATGAATTGCCGTCGGCAGGTTTCACTCAAGGTTATCCCGGTTATTTGGCTCCTGCCGGTGCACAGGTAGAAATTAAGGTGAATCCCGAATCACAGCGTTTGCAGTTATTGGCTCCGTTTCCGGCATGGGATGGAAAGGATTTTACGGATATGCCTTTACTGATTAAGGCTCAAGGTAAATGTACCACAGACCATATTTCGATGGCAGGCCCGTGGCTGCGTTTCCGTGGTCATCTGGAAAATATTTCGGATAATATGCTGATGGGGGCGGTGAATGCTTTCAATGGTGAAACGAACAAGGTGTGGAACCGATTGACAAATACCTATGAGAGTGTATCGGGCGCGGCTAAGCAGTATAAAGCGCAAGGCATCGGGTCTATGGTAGTTGCGGAGGAAAATTATGGAGAAGGTTCCAGTCGTGAACATGCTGCTATGGAGCCTCGTTTTCTGAATGTAAAGGTTATTTTGGCGAAGAGTTTTGCCCGCATCCATGAAACGAATCTGAAGAAGCAGGGAATGCTGGCGGTGACTTTTATAGACAAAGCGGACTATGACAAGATTCAAGAACATGATTTGATTACCGTCAGCGGATTGGCGGACTTTGCTCCCGGAAGAAATCTGACTGTGACTTTACACCATGAAGATGGCACTCAGGATCGTTTTGAAGTACAGCATACTTATAATGAACAGCAGATAGGTTGGTTCCGTGCCGGCTCTGCTCTAAATGCAAGATAAAAGATGAAAAAGACAGTACCTTATATTACAGGAGACGGAGTGGGAGTAGAAATCACTCCCTCCATGCAAGCCATAGTGAATGCGGCCGTGAAGAAGGCGTATGGCAATGAACATGAAATAGAATGGATGGAAGTACTGGCAGGTGAACGTGCTTTCAACGAAACAGGTTCCTGGTTGCCGGATGAGACGATGGAGGCTTTCAAGAAATATGGTGTGGGCATAAAAGGTCCGTTGACTACTCCGGTAGGAGGTGGTATCCGTTCCTTGAATGTGGCTTTGCGCCAGACGCTGGATCTGTATGTGTGTCTGCGCCCCGTACGTTGGTTCAGCGGAGTGGTATCTCCGGTGAAAGAGCCTCAGAAGGTGGATATGCATATTTTCCGCGAAAATACGGAGGATATTTATGCAGGTATAGAATGGGAAGCAGGCACGCCGGAAGCTGAGAAGTTTTATCGTTTTTTGCATGATGAAATGGGAGTGGCTAAAGTGCGCTTTCCCGAATCTTCTTCATTTGGCGTGAAACCGGTGTCCAAAGAAGGAACGGAACGTCTGGTACGTGCGGCATGTAAATATGCTTTGGAGCATGGCTTGCCGTCAGTGACGTTGGTGCATAAAGGAAATATCATGAAGTTTACTGAAGGCGGCTTCAAGAAATGGGGATATGAACTGGCGGAACGTGAATTCGGAGATGCCATTGCGTCAGGCAAGTTGGTGATAAAAGACTGCATAGCCGATGCATTCTTGCAGAATACGTTATTGATTCCCGAAGAATATTCGGTGGTGGCTACCTTGAATTTGAACGGAGATTACATCTCGGATCAGTTGGCTGCCATGGTAGGCGGCATCGGAATTGCTCCCGGAGCGAACATCAATTACAATACCGGTCATGCCATTTTTGAAGCGACTCACGGTACGGCTCCCAATATTGCCGGAAAGGATGTGGTGAATCCTTGTTCATTAATCCTCTCGGCTGTCATGATGTTGGAACATTTTGGCTGGAATAAGGCGGCGGAGCTGATAGTGAATGCCTTGGAATCCAGTTTTGGCGAGGGACGTGCCACACATGACCTTGCCCGTTTTATGCCCGGAGGTGTCTCGCTTGGCACGTCGGCATTTACAAAAGAAATAATAGAAAGAATAAACTCCTAAAAACTCACGGATATGAAGAAAGAATATATCATTTACACTCTCCGAGGAAATGAAGAATGCGACCCGGATTGAGAACGAATTGTTCAAGAAGTTTGATGTAAAGCGCGGATTGCGTAACGAAGATGGCACCGGTGTTTTGGTAGGGTTGACCAAGATAGGCAATGTAGTAGGGTATGAACGTATTCCCGGTGGAGGATTGAAGCCGATTCCCGGCAAACTTTTCTATCGTGGGTATGATTTGGAAGATTTGGCACATAGTATCATTAAGGAGAAACGTTTTGGTTTTGAGGAGGTGGCTTATCTGTTATTGTCCGGTCATTTGCCTGACAAGGAAGAGTTGGCGTCTTTCTGTGAGTTGATTAATGACAATACTCCGTTGGAACAGAAGACCAAAATGAATATCATTGAGTTGGAGGGAAATAACATTATGAACATTCTGGCCCGTAGCGTGCTTGAAATGTACCGTTTTGACCCGCAGGCGGATGATACTTCGCGTGATAACCTGATGCGTCAGAGTATTGACTTGATATCCAAATTCCCGACCATTATTGCATACGCTTATAACATGTTGCGCCATGCCACGTATGGTCGTTCGTTGCATATCCGTCATCCGCGTGAAAAACTGTCTATCGCAGAAAACTTCCTGTATATGTTAAAAAAGGATTATACGGAACTTGATGCGCGCACGCTTGATTTGCTGTTGGTACTTCAGGCTGAACACGGAGGTGGTAATAACTCTACTTTTACCGTCCGTGTAGTTTCGTCCAGCCGTACGGATACTTATTCGGCCATCGCCGCAGGTATCGGCTCGTTGAAAGGTCCGCTTCATGGAGGGGCAAATATCCAAGTGGCGGATATGTTCCATCATTTGCAGGAAAATATCAAGGATTGGACCAATGTGGACGAAATTGATACTTACTTTACCCGTATGTTGAATAAGGAAGCGTATGATAAGTCCGGTCTGATTTATGGTATCGGCCATGCGGTCTATACGATATCCGATCCTCGTGCCATCTTGTTGAAAGAATTGGCTCGTGATTTGGCAAAAGAAAAAGGTAAGGAAGAAGAATTTGCCTTCCTGGAATTGTTGGAGGAACGTGCCATTGCTATGTTCGGAAAGATTAAGAATAACGGCAAGACGGTGTCCAGCAATATCGATTTCTATTCAGGTTTCGTATATGAAATGATTGGTCTGCCACAGGAAATATTTACACCTTTGTTTGCGATGGCTCGTATCGTGGGGTGGTGCGCACACCGCAATGAGGAGCTGAATTTTGAAGGAAAACGCATTATTCGTCCGGCATACAAGAATGTGTTGGAAGAACTGGAATATGTGCCTTTGAAACAGAGATAACGGTTTAGAGGCACCTCGGTTGGCGATAAACTTTGGTATTATTGTTTTAGCTTGGCGGCAATGAGGTCTGTATTGTTGTAAAGAAAAGTGAGATATCTTCGTGGACAAAGTAAGATATGTTTCCGAGCAAAGTAACACCACGTACATGTTCCACGAAGATATTTTACTTTTTTCAGTGAGATATGGTCGTTCATAATACTCTATATAGAGTACCTTGAAAAATCCTTCAAATCTTTCAGCATGCTCGCAAATGCCCTGCCCGTCGGCTTTTCGGCTGAAGAATTGGGTTCGGGAATCCTTCAGCCGGGATTGGAATCCTTCAGCCGGATTGGTATTCTTCCGATTCTTGGGGAATTGGTTTTCCTGAAGGATATTTTTCGGCTGAAACATTTCACAATGCATATCCTTCAGCCGGAATGCCGATGGGCAGGGCGTTTGTGGAGTGGCTGAAAGATCTGAAGGAAAAAAAAGGCGTTTCGGCATGTAGATACCGTTATGGAAAAAACAACAGGTCAAATTTTAAAAAGCTCTTGTTCTTTCAATGAAAACGTCCTGTTCTTTTTTTTAAAGACCTTGTTCTTTTCGGAAAAGAACAAGGTCTTTTAAGGGTTAGTAACGTGTATGCCGGAAGGTTGGTAACATGCCACTCCACACGTTACTAATGTGTGGGGTGTAAGATTAGTAATGTTACAGATGGAAGATTGCATATCTTGCTAGTGATACAATCATAAACGTATGAAGTTCCAGTATATAAAAGATAAAGTTAGTACTTATTTCACTAAGGGGAATGAGCGTAGTGTTGCGGTGAAGAAAAATATCGCCGTTTCATTAGTGTTGAAATGTATAAGTATTTTAGTTTCCTTGCAGGTCGTTCCATTGACCATCGGTTATGTTAATCCTACGAAGTATGGCATTTGGCTGACGTTGAGTTCCATTATTGCCTGGCTGTCTTATTTTGATTTGGGGTTTGCCCACGGATTTCGTAATCGTTTTGCTGAGGCAAAAGCAAAAGGGGATATGAAGTTGGCAAAAGAATATGTCAGTACTACATATGCAGTGCTCTTCTTGCTCTTTTCCGTAATTTTATTGATAACCTTGGTGGTGAATAATTATTTGGATTGGAGTCGTATTTTAAATATTGATCCTGTTTATAAGGATGAGCTGAGTCTGGTTTTCGGTTTGTTGGCATGCTTCTTTTGCCTGAACATTGTGGCAAGTGTCTTTACTACCATGCTGACGGCAGATCAAAAGCCTGCTTTAGCTTCGCTTATAAGTACAAGTGGTCAGGTACTGGCTTTTGCTTGTGTCTATGTATTGACTAAAACCACAAAGGGAAGTCTGAGTGCTTTGGCTGTTTCTTTTTCAGCTATACCGTGCCTGTTTCTTTTAATTGTTTCTATTATTGTGTATCAAACTAAAAAATACAAGATTGTAGCCCCTTCGTTGCGTGACGTTCGCTTTTCGTTGGTGCGGAGTGTTGTTGGTTTGGGTGGACAGTTTTTTGTTGTTATGTTTTCTATGCTTTTTATTTTTCAACTTACTAATATCATTTTGTCAAGAGTGCAAGGCCCAGAAGCAGTTACGCAATATAATATTGCTTATAAGTATTTTAATGTACTTAACATGGCTGCAAATATTATTTTGACTCCGTTTTGGTCAGCATTTACTGATGCTTATATTAAGAGAGATTATAATTGGATGCGTGGTACGCTAGAAAAACTGGAGAAATTATGGTTGTTATGTATTCCTATTTTAGTTTTAATGGTACTGAGTTCTGATCTCTTATATAAATTTTGGATTGGTGATTCTGTAGCTGTATCTTTTTCATTATCATTTTGTATGGCAATATATGTATTATGTCAGACGGGAGGAAATATGTATATGTTTCTTATTAATGGAACGAGCAAAATACGTTTGCAACTAATCATTTATTTGTCATTTGCTTTGGTTTCTATTCCGTTGATGAAGTATTGTTGTAAGTATTATGGTATAGAAGGTATACTGATAGTTCCTACTACGGTATTTATTTTGCAGGCCTTTATTGGAAGAGTGCAGATATTGAAGATGATAAATGGTACGGCTAAAGGAATTTGGCTGAAGTGAAATGAAAAACAATATGAATTATCCCCTAATTTCTGTCATAACTGTTTCTTATAATGCAGTTTTAACAATTGAACAAACCATTCTTTCCGTCATTAACCAAACTTATCTGAATATTGAGTATATCATCATTGACGGTGGAAGTACGGATGGAACGGTTAATGTAATAAAAAAGTATGCGGATAAAATCGCTTATTGGGTGAGTGAGTCGGATAAGGGAATTTATGATGCGATGAATAAAGGAATTGCTTATTCGCATGGAGAATATTGTAATTTTATCAATGCAGGTGATAAATTTTGTTCCTCATCTATATTGAAACAGGTCATGGACTTTAATCATGTGGCAGATATAATAGTTGGTCAGGATTTACATGTTAATGAACA
>ENA-OPEH01000333-OPEH01000333.1-human-gut-metagenome-genome-assembly--contig:-NODE-333-length-11978-cov-1.273757_pt1 | contig 11978 bp, 7 predicted proteins | sample MGYA00241299_ERZ501532 | MGnify/ENA primary metagenome ERZ501532 (study PRJEB25962, sample SAMEA1969296) | human gut metagenome | biome: human gut; feature: human-associated habitat; material: faeces...
TCCAGGTCTGGGCGGAGGCGGCAGCACTCAATGCAAGTGCTCCGACTAAAGTGGCAAGTCTGTTTTTCATAATGGTATCACGTTTTATTTTTCCTTCAAATAGATATATTCCTTTGTCAGTCCGGCATTTGCCTTGATGCTGTCGTTCACCATCGGACCATTGTTTTCCCATGTATTGCCCGGACCGTTGGCGTTCTTCAGGAACTTCTCTCCTTCCGTCCAGTTGTCCTTGACGGTGATAAATGAAGATCCTTCGTCGGTGTAAAGATAGAACCAATGATTGGGATCGTGTGCATAACCGGGTGAAAATATGTCGGAAACGCAATTTTCCGTAATCCGGCTATGGGGTTGTGAACCTAATGTATAAATACCGGCTACATCATACATGTGCTTGGCATAGTGATGAATCAGATTGGCGTGCACGCGGTTATTGCGCATACAGTTTACCGTACGTGTCCACCCCCATCCCAGACTGATGCCCGAATAGGATACATCACTGATTTCATTGTGCTCGATATTGATATCACTGACATAACCGGCGCAAATACCCAAGGTGCCCCAGTCTTCATTGGTCACATCGTTGATGTAGTTGTTGGAAATGGTCAGTCCGGTACAGACCTCACGACGGTCGGCAGGATCGTATGGAAGATGAGTTTCGTGAGCGGCAGGACTGAAGCTGCCCGCTACAATACCGTTCCCGGCAATATCACGGAACAGACAGCCGTTTATATGTCCTCCATCGGTGGCCCATTCATAATCAATGCCTGTAGAGCCCAAATGCTGGAAACGGCACTTCTCGAAATCAATATCCCAGGCAGCCTTGACTACGACTGCCGATGCCGGACGGCCCAACCAACCTTGATTATCCAGCTTATGATTGTTCTTACGAATCATGGAAGGACGGATTTTATATCCGTCTGTCATGTACATACCTGCCTGAAGAGGAACATGACCTTGCAAAGAGGGACGCATCCAGGTGGTATATTGGAAAGCAATATTGTCAAAACGGATGTGCTTTACCGGACGGTCTATCGTTCCTTCCACCCATACCAACGTTTCGATGCCGGGAACTACGGCTTTGCTTATCTTCTCTCCTTTCCGAGGATAATAATATATTTTACGGCTTTCAATGTCGTGATACCACTCGCCGGGTTCATCCAGCAATTCCATGGCATTGGTCAGATAGAAAGCCGAGTTGTGACCATCCTTGGTCACCATAGGACGCGGCCACGGGTGCTCGAACTGGATGCGGCTTTCAGGATGATGGAAACGCACGGCGGCACTGTCTCCCTGTATTTCGACCGACTTGATACGGAGATTTGCCACACACCACATTTCATGAAGGACCATTTCGGCATATCGGGCCTTCTGTATTTTCTTTACAGCAGCGGCAGGTACCCACAGTATTTCGTTTTGGGGGTCGTTGTTGATGATGCGGTACATCTTTTCAAAGTCTGCCACATCCCTTGCACGAACAGCCTTTTGCCCATTGATCCACAGTTGCCGGAAATCCAGCGGACGCCCGTTAAACATAGGGACATCGGCTAACCACAACTTTCCGTGCTTCTTCCAGTTCCTGATTTCCACCCCACCATTCAGAACGGCATTTCCATCCGAAGTGATGACGGTAGGTGACGCTTCCGTCCCGCTGTCCTCCGGACGGATAAAGACGGGTTCGTACAGATGATAGTCACCTGCCTCCAGATGGATGGTGATGCCACCTTTTACACTTTCATCATTAAGACGACGAAGTTCCCTTGCCTGACGCAATGCGGCTGTAAGGGTGGCTTTCGGAGAGTCTTTGGTACCCGGATTCCGGTCATTGCCTTCCGGAGATACGAACAAATCGGCTGCTGACAGTGTACAAGCTATCAGCAGCGCAGTAGTGGTTATGAATATTTTTTTCATTTGTAACTAATTAGGGGTAAGTGGTTAGTGATTAGTCCGTGCCAAAGGCATCCATACCGTCATTTCAGCCTTTCCGCGGTTTCCCCATGCATAATAAGGAATCAGACGGATATGGACCGGTTTGTCGGCCTTTCCTACCTCGCGGTACAAGGTATCTTTCCATGATACTTCATCGACCAGACGGGCAGTACCATCCAATGCGACAATCGGACTGCCTTCGATGGTTATTTTTTTCGGAGTCAACCGGATATCGGCAGGTATCAGCACATTGTCTATCTTATGCCCGCCTTCTATATCCATACTTTCCAGACAGTAGACCAACGGCCCACGTTTCACCACTACCTGGTTACGGATTTCTTCGGCCAACGGATTGGCTTCCAGCAATTTTACAGGCATATCCATCACCCATTCCACACAGTCCCCTTTCTTCCAGATGCGGTTTACCTCGGCGTATGTATTCGCTTTCCAGGTTCCTTGCACCGGTTCGCCATTTACCTTCAAAGTTGCCTTCTCGCACCAGTCAGGAACACGGAGGAACAAAGAAAACGCTTTCTTCTTTGACGGTTTCGGAGCTTCGGTTACAGTCAGCTTCACAGCGCCTTCCCACGGATACTCCGTTTCTTGCACCAGCCCGATCTTTCCCGTTTCCTTCAAAGTTGTAGCCAGTGTATTCGCTCCATACAAATTGCAATATACCGCATTCGGAGTCACCGTATAAGCATAGTTCTGGGCTTGGCAAACGGTGCGCAGCGTATTAGGCGGACAACAGAAGCAGCTGATATACTCGGTACGTTCTTTAGGCCAGCGAAGTGTGTATGGCAAATCCGCACTGATGCGCAACGGGTTGGTATAGAAATATTTCTTTCCATCCAGACTGACACCACTCAACACACTGTTGTAAAGGGCGGTTTCCACAATATCCGCATATTTGGCATCGCCCGTCACTTCCAGCATACGCCAGTTGAAAAGCATATTGCCGATATTGGCACAGGTCTCGTTATGCGCCGTACTATTAGGCAACTGATAAGGACGGCCATAGCTTTGGTGTACTTTCTGAATGCTGTCCGGCTCATAGCAGGTTCCATCCGGCGAAGTGCCGTCATACAGCGCACCGCACGCTCCTGTAACATACATCTTGCGGGTCACAATGTCTTTCCAGATGCTGGTCAGGTTTTTCATCAGTTGGTCTTCTCCTGTTTCGGCATACACATCGGTCACACCGGCATACAGGTAATTGGAACGCACGGCATGTCCCATCGCATTGTATTGCTGACGGAACGGAATACGGTCCTGATTATCATCGGTGCCGTTTTCCACCATACCACGGATATCAATCAGATTCTTGGAAAGTTCCAGATAACGGGGATTCCCTGTAGCACGGTACATTTCCACCACACCCATATAATGGGAAGGACAAATGGCATTTCTTGCCAGTTCCGCAGAAGCGGTTTCATAGAAATGACAGAGGAAGTCCGTCGCTTTTACGGCAGCATCGAATAAAGTAGTCTTTCCGGTGGCACGGCGATGAATGATACCTGCCATCATCAGATGCCCCAAATTGTAGGTTTCAAAATTCAGACGATTGGCAAATGCACCTTTCTCGTCCTCACCGCCTACTTTGGTGCCAGTTACCGTCTGTTGCTGTTTGTCCGAATGAATGTCAATCCCCTTATTCTTTTCCTCGATGATGACAGGGGTATGGATGTAACCGTCCGCACGCTGGGCTTTCACCACATGTTCAATGAAGTGATCCATCAGTTTATCCAATTCGGGATCTTTCGTGACGGCATACACGGAAGCCACCCCTTCCATCCATTTATACATATCTCCGTCATGAAAGGGAGGCCCCCAATGTTCGCCCTCGCAAACACCGGCAGCTATTTCAAAGTTACGGAAGCCATGCGAAACATCGGGATTGTTCCATGTGTCCCACATACTTTGCAAGGAGGTATGGCTATATACATTGAAACGGTCGCCCCAAAAGCCATCTGTCCAATGCACGGCACCTAATTCCGTATTGGCCATCTTGGCAAAACGGCTTTGGCTCATATCCGTCAGCCCGCCCGACTGGGCAAATGCTCCCGTAGTTACTCCGGAAGCCAGTAAAAGTAGTAGTCTAATGCTTTTCATAATAATCTGTCACTTATTCTTTTCTTTATAAAGGGAGGACGATAATAAGAAACGTTTGTACTCTATTTATAATTATTTCATATTCTGTATCTTTAGAAAGAGCTTTCATTGGCGGATAATGGGAGTCTGTTTTCAAAAAAACGGGGACCTGATTTTTATTTTTCAAATTCTCCAATACTCTCTATCAAAGAATTCCTTTATCCACAATTGTATTATTTCAGTTTGCTCAAATCCAACTCTTTATAAGCCACACGCTGACGGCGCCAGGTATATACGGCATGCAGTTTGCCATCCTTGCCCTGAATGATGGACGGATAAGAATACTGGCTGATGGGACTGTCTTCCAATGTCATTACATTCTTCCAGTGAATGCCATCATCCGAAACCGCCACACACAACGGTGTACGCGGCCCTTTCGGAGTACCCGGCAATGTGCTGAAATCATTATAAATCAATACATGGCGGCCATCTTTCATGGTTACGGCATCCGTGCCCGAATTATTATTGGGAACATCAAGCAAAGTGACTTTGCTCCATGTTTCACCGTTGTCACTGCTCCATGAAGTGGCAATCTGTGCGTTACGTGTACGGCAAAGTACCTGCAAACGCCCATCCTTATGACGCAAAATGCTGGGCTGGATAGCATAAATAGGCTTCTCGCCTTCTCCTTTTATGGCTTCACCGCCTTCCTGATCGTCTACATTGGCCGCATTTGCCTTACGCAAAGCTGTAGGCACACTCATTTCCGCCTCTACAGGACCTACCATCTTCCAAGTCTTTCCTTTATCATCCGAAATTTCAAAATGGATACGCCATCCTCCATCGCCTTCCGTACTGGAAGGACAAATGATACGGCCATCCACATACTCCGGCTTATTTTTAATAGGACCTAAGAAGCCTTTTGGCAACGGTTCACGTTGGCTCCAAGTTTTTCCACCATCTTTAGAACGTACCAGCCAACCACTCCAATCGGCTACTTTCAATCCTATTTTATAGAACAGGATCAGATCTCCGCCGGGGATCTGGAAAAGCACAGGATTCCAACAAGCCTTGCGGCGTGCCCGGAACTTGTCCCCTTTAAACGTAGAAGCCACGGGGCCGGCATCCGCCGGAGTGGATTCTGCCGTAATGCCTGCCAAGACAGCCTGCGGATCATCCAGACTAAACACCCCGTCGGCAGCCAGATAAGGTGCACTCCATTCCGTCGCGCCCTTCGGCTTGCGACATACCCAGATACAACAATCCGGATTACGCTCTTTAGTGCCTCCAAAGAAAGAAGCTACCAGGTCTCCGTTCTTCAATTCCACAATAGTAGCGCCGTGGCATTCGGGAAAAGAAGCTTGTTCGTATAGGAACTGATCTTCCACGATACCTGCACGGTTTTTACCTGAAGAAGGGTCCATGCTAACCGAAAAATGATAGTTCCCCGAAGGAACACTCCATACGGTAGAGTTGCCTTCCCGACGTACAAAGGTAACGTCCTTGTCTTTTACCGCCTTCTCGTCCAACGTTGGAAGATAAACCAATGCAGTGGTATTGCAGGGAACCGTGATATCCCATTCCAAATGCGTAAGGGTCTTCTTCCAGTTACTAATCATCTTGCCATATAAAGTGTTGTGCGAAGCCTTGACATGACTCAACTCCTGGATGGAAAAATCAGGTTTAAGGATGATTTGTTTGTAAGCGGGCTGTGCCGGATTAAATCCGGCTAAATCACGGAAATACCAAGTCAATAGATCACCCAATATCATCACATGGTTACAACTGTTCATCCAACGATTGGCGGTATCACCGTTCCACAATTCCCAAATGGCAGTAGCTCCCTTTTCTATCATATAGCCATAACTGGGATAAGTCTTGTTGCTTGCCAACAGGAAAGCAACATCGCCACGCCCCATACGGGTAAGCTCACGCATCATCCAGTTCATACCTATCACCCCACTGCTGATATGACCTTTATTCCGGGTGATAATGCCTGTTATTACATTTTTCTCCACTTCTTCCCTATAAGCCTCAGGAACCATATCGAAAGCCAGCGGCAGGATATTGGCCGTCACCGTATTGTTACCATAGAATATGCTGTCGGGATAAAGAACATGCGGCGTTTGTACCGGAGAAGTTCCCTTCTTAACCGTAAGGAAACGGGCGTTGAAGCAGTCTTTGATTTTTGCTGCATCCTTCTCGAATTCCTTCGCCTCATCTTCCAGACCTTGCAAACGGGCGAACTTGGCCAGCATTTGCGATACCTTGTAATAGTAGGCTGTAGCAATCAGTGCTCCATCCGTCTTGCGGGCAGGGTCCTGACTGTGAATCAATTCCGGTGATTCGGGAGGCATACACCAGTCACCGTATTTATCGGCGTTAATCACTCCATCCTCTGTGGTGAACTCACTGCGTATATGGTGCATCCATTTCTTGATAGCGGCATAATTCTTACGAATAGGTTCGATGTTGCCGAACTGTTCATAAACCATATCACAGATTACCGGGAATGTGGACGACCATGTCATTTCCGATGTATAATAATTGTAATAAGCCGGACAAATATCAGGAATACAACCGTCTTCACGCTGCGCTTCACGGATATCATCCGCCCATTTGGCATAGGTGTTTCCATTGTTGAACATGAAACTTTCCCCCCACGTTCCCATAGCATGGTCGCCAAGCCAGGGCTGGCGCTCGTCACGCTGGGGACAATCCAAAGGCACTCCTTTATAATTACTGGAAATTCCCCACCAGGCCGATAAACCCGGTTCATGATATCATTGGAACACTCGAAAGTACCGTTATCTTCCAAGTCATCATATACTACTTCAGCAACCAAATCTTCCGCTTTCAGATTTTTATAACCTGTCACTTCTACATATTGGAATCCATGATAAGAAAAACGAGAACTCCAGGAGGTGTTGTTTTCTTTACCGTTGCAGATATAATAATCCGTACTCTGGCTATGGCGGAGATTTTCCACATCCAGTTCCGTACCGTCGTTCTTTACCCGTTCGGCATAACGTATGCAAATCGTATCTCCCGCAGCGGCTTTCGCTATGTTAATACGCACCCATCCTGCCATATTCTGACCGAAATCAATCATATAACGGTCACCATATTGCTTGAAGACAGCCGGCTTCAGCGTTTTCATCACTTTCATGTTGGGAGCGGTATTGCCGCGGAGTGTACCGTACGGCAATGAAACACGTTGCGCCTTCAGCCATTTGGAATCATCATAACCGGGCTGTGTCCAGTTTCCCAATTCCATACGGGCATCGTAAATCTCACCATCGTATTCATTATTGCTACGTATAGGCCCTTGAGCCGTCAAACGCCATTTCTCATCACTGTTGATGCGCTGGATACTGCCGTCGGTATATTCTATAATCAGATTCAGACGCAACTTGGGGTAACCAAAAGTAGGAATCTTATAAGGTTTGTAATTTTGACGCATAGTGTAGAAACGTCCGTTGCCCAGGGTCACTCCGATGGCATTGTCGGCATTTCCTCCGGCAACCTGTTTGGTGACATCAAAAGAATTGTAAAGCACAGTACGACGATAATCACTTGGAGCCGGCGCCAATACCTGATCACCTATCCGCTGACCGTTAATGAACAGTTCGTACATACCCAAACCGCACAAATGAAGGGTAGCATACTTTATCTCCTTGGCTTGCGTTTTAAATTCCGTGCGTAAATAACGAGAGCTCAAACGGCTGTGTGAATCTTCCCGATCCCATGCAAACGCAGCGTCCCAACCTATCCATCGTCCTTTCCAATGAATCTCACCTAAAGGTCCCATCCCCCATCGGGCAGGCTCGCTCCATTCTGTCTCACCGCGATTGGTATAGCTTCTCACTTTCCAGTAAACACGCTGATTGCTTTTCAAACGCTTCCCTTGATAGGGAATCCATACGGACGCATCGGATTCCACTTTTCCGGAATCCCACAAATCTCCTTTATCCTGTGCTAAAAGTTCAGGAGAAGACGCAACCAAGATCCGGTAGGCGGTCTGCATCACATTTCTTTGAGAAGATTCCAGCCGCCATACGGGGAGCAGCAGTATCCAACCCCATGGGGTCTACCATCTGCTCGGTACGCAGGCCGGTAACCGAAACATCCGCTGCCTTCAACCACAACGGAAGTGCCAGAAGAATGATTAATAATACTTGTTTTTTCATGATATGCATATTTCTTACTTATTCCATTTCTGTATGGCATCCGGCAAGGCTGTCCAAGCTTTCTGCACATAATCCTTCGCAGAATCCACAACAATCAGAACCTGGTCATTACCGCTCAGATAACCGCTATCATGCTGGAAAGGAGTGACTTTACTGTCAAACTCACCGATATATTCCAACTTACCGTCCTTCGCGCTATACCACCATGCATTCTTTTTCGCACCGCTGATTTTGCTCAAATCGATCTGCATAGGACGTCCTGAGTAATTGTAAACCAGCAAATAGTCATTTCCACGGGTAGCGATGGCACGGTCATAGCGTTCGCCGTTAGTTCCTGCAATGACACTCTGATCGGGCACACGTTCAAAGAAAGGAAAAGTCAGCATCAAGTTCTTCAGATATTTCATCTGATTGAAACCGGGGTCTTCCAAAGCATCCCACCATGCTTTCTTACGTCCGTCGGCACCGAAAGAGGCTCCATATCCGGGACGGATAAATTGCATGATATCATTATGACCGTATGAGTGCCCGAATGATCCGGCAAATACCGACCAATAGGCATAACGACGTACATCGTGCTGATTCCAACGGGTTTCATTGGGATCATGCAGCCCCTGTGGAATGTCTTCATAAATAGGTTCGTCATCAATCACCGGTTTCAACGGAGTCTTTGCCTGACTGGCTTCCACAAAACGCCAGTTATCTTCTTCCGTATTCTCTTCGATGGGATAGTCACCATCACCGTTACGCTGCCCGTAACGACGGTGTCCGCTTTGGAACATATTGAAATCCAGCCATTCGCGGTCATTAAACCAAGTAGCCGACGTGGTACGTCCACGCGGATGGAAAGTCATCAGATGACCTTTGTCTATGCTGCGGATACTGTTTGCCAACGCATCCCATACCTCCGTCTTATTATCACCGCGGATATCCCCTCCTATCATCCAAATAATATTCGGCTCATCCTTGTAACGTTCTGCAAGAAACTTACCGTATGCCACGGCTTCTTTTTCATTCATCAGCCCTTGTTCCACGGGAGTTCCCCAAATACATACCATCCCTATATAGATGCCCCGTGAAGCGGCACTTTTAATAATATAGTCCATGTGATCCCAATATCCATAAATCCCTTTGCGGTTGATATCTTTGAAATTAAAACCGTCTGTCATGGAATACTGGCCGTAAATATTCATGGAAGGCACACCGTTCAATACCTGCACCTGCACCATGTTATATCCGGCATCCTTGCACTTATTCAGATAGTAAGAAACCTCGTCACGATTCAAGCGTTGCGGCATCAGCCATCCGGTTTCACCCAACCAGAAGAAAGGTACTCCATTTTCATGCTTCAGGTAGCGTCCCTCCTCGGACACCACCAGTTTGCCGTTCTTCCAGGGAATATACGTTTTCGCTTTCTGCGCCGGCAACGAAGTAGAGCAACATAGCAATAAAGCCAATAAGGAAAGTAATGCGTGTCTGTTCATCATTGTATTTTCAAATTCGTTTATTAATTAATTGACAATCTCCAAACAAGAGCTTTTATCAAAACAACAAGGTGTTTAAAAAAGGTCCTTATGTTTACGGAAAAGATGAAGACCTTTTTGACAAATGTCCTCATCTTTTTCAGATTATTCCTACTGCTTCATTTTCTCATATTCAATAGCTGCCAAAATAAAGGAACCTACTGATTTCGGATCGTTCTCTATCACCGGCTCACCTATATAATAAGCAAAACTTCCATCCCGGTTTCCTTTACCGCCTAATCCGGCAACAGCACAACAGTTGGTAATAGTGTATGAACCATCAGGCTCTTCTTTAATGAATTGTTTTATCAAACCGTTGAATCCACGCTCTGCGGCCGCTTTATACTCCACAGGAATATATCCTTTATTCACCGCTTTACACAAGAAATATACAAAAAGCGATGAAGCGGAAGATTCCAGATAATTTCCTTTACGGTTATTCTGGTCAGTCACCTGCCACCATACCCCTGTTTCAAGCTCCTGGTATTTTACAATGCCTTCGGCCAACGTATTTATAATCGTCATAATGCTGTCGCGTCCTTCGAACTGCGCCGGCATATAGTCCAATACATCCACCACGGCAGCGGCATACCAGCCTATACTGCGGCTCCAGAAGTTGGGTGAGCACCCGGTTTCCTTATTTGCCCAATTTTGTGTCTTGCTCTCATCCCAGCCATGATAGAACAAACCGGTTTTAGGATCATACGTTTTACGGGCAATCAGCTTTATTTGATTCACAATATCGGCATTGACCGTAGTATCCTTGAATACGTTACCATATTGAGCCAGATAAGGAGAAGCCATGAATATACCATCCAGCCACATCTGGTGCGGATATACCAGTTTGTGCCAGAAACCGCCTTCACTGGTACGGGGCTGTTCGGCCAGTTGTTTGCGAAGAGTATCCATCGCCACCTTATAACGCCCGTCTCCCGTCTTTTCATAAAAATCGAATAAAATCTTTCCGGCATTGATATTATCAATATTAAAAGAAAGATATTTCATGGTCTTTATCTTACCGTCGGTGTCTATCAGACTGTCTGCATATATTTTTGCATAATTATAATAGGCAGTGTCACCGGTATGTTTCCATTCCTCCAACATGGATTTCACCACCAGTCCGTGCGTATAGCCCCAACGAGGCTTTTTCGCTTTTTCTATCATCCAAGGCTCAGGGAAACGTTGCATTTCCGACTGAGCCATACGTTCGCTCCATTTGATTTCTTCGGTCTGTTTAGGAGTGGCAGTACATGCACACATTCCACCTGCCAGCAACAATGAGCAAATAATGTTTAATCCTGTTCTTTTCATATTTCTTCTTTTTACTATTTTTCATCCTTACAATCAATGCAAGAATCATCACTTACCTAAGAATATATACTCTTCACCTGCTTTGGTTTCCAGATCATAAAGATAAGTTTTTTTCAACTCAACTTTATTCAATTTCGCTTCTTTATTTATAATCGGCTGTAAGATTTCGGGTATGGCATACAATTTATTCGGATTCTCTCCTTTCGCCTTTCTCAGCCCTTTGCCTGCCAGCGGATTTAAAGAACGCAAACGACAGTTTCCCCCATTACGGGATTTCACCACCAACCGGCTCACTTTACCATTCTTCCAACTCAAATCCAATTCAAAACCTCCACGAGCTATAATCCCGCTCACGCTTCCCTCTTTCCATTGCGCCGGCAATGCGGGAAGTAAATAAATAAAACCATCGTGGCTCTGCATCAGCATTTCTACGATACCCGCCGTACAACCAAAATTACCGTCAATCTGAAAAGGTGGATGGGCATCAAACAAATTAGGATAAGTTCCTCCTTTTTTCTTCTCGTTACGTACGAGAGTCAACTGATCGGTTATCAGTTTATAAGCATGGTCACCATCCAACAGACGGGCCCACAAACATACCTTCCATCCCATACTCCATCCGGTAGACGGATCGCCACGATGAATCAGCGAAGTACGTGCCGCATCAAACAATTCGGGAGTACGGTAAGGAGAAATCTGATTACTGGGGAACAAACCATAAAGGTGTGACACATGACGGTGCACATCCTGCGGATTGTCCCAATCCATCATCCATTCCTGCAATTGCCCCCAACGTCCTATCTGCATGGGCGCCATTTCCTTTAAACGCTGTTCCAAACGGGTGGCAAATTCAGCATCCGTACCCAACAGACGGGCGGTCGTGATTATCTGATTCCACAAATCGAATATCAGCTGGTTATCCAAAGTACACCCGGCA
>ENA-OPEH01000351-OPEH01000351.1-human-gut-metagenome-genome-assembly--contig:-NODE-351-length-11446-cov-2.016592_pt1 | contig 11446 bp, 6 predicted proteins | sample MGYA00241299_ERZ501532 | MGnify/ENA primary metagenome ERZ501532 (study PRJEB25962, sample SAMEA1969296) | human gut metagenome | biome: human gut; feature: human-associated habitat; material: faeces...
GCCGGGGCAAGGAGCTATCGAGCCATGGAAGGCGAGTAGCGACGGTTTCGTCAGCCGGAGAAAATCTATAAGCATAATTCGTACAGAATCTTAACAGCAAAGCGTTAGCGCACATGAGGGTGTGCCCCCTGCTGCGTTCCCGGTCTCCCGGTTTTCGTAGTCATGCCATGACACTGAATTACGCAGTCTTTCCTGTATAAAGCTGATAATACTTTCCCTTCTTTGAAATCAGCTCATCATGACTTCCCCTTTCAATAATGCGTCCCTGCTCCAAAACCATAATGCAGTCGCTGTTTCTGACAGTAGAAAGCCTGTGTGCGATAACAAATGTAGTACGGCCATGCATGAGCTTATCCATGCCGTCCTGAACAATACGCTCGGTACGTGTATCAATTGAGCTTGTAGCCTCATCGAGGATGAGCACAGGCGGATCGGCGATAGCGGCACGCGCAATGGCTAGAAGCTGGCGCTGGCCTTGGCTTAGGTTTGCACCGTCACCTGTCAGTACAGTATTGTAGCCGTCAGGAAGCTGGCGGATAAACGTATCGGCGTTTGCCAGGCGGGCAGCTGCGTATACTTCATCATCTGTGGCATCAAGCTTGCCGTAGCGGATGTTTTCCATGACAGTAGCTGTGAAAAGATGGGTATCCTGCAAAACAATGCCAAGAGAGTGGCGCAGATCAGCCTTTTTAATCTTGTTTATATTGATGCCGTCATATCTTATCTTGCCGTCTGCTATATCGTAGAAGCGGTTGATAAGGTTAGTGATGGTAGTCTTTCCAGCTCCGGTGGTGCCGACAAAGGCAATCTTCTGACCGGGTGTTGCAAAAAGATCCACATCGTGCAGTACAATTTTCTCAGGCACATATCCGAAATCCACATCGTCAAATACCACATCGCCCTCAAGCTTTTTGTAGTCCACAGAGCCGTCAGCCTGATGAGTATGCTTCCATGCCCATAAGCCGGTGTGCTCAGGTGTTTCAGTGAGTTTTCCGTTTTCTTCCTTAGCATTTACCAGTGTGACATAGCCCTCGTCAGTCTCAGGCGTTTCGTCGAGCAGAGAGAAGATACGGTCACATCCGGCAAGCGCCATGATGATACTGTTGAACTGCTGGCTGACCTGAGAGATAGGCATGTTAAAGCTCTTGTTAAAGGTCAGAAAGCTCGCAAGCTTACCAAGGGTCAGACCGCCAAAGCCTGAAAGAGCCATAACACCGCCGGCAAGAGCGCAGAGCACGTAGCTTAGATTTCCAATCTGTGCGTTTACAGGACCGAGCATGTTGGAGTACATGTTGGCATTGTAGGCACTTTCAAAGAGTTCATCGTTTATTTTGTCGAAGGCTTCAATATTTTCCTGCTCGTGGGTAAATACCTTGACCACCTTCTGTCCGTTGAGCATTTCCTCGATGAAGCCGTTAACCTTGCCGAGGTCGCGCTGCTGCGCGAGGAAATAGCGGCTGGAGAAGCCTGCAAATTTCTTTGTCACGACTGTTGTTACGATTACCATCACGATAGTTAGTACGGTGAGCGGAATATTTAATATGACCATTGAAACAAAAACGCTCACAACAGTGATAGCACTGTTAAGTATCTGCGGAAGACTCTGGCTGATGAGCTGGCGGAGTGTATCGATATCGTTTGTATAAATTGACATGATATCGCCGTGCGCATGTGAGTCAAAGTATCGGATTGGCAGATCCTGCATATGGGAAAAGAGCTCAACACGCAGATTTTTAATGGTGCCCTGTGATACGTAGATCATTATTTTGCTGTATGCAAACGTACTGATGACGCCGATGCCGTAGAATACGGCGACCCTTCCCATTGCTGCAAGGAGTGGTCCGTAGTCGGGACTTCCTGTCTTAAGCAGTGGTACTATATAGTCATCAATCAAATTTTTGGTAAACATGGTTCCCTGCACATTTGCAAGTACACTGACAAAGATACATATCACAACAATTATGCAGGCCGGTAAATATTTCTTGAAAATAAATCCCATGAGGCGCGCAAAAAGCTTACCGGGATTTTTAATTTTGGGTTTTGGACCTCGTGGTCCTCTTGGTCCTGGCATCAGGCAGCACCTCCTTCATCAAAGTCTCCTCCGCCGTTTGTCTGGGAATCGTAAACATCGCGGTAGATTTCATTATTTTTAAGCAGATTTTCGTGAGTGTCAAAGCCGTCCACTTTTCCGTCATTCATCACGATGATACGGTCAGCATCCATGACTGATGAGATACGCTGTGCGATGATGAGCTTAGTGGTTCCCGGTATTGTTTTTGCGAGGGCAGCACGGATTTTTGAATCTGTTGCTGTATCTACAGCCGAGGTGCTGTCATCGAGTATGAGTATCCTTGGCTTTTTAAGCAGAGCTCTTGCGATACACAGACGCTGCTTCTGGCCACCGGATACGTTGGTTCCGCCCTGCTCTATGTAGGTGTTGTACTTGTCAGGGAAGGACTCGATAAAGTCATCGGCGCATGCCATTTTGCAGGCCTCAATACACTCATCTGGGGTAGCGTTTTTGTCACCCCAGCGCAGATTTTCGAGTATGGTGCCCGAGAAAAGCACGTTTTGCTGGAGCACGACAGCTACCTTGTTTCTGAGAGTGTCCATGTCGTATTCACGCACATCGTGGCCTCCGACGATTACAGAGCCGGTGTCTGTGTCGTAGAGACGGCTTATCAGGTTTACAAGGGAAGATTTCGAACTTCCGGTTCCTCCTATGATGCCGATGGTCTCACCGGATTTTATGTCTAGATTTATATCCGAAAGAACCGGAGTTTCAGCGGTGTCTGAATATCTGAAGGTTACATGCTTAAAGCTTATGCTTCCGTCAGGCACATCGTAAAGCGGCTCCTTTGGATTGTGCAGTGTGCTCTGTTCATTTAATACCTCGCTGATTCGTCTTGCAGATGCGAGTGAGAGTGAAATCATTACAAACACCATGGAGAGCATCATGAGGTTCATCAGAATATTCATGCAATAGGTGAGAAGAGCCATCAGATCACCTGTAGTGAGAGTGCTGCTTACCACCATATGAGCTCCGAGCCAGCTTATTAACAGGATGCAGGCATACACTGTAAACTGCATGAGAGGAGAGTTGTATACCACAAGGCTTTCTGCCTTCACAAATACGTCGTAGATATTTTGTGCTGCCTTTGAAAAACGTTTCTTCTCATAATCCTCACGGACGTATGCCTTTACAACGCGGATAGCGGATACGTTTTCCTGTACGCTTTCGTTCAGGTCATCATAGCGCTTGAAGGCTCTGTCGAAGTATTTCATGGCCGCCTTACTGATGAAAAGCAGTAAAGCTCCAAGCACAATGACAGCAATTAAGTATATTGTCGCAAGGCGAGGGCTGATGAAAAATGACATAGCCATCGCACATATTATGGATGCAGGGGCTCTCATAGCCATGCGAAGCAGCATCATGTAAGCATTCTGGATGTTGGTCACATCGGTTGTCATACGTGTGACAAGACTCGCGGATGAGAATCTGTCGATATTTGCAAAGGAAAAGGTCTGGATGTTGCGAAACATTGCAGCACGCAGATTCTTTCCAAAGCCCATGGCGGCTTTTGCACCATATTTTGCACCGAGACATCCTGTCAAAAGACCAAACAGTGCTGCGACAATCATCCACACACCCATGATATAGATATGCCTTGTGTCGCCCATATTGACACCGTTGTCGATGATTGATGCCATGAGAAGAGGGATTATGGTATCCACAGCCACCTCAAGCAGCATGAAAACAGGTGTCGCAATCGAAGCCCATTTGTATTCCTTTATTTGGGCACCTAGTGTTTTTAACATATGTTTTGTCCTTTCTTCTTATATTTCATATTTGATTAAAACAAACTTCCCACATTTATGGTAATGTGGTTAACTAAAAAAATACTTGCATTTAATTAGTTAGTGTGCTAACTATATTATAGATATACTTTTTTTATTGTCAAGAAAAATCTATGAAAGGATTTCAGATATGAAGGAGTTTACACCGGATAAATACTTAGGACACAAGATAAACCGCATCAGCAGGAGCATAGACAGATATTTTGACAGAAAAAGGTGCAGTAAAACAGAATGTATACCGCGAAGCCAGGGTATGATGATTGGATATATAATGGATAATCAGGACCAAAATATATTTCAAAAGGATATCGAAGCAAAGTTTCATCTGTCAGGAGCCACAGTGACAAATATGCTTAAAAGTCTTGAAAAAAACGGCTATATTGTGCGCACACCTATGGAAAATGATGCAAGGCTTAAGAGGATTGAGCTGACGCAAAAAGCACTGGACCACGAAAACAGGGTGAGGGAAAATATAATGGTAATAGAGGAAGCCATGCACGAAGGCTTTTCTAAGGAGGAGTTTAACATGATGCTTGGCTTTTTGGACAGAGTGATTGACAATATGGAAAAGCTTAACAAGTAACAAAATAATTACAGAGTTGAAAAAGTAGCATAAATATTGTGGCTTTTTTTGTGCAATAAGTCAAAATGCTACAAAATATTGTTGAGCGTATTGACATAGCAACAATATCTTGTATAATTTAGATTGTCATCAAAAGACAGATGCACAGATTGGTAATAAATAATATGGCATTTTATATGTAGCTATATTGTAATTGTTTGGTGAAAAGCCCGCTTTACATTGCGGGGCAGTGACATGAATTAATGATTACATCTCATTTATAGCTGCATATTTTGTGCCATTACACATGATAAAATACATATATATAGTATGTGTATTGAATAACAACACTATATATAGTACACTACATTATATGAAATATAGTATACAGAGAGGAGAAATTTACATGAAAATCATCAAGCGAAGCGGCAGTGAGGACATATTTGATGCAGCCAAAATTGTAGCTGCCATTAGAAAGGCAAACGATTCAGTGCTAGACTATGAGAAGCTTACTGCTGATCAGATTGAGGAAATTGCAAGCAACGTGGAGACTGCATGTGAGAACATGAAGCGCTCTCCAAGCGTTGAGGAGATACAGGATATGGTGGAGAACCAGCTCATGAACAAGCGTGCCTTTACCGTAGCCAGAAACTACATTACTTACAGATACAAGAGAGCCATCGTCCGTAAGTCAAACTCTACGGACCAGCAGATTCTTAGCCTTCTTGAGTGCAATAACGAGGAGGTAAAGCAGGAAAACTCCAACAAGAATCCTACTGTAAACAGCGTGCAGCGTGACTACATGGCAGGTGAGGTGAGCAAGGATATCACACGCCGTTTCCTGCTTCCTGAGGATATAGTGGAGGCTCATGAGAAGGGGCTTATCCATTTCCACGATGCAGATTATTTCGCACAGCATATGCACAACTGCTGTCTTGTAAACCTTGAGGACATGCTTCAGAACGGCACAGTAATCAGTGAGACTATGATTGACACACCAAAGAGCTTTTCAACAGCCTGCAACATCGCTACACAGGCTATCGCACAGATTGCCAGCTCACAGTATGGTGGACAGAGTATCTCGCTTGCACATCTGGCACCATTTGTACAGGTCAGTCGTGAGAAGTTCAGAAAGCAGGTGCAAAAGGAATTCGAGAGCGTAGGCCTTGATTTAGATGAAGAAAAAATCAACGAGGTAGCAGAGCTTCGTGTCAAGGAAGAAATCAACCGCGGTGTGCAGATGATTCAGTATCAGGTCATCACGCTCATGACTACAAACGGACAGGCACCGTTTATCACAGTATTCATGTACCTGAATGAGGTATCCGATCCGCAGACAAAGGCAGATCTTGCCGCAATCATTGAGGAGATGCTGCACCAGAGAATAAAGGGCGTAAAGAACGAAAAGGGTGTATATATCACACCGGCATTCCCTAAGCTCATATATGTGCTTGAGGATGATAATATCACAGAGGATTCAAAGTACTGGAATCTCACAGTGCTTGCGGCACAGTGTTCTGCAAAGAGAATGGTGCCTGATTATATTTCAGAGAAGGTCATGAAGGAGCTTAAGGACGGAGATGTGTATACATGCATGGGCTGCCGTTCATTCCTCACAGTGGACAGATGCTCACAGACAGCAGGCAATGTGGCACATGCCAAGAACTTTGATCCAAACAAGCGTAAATACTATGGTCGTTTCAACCAGGGTGTAGTCACCTTAAATCTCGTTGATGTGGCATGCTCATCAGAAAAGGATGAGGAAAAATTCTGGAAGATACTTGATGAGAGACTTGAGCTGTGTCACAGAGCACTTATGTGCAGACATAAGAGGCTTCTTGGTACCAAATCCGATGTAGCACCGATTCTCTGGCAGAACGGAGCACTTGCACGTCTGAAAAAGGGAGAGGTGATAGACCCATTATTATTTAACGGATACTCAACAATCTCACTCGGCTATGCAGGACTTTGTGAGTGTGTGCGCTATATGAAGGGAGTATCACACACAGAGCCAAAGGAAGGCACACCGTTTGCACTTAAGGTAATGCAGCGTTTAAACGATGCATGTGAGCAGTGGAAAAAGGAGTCAAACATCGATTTCAGTATATATGGCACACCGCTTGAGTCTACCACCTATAAGTTTGCTAAGTGCTTACAGAAGCGCTTTGGTATCATCAAGGGTGTTACCGACAAGAACTATATTACAAATAGCTACCATGTGCATGTAACAGAGAAGATTAATGCATTTGACAAGCTAAAGTTTGAGTCTCAGTTCCAGAAGCTGTCTCCGGGTGGCGCTATCAGCTACGTGGAGGTACCAAACATGCAGGACAATATCCCTGCAGTGCTTTCAGTAATGCAGTACATTTACGACAATATCATGTACGCAGAGCTGAATACAAAGAGCGACTATTGCCAGGTATGCGGCTACGACGGAGAAATCAAAATCGTAGAGGAAGAGGGCTCAGGCAAGCTTATCTGGGAGTGCCCACACTGTGGCAATCGTGACCAGAACAAGATGAGTGTAGCCCGCCGTACATGCGGCTATATAGGCACACAGTTCTGGAATCAGGGAAGAACCCAGGAGATTAAAGAGCGAGTGCTTCATCTGTAGAAGTTAAAGGAATTGTATTTGAGACAGACCATTTCAGCACATTTGCCTTTGTAAAGGTAAATACCAATGCAGGTACTAAAGCAGCTCTTCTAAAAGCACAACATAAAGCATAAGAAAAAATAAAATAAAACCGTCGTACCGGGGTCTTAAATGGCAAGGTACGACGGTTTTACTTATGTGCTTTACTGATTAATTACTTTAATTATTCATCAAACTTTTCGGCTTTATCGAAAAGCTCATAAACCTCTTTTGAAGGCTCATTTGTGCAAAGTGTCACAACAACGGCTGCGATAAGTCCTAAAACAAATCCCGGCAGCAGCTCGTAGATTCCGGTTGATGTGAGGAATGCATACCACAATATATCAACGGCAGCACCTGTTATGATTCCGGCAACAGCACCCTTGAAGTTAAAGCGCTTCCAGAAGAGGCTGAGCATGATTGCAGGTCCAAAGGCAGCTCCAAAGATACCCCATGCATTGGAAACAAGTGCCATGATAGAGCCGGCATTAGGGTTTGAAGCGATGATGAGTGCTGCAACAGAGATTCCAAGAACGACAATACGGCCGGTCCACATCATCTCTTTGTCATTTGCCTTACCTTTTCTGATGACAGGCTTGTACACATCACTCGAGAAAGCAGATGAAGCAGCAAGCAGCTGGCTGTCTGCGGTACTCATGGAAGCGGCAAGCACTGCTGAGAGGAGTATACCTGAGATAACACCCGGGAAAATCTTTCTTACAATCTGTATGAAAACAAGAGAGTTTTCATTGATTAATTCGTCAAAGCCAAGGAAAAGTCTTCCGATTACTCCGATTAAGGTTGCAAAAAATACAATAAGCAGAGTCCATGTGATTCCTATTTTTGCTGATTTTTTCAAATCCTTCTGAGATTTGATGGACATGAATCTGATAATGATATGTGGCATACCAAAGTAACCAAGTCCCCATGCCAGTCCTGACACGATATCCTGCCAGCTTGAGAATGGATTTAAGTAACCGCCCGGGAGTGATGACATAGATGATGTATCAAGCATAAATGCTGCAAAAATCGGTGCTATAAACATAGAACCAAGCACGAGCATGCCCTGGAAAAAATCGGTCCAGCATACAGCCGAGAAGCCTCCGAGGAAAGTATAGCCTACGATGACAACTGCTGCAAGATACATGGCAATCTGTGGATCCATTCCTATTACAGTGTGGAAAAGAGTACCGCATGCCTTTACGCTTGATGCCGCATAAATAGTGTATGCAACCAAAAACACAATTGCACATATCACCTGCAGTGCAAGTGATTTGGACAGGAATCTGTTGGTCAGATACTGCGGAATGGTGATTGAGTCGTTTGCTACAATCGAGAATTTTCTCAGTCTCGGTGCTTCAAGCAACCAGCTTATAGTGTAGCCGATTGCAAGTCCTACAGGAATCCATACCTGACCTAAGCCCAGTGCATAGATAGAAGTAGGAAGTCCCATGAGTACCCATGCACTCATGTCTGAGGCTCCGGCTGACAGCGCCGCAACCCATGGTCCCATCTCACGTCCGCCGAGGAAGTAGGTCTTTTCTCCGCCGTTTCTGTTTTTCACGAAGAAGAAGATACCGATACCCAGCATGCACAGCAGATAGACGATAAATACAATAATTTCTGATGTTTTCATTTGTAGTACCTCTTTAATAGTTTATTTAGTAACCATGCTACCACGTTAGTGTGATAAAGGCAAGAAAAACTTTCTCTTGACGAATACCCTGCGTTGACATATCATAGTATATAAGTGAAAGGGAGTAGCCGGCACGAAAGTGCTTACTTATCCGTCAGTACGATTGCTCATACATATCATACATATATGACAGCAATCCGGAGAGTGATTAAATGGCGAGACTTTTGTTGTTTTATACAGCAGAAGTGTCGCCTTTTTTGTATATAAAAGCCTTCTGCTGATAGGACATAGCTGTAACTATCAATTAATCATGCATCCTTAAAAAGGACAGCAGAAGGAGGAAAATTATGATTTTTGTAGCAATTTTACTGCTTATAGCAGGCTTTGTAGCACTGGTGAAGGGCGCGGATGTGTTTGTGGATGGAGCGGCGGCACTCGCCGGGAAATTTGGTATTCCGCAGCTTGTGATTGGACTGACGATTGTGGCGATGGGTACGTCGCTGCCGGAGGCGGCAGTCAGCATCACTGCAGGAATAAAGGGTAATGCGGGGATTACAGTCGGCAATATAGTCGGCAGCAATATACTAAATATCCTTATAATCCTGGGAGTGACGGCACTCATCACAAATGTAGCCATACAAAAAACCACATTCAAATACGAGATACCGTACATGCTTCTTATCACAGCGGTGCTTCTCGTGATGGGAATGACAGGCAATGAAATCACATTCATTGAGGGTGTTATACTGTGGATTTTATTTATTGCATATCTGCTTTATTTGTATTTTCTGGCAAAAAAGGGCAATGACAGCGGTGATGAGCAGTCGGTAAAGCTATATCCGGTATGGAAATGTCTGCTCTTTATTGTGCTGGGCGGTGTGTGCGTCGTAATTGGAAGCCAGCTTGTCGTAAACGGTGCCACGACCATAGCAAGAGCCTGCGGCATGAGTGAGCGCTTTATCGGACTGACAATCGTTGCATTCGGCACATCTCTTCCGGAGCTTGTTACATCTGTTTCAGCAGCACGCAAGGGAAATGCCGGTATAGCGATTGGAAATATAGTCGGCAGCAATATTTTCAATATACTCTTTGTAATCGGAACAGTAGCTCTCATTTGTCCGGTGCCGTTTGAGAGCAGGTTTGTGATTGATACAGTTGTGGCAATACTGTGCGGTGTGCTCCTGTGGGGCGGTACGATAAGACATAAAGAGCTTAGAAAGCCATGTGGAGTGGTGATGCTGCTTTGCTATGCGGCATATTTTGTATATTTGGCAGCTATGTAATGATGTATTTTTGAATTGCGATGACTGTGTTTAAAAAGAGTGTGATGAAGAGATAATAATTAAATTTAGCAAACTGTCAATAATTGTGCATACAAATCGATGCTTTGACATCAAAATGATTGCGATTTTGCATTAAATATAAATAATTAATTAAAAATAGCACTCTTGCTTGACAAGTGCTGATTGCAGGTGTATAACGTAGTCAGAACGAACGGAAGGAAGCGATTATAATGGATAAAAACCCAAAGCATCCATTGAAGAAAAAGAATAAGGCAGATGCAAAGAAGCATCAGAAGCATGTATACGAATAGCGCTTCCACTAAGGAATACTATCCAGTAAGCACAATGTACCCCAGCCCGTAACAGGGTTGGGGTATTTTGTGTTTTTGGAAGTGTTTTCAGAGACAGCCCTTGAGGCAGCTGTAAATACATTTTCACCGGCACCTTTTATGAGAGAGGCTTTAAGCTTGTCGCCATACATATAGAGGTCATTTCCGCGCACAATTCCCCATTCCATCAGAAGCGCAGCCGCACCGGTCACAAACGGTGCAGCCATAGATGTCCCTGTTTTTGAAGTGTAGCCTCCTGTGTTTGAGCATGAAATAATGTCTACACCGGGCGCAATGATATCAGGCTTTATGTTGTCAAAGGCCCAGGTATAGCCTCGGCCGGAAAAGGCGGCTGTGCGGTTTGTTTGGCTGTCATAGGCTCCGACAGATATGACATTTTGAGCGGTTGAGGGGATGGTCAGGGTGATATCAGGCGATGCATGGATAAATGAGGTCTGTGCATTGCGCAGGGCACCTGACGGCAGCCATATATCCCATGAGCCGTCCTTTACAGATATGGGTTCAAGTGATATTTTCCAGATGCCGGGTGAGATATATTCCGATCCCATGAGTTCAATGAATATTTCCTGAAAAGGAGAGTAGGGAGAGGGACCGCCGCCTGTTATATATATGTCTGTCCCATCGAGCCTGTATCTGTATGTAAAGCCCTTTGCCTGATTGGTAATTGTATCGGGAATCTCCAGCATATCATTATTTGGTGCACTAATGCGCAGCTGTATCTCATCCCAGTATTTTTTCCATAAATCAATGGAAAGAGACGGCTCAGGATAGCCTATCGCAAGCTCTGCATCGGCAGGGTACGAGCTGCCGTTTGCATGGCCAAAGCCGGCTCCATCGTTACCTGAGCCGACTGAGACAGCGCAGCGGTAGTTTCCTGCTATATAGTCCAGGTATGCTTCAAGCAGTGAGGTGCCGTTGTGCGAGCCGTTGCTTGTGCCAAAGCTTAGGTTTATGGCGATAGGCATGTTCATATCGACTGATTTTCTTATGCAAAAGTCTACTGCCAGCATAATCTGCGTGGTTGTGGGAAAGCTGGCACCGCCTGAGGTTTTGAGTTTTACGATTATAAGAGTGCTTTCATAAGCAACACCGCGGTATTTTGTGTTTTGTTCATTACCATTACCG
>ENA-OPEH01000357-OPEH01000357.1-human-gut-metagenome-genome-assembly--contig:-NODE-357-length-11282-cov-1.916540_pt1 | contig 11282 bp, 9 predicted proteins | sample MGYA00241299_ERZ501532 | MGnify/ENA primary metagenome ERZ501532 (study PRJEB25962, sample SAMEA1969296) | human gut metagenome | biome: human gut; feature: human-associated habitat; material: faeces...
GGAAGCGCTTCTCGATGCCGGAGCATCGTCGCTGAAGATAGAAGGCCGACTTAAAGACATCCCATATGTCAAAAATGTGACCGCATACTACAACTCGCTGCTGAACGACATCTGCGAACGCCATCCTGAACGCTATCAGCGTCGCGCCGTAGGAAAGGTGCATCTGAATTTTAAGCCCGATGTTGCAAAAAGTTTCAACCGCGGATTCACTCATTATTTCTTCGACGGTCGCGACGCCGCCAAACGGATGTCGTCGCCCGACACGCCAAAGTCAATCGGCGAACCGCTTGGCAAGGTGAAAAGCGTGCGCGGCAACTCGATTATCGTAGACACAAAGAAGGATGTCGCCAACGGCGATGGTATAATCTTTTTCAATCATAAAGGCTCGCTGTCAGGATTCCGTGCCAATTCCGTATCAGGCAAAGCAATCACTCCGTTTGAGAAAGTGACAGTCGCTCCCGGCACAATGCTCTACCGCAACTTCGACAAAGTCTTCAACGACACTCTCGTCGACGGCAAATCAGCTGTGCGCTCAATCGATGTTGCAATCCGTTGCTGGAAGGTGGACGGAGGAATAGCCACCGAAATCACCGACGAACGTGGCACGAATGCCGTAGTTCGCCACGACATCGACCTCCAGCCAGCAAAATCCGACCAACAGGAGGCACGGCTAAAAGTATTCTCTAAATTGGGCAGCACACCTTACCACCTGCGCAGTCTCATTCTCGGCGACACCGCCGATGTGTTTATTCCGGCATCGACACTCACAACAATCCGCCGCGATGCGGTAGAGGCTCTTGTCCGCGCCACGAAACTGCGCCACCATTACGATTTCCGACGTCAAGAAAACAAAGACGCCACATATACCAGCGCCACTCTGACGTATGCCGACAACGTGGCAAACCACCTTGCCCGGCAATTCTATGCCGACCATGGCGTGAAACATATTGAAGAGGCAATGGAAACTTGCAACAATCCAAAAACGGGCGACATACTGATGACCACACGTTTCTGTCTGCGCCGCGAATACGGGCGCTGCCTGCGCACTCCAGAGGGACAGAAATGGCAGTCAGACCTGATGCTTACGTCGGGCAACATCTCAATGTCGGTAGAGTTCGACTGCCGCAACTGCCAAATGCTGCTGCGACACATGTAATTTAAAGAATCAAGCAATGGCAAAACACAACATCTTTGGACAGAAAGGCGAGAATGCCGCTTTCGAGGCTCTACTTGCAAAAGGTTACCTTATCCGCGACCGCAACTGGCGTTCGGGCAAAAACGAAATCGACATCGTGGCAGAGAAAGACAACCGTATAATCGTGGTAGAAGTGAAATCGCGCTCACATCCCATCTACGACATCTCGCAAGTGATTACACGCGACAAAATACGCCACCTGATCAATGCCGGCAACGCTTATGTAAAGATGTTCAACCTGCCGCACGAGCTGCAGTTTGACGTAATCCTTATGGTCGGTCAAGACCCCGACAACTTCACAGTTGAGCATATTCCAGATGCATTCATGGCACCGCTGCGCACATACTAAATGAGGCATTGCCATCACGGCAACGCCTCAAAGACAAAAACATCTTAATCAAAAAAATTAATCATCAAGTTTGTGAATAACAAGGCCTGAACGCAATTTCGGTTCAAACCAAGTTGTCTTTGGCGGCATAATGTTGCCTGTGTCGGCAATGTCGATTATCTGCTGCATAGTCACAGGATAAAGAGCCAAAGCCATCCGCATCTCACCGCTGTCGACACGCTTCAACTCACCGAGTCCGCGGATGCCGCCAACGAAATCTATACGCTTGTCGCTTCGCAAGTCGGTGATTCCAAGCAAATCGCGCAAAATCAAATCCGACGATATCGTCACATCAAGCACACCGATTGGGTCAGAATCGTTGTACGTACCCTCACGTGCCGTCAACGAATACCAATGCCCGCCAAGATAGAGTGCGAAATTGTGGAGGTGTTGCGGACTATAGATTTCAGTGCCTTTGTCCTCCACCACGAAGTTCTTTTCAAGCAGATGAAGGAATTCCTCATCCGTATGCCCGTTAAGATCGCGCACAAGGCGATTATAATCAATCACTTTCAGATGCGAAGCCGGGAAACAGACTGCAAGGAAGAAATTATACTCCTCATCACCCGTATGGTTTGGATTGGCATCGGCCATCTCTTTTCCCACCAATGCGGCAGCGGCACTTCGGTGATGCCCATCGGCTATATACATGTTTGGAATTTCTCCGAATATGCGCGACACGGCGTCAATCGTCTTGTCGTCGTCAATCACCCAGAACGTATGTCCGAAACCATCCTCACTGACGAAATCATATTCCGGCTCTGTGGCAGTGACGCGGCGTAGTATCTCCTCCAATTCATCGTTGTCGGGGAATGTGAAAAACACCGGCTCGATGTTGGCTTTGTTTATGCGCACATGCTTCATGCGGTCCTCCTCCTTGTCACGGCGTGTCAGTTCATGCTTTTTTATGCGTCCCTCAAGATAGTCAGCCACATTGGCAGCCACCACAAAACCATATTGAGTACGGCCGTCCATAGTCTGCGCATAGATGTAGTAGCAGGGCTTACGATCCTGCACAAGCCATCCGTTTGTCTGGAATTTCTTGAAATTTTCCACCGCCTTCTCATACACCTTCGGGTCGTGTTCGTCGGTACCGGGAGCAAAATCAATCTCCGGGCGGATAATGTGATAGAGCGATTTTTCATTGTCGCCCGCTTCTTTACGGGCTTCTTCTGAATTAAGTACATCATACGGACGTGAAGCCACCTCGGTCACCATATTTTTGGGTGGACGCAGTCCTCTGAAAGGTCTTACTTTTGCCATAGTATTAACGTTTTAGGGTAATTATAAATTTAATAAGGCTGCCTCGCGACCAGAATTGTCGCCAAGCAGCCTTATGTTTTTTAGTGCTTGAAATTAGAGCGCACGATGGTCTGTTCGCGGTCAGGGCCAACAGAAAGAATCGTGATAGGCACATTCAATTCCTTCTCAAGGAATGCCACATAAGCATTGAACTCTGCCGGGAACTCATCCTCATTCTTGATTTTGGTCATATCCGTGTTCCAACCCTTTATCTCCTCATAGACTGGCTCCACACCGTCCTCGATGCTGTAAGGGAAATCACGTGTCAGCGTGCCGTTCACCTTGTAAGCCGTACAAGCCTTGATTGTCGGGAATGTGTCGAGCACGTCGCTCTTCATCATAATCAACTGAGTGACACCGCTGAGCATGATTGCATAACGGAGAGCCACAAGGTCTATCCATCCGCAACGGCGTTCACGTCCAGTCACCGCGCCATATTCATGACCGAGGTCGCGTATTTTACTGCCGGTCTCGTCAAAAAGTTCTGTAGGGAACGGACCGCTGCCCACGCGTGTGCAATAAGCCTTGAAAATACCGAACACCTCACCGATGCTGCGTGGAGCCACACCAAGGCCACTGCATGCTCCGGCACAGATGGTGTTGCTTGAAGTGACAAAAGGATACGATCCGAAGTCAACATCGAGCATCGTGCCCTGCGCACCTTCACACAGCACGCTTTTGCCGTCGGCAAGCAGATGGTTGATATAATGCTCACTGTCAATCAGCTCATATTGTTTCAGATAATTGATTGCATCAAGCCATTTTGCCTCAAGCTCCGAAAAGTCGGAAATCGCATCGAGCATCTCGAGCATTTTCACGTGGCGAGCCTTTGCGGCTGCATATTTCTCTTCAAAGTTGTGGAAAATGTCGCCTACACGCAAACCGTTACGGCTCACCTTGTCGGTGTATGTCGGACCGATACCCTTGCCCGTGGTTCCAATTTTCGACGAGCCTTTGAGTTTCTCGTTGGCAGCGTCAAGCAGACGGTGTGTAGGCATTATCAAGTGTGCCTTTTTCGATATTTTCAAAATTTTCTTGATATCGACGCCGCTTTTTTCCAAATCTTCTGCTTCTTCTCTGAAAAGCACAGGGTCGAGCACTACGCCATTTCCGATTATGTTCACCTGCCCATGCTGGAAAATTCCTGAAGGGATTGAACGGAGTACGTATTTCTTGCCTTCAAATTCCAACGTATGGCCTGCGTTCGGACCTCCTTGGAAACGCGCCACGACATCGTAACGCGGAGTCAGCACATCAACTACCTTTCCTTTTCCTTCGTCGCCCCATTGCAAACCTAAGAGCACATCTACTTTCATAATTATATTCTGTTTTTACGTTTAAGTTGTTTTCTTGTCTATTTTACGATTGCGCCGGCGCCGGCGCCGGCGCTGGCATGTGGAGCAGATGCCGTAGACGTAGAGCGAGATATACGACACTGAGAATGTCCCATATCTGCGGCTGCCGATGTAGTCCATCAACTCCTGATCCTTCACTTCCTTCACCTTTCCGCACTCCGTACAGATCAGATGATGGTGGTTTCCCGAGCTTACCACCTTCTCATACACAGCCTGATTGGTGCCGAACTGATGCTTGCGCACCAGTCCACACTCCGTAAAAAGCTCCATTGTGTTGTAGATAGTGGATCGGCTGACGTGATACGCGCGGTTCTCCATATCCACATAAAGAGCCTCTATGCCGAAATGGTCGTTGTGCGAAAACACCGCCTCCAGAATCGCGAATCGTTCCGGAGTTTTGCGCAACCGTCTGTTGTCGAGATATTCAGCCAGTTTCGTGCGAGCGATATAATATGATTTGTCTTCCGTCGCAGTCATACCAACGCAAAGTTAATGATTTCGTCTGAATTTCGGTGAAAAAAACGCCGTTTTTATTTACCTTTAGTTCAATTAAAAGCACCACTCGATTTCTTCCTTGATTTGCCTTGCAACGCGCGCAACGGCATCACCGCCTTCCGCCCATTGCGATGCGACGCCTTTGGCTTTTTCCACATCGGCAAGCTTGCGCACAACGAGTAGATTCATAAGTAGCCGCAAACCGGCATAGCGAGTCGGCTCCTCACCGACAAGACTGAAAGCCAGCTGCTCCGCTCCTTCAACATTGCGCACAAGGCGGAAACACAGCATATCGACCAATTCCACCGTGTCGGCATCAGCTATCCACTTCTTTGCCTTGTCAACAGAAAATTCCGAAACGGGGAAAACCATAGTTGCCATCAACCGGCTCTCCCTGGTGGAATCGTTTGCCCACAAAGTTTCGGCAAGTCCGGCCGACGGCTCATGTTTTGCGGCAACACTTTCTATCTGAGGCACCGTCAACCCGAAAATTATCTTATACGGACATCCCGCACTGCGCAACTTGTCGGCAATCACGCCATTGCGCAACGCAAAAAAATCGCTCTTGATTTGTCTTATAGTTTCTTTATCCATCATATTATATGACAACTGCCGTGCCGCTGCACGTAACCATCAACATTGACCCGCTGGCACCTACCGTCTCATAATCGAGATCTATGCCAACCACGGCATTGCATCCCATACGCTCTGCCCTCTTCGACATCTCATCGAGAGCATTGTCTTTTGCCTCACGCAGCACATCCTCATACATGTCGCAGCGTCCGCCGAACGTGTCGCGCAGCGATGCGAAAAAATCTTTGACAAAATTGGCGCCTATAATCGCCTCTCCCGTTACCACCCCGCGATATTCGCGTATCGGACGGCCTTCAATTGTTGGAGTTGTTGTAAGTAGCATAACCTTTCCTTTTTTGCAAATTTAGCCATTTTTCAGCGGTTATCCATCAGCCCATGCCGAAAAAAAAGCCGTATGGAGAGCAGCGTCCCCATACGGCTTCATATCAGTCGTACACCGTTTTTATTTTGTCAACGGCGAATAGTCTTTTGAATAGCGGAGCATCTGATCGATATAGCCCTCCGTATAGTCAATCTTCACATCTATGATGTTGCCTTTCTTGTCAAACACAGGCTTGTAGACCGGATTGACAAAACCTTTATACGGTGCGATGTCGAGACGAGCATAGCGGTCGAGCACCTCGCGATGGATTGCCGGGTCAACCTTTACAGCATACGTCTCCACAAGAGTCTTTCCTGCCTCATAGTCGCCTTCCGACTTGATTCTCTGAATTTCGGCGAGCAACTGACCGAACAAGTCACGGAGTTTCTTATAATCGTTGATTTTCACGAAAGTCTTTCCGTCACGTTTCACAAGTTCGATAACGTTGTCTGCCTTGCCTCGTTCATAGCACCATTTCGAAATCAGCTGACGGTTGCGCATGTGCGCCTCCTCTACGTCCTTGCCATACTCGATGCGCATCAATTGCGTCATCAAGCCGTTAAGAATATATTTGTAGTATTCAGCCTTGTAAGCATTCTCGTTGTCAAGCAGACCGAGTTCGAGCAGTTTCGGGTCGGCAAGATAATAGAGCGCGAACAGGTCGGCACGAGCCTCCTCAAGCGTAGAGCCGTGCTCCTTCAGTGCATCGTCGGAAACACCCGGCAAGAGTTTCCCCGAAGCATGTCCAAGACACTCGTGAAGGTCGGTGTGCATATTGTCGACAATAAAGAGATATTTATCCATCAAGTCGCTTGTCTCCTTATCGATTACAAACTCCTCGTTGAATCCGTTGCCGTGCGAAGCCTGGTCGTAAGCCTCCGTGATGTTTTCAAGCGTCACCGATTTGGAACCGTGGGCTGCACGAATCCAGTTTGCATTTGGCAAGTTGATGCCGATAGGCGTTGACGGATAAGAGTCACCGGCAAGGATGGCAGCCGTGATAACCTTTGCCGTCACACCTTTCACCTTCTCTTTTTTGAAACGTGGATCGACAGGAGAGTTGCTCTCAAACCACTGAGCGTTGCTGCTGACCACCTCTGTGCGGTGTGAAGCCTTCTCGTTTTTAAAGTTCACGATCGACTCCCAAGCACCCTTATAACCCAGCGGATCGCCATAATTCTCAATAAATCCGTTGATGAAGTCCACGCTGCTGACCACATCCTCTACCCAAAGGATAGAATATTCATCGAAGGTCTTCAGATTACCGTCGGTGTAGTATTGAATCAGTTTGTTTATGTGGGCCTTCTGCTTGTCGTTTTCGGCAAAAGCCACAGCCTTGCGAAGATTTTCAACGATTTTCTCGATAGCAGCCGAATAGTAGCCACCCACTTTATAAACCTCCTCGACAAGTTTTCCGTCGCGCTTCACCAACCGAGAGTTCAAGCCGTATGAAATTGGTTCCTCCAGATTGTCGGTTTTCTTCATCGCAGCATAGAACTGCTCAACCTCGGCTTGCGTCACTCCCTCGTAATAGTTGTTGGCGGAAGTAAGAATCAAATCCTGACCATTGGCTTGGTTCACACGCTTGGCCATAACCGTCGGGTCGAAAATCACAGGTGTTATCTCCTTGAGAAACGCATCTACAGTTTGCCTCTTTCTCAACGGCAACTGCTTCTTTGACAATTTCTTCACCTGCGTCTCAAAAAACGCCTGACTGAACTGAGGTGTAAATTTGTCGGTAGAATAATGGTGGTGTATGCCGTTGGCAAACCACACCTGCTTCAAATAAAGCACAAAACCTTTATAATCCGCATCGTCCTTGCTGCCATCATAATTCTTATAGATGTTTTCAAGTGTTGTGCGGATTGCGAGGTTGTATTTACCATTCTGATCTGTCAAGATGTCGCGGCCATAAAGAGCCGCCTCTGTCAGATAATAAACCAACTCTTTCTGTTGGATTGTAAGTTGCTCGAAGTCTGGCACTTTATAGCGCAGCACTTCAATGTCAGCAAATCTGTCCACTTTGTAATTGAAATCTAAAGACTCAGCCATAGAAGCCGCCGGAGCACCGAGTGCCACCGCAGCAATGGCTGAGAGGATTAATTGTTTCTTCATATCTGTTGAGTTTTTATGAATTTATTATTCCACATAAAGCACCAATCCTTTAAGATACTCACCCTCTGGATGGTAGATGTTGATGGGATGGTCGGACGGCTGCGTGAGTTGATGCAGGATGCTCACCTTGCGCCCCGACATGGCCGCCGCGCTGAACACTGCCAAACGGAATTGCTCCTTCGACACCGCCTGCGAGCAGGAAAACGTGAAGAGAATGCCTCCCGGACGAATCTTCTCAAATGCCTTCACATTGAGTTTGCGATAGCCTATGAGGGCATTTTTCAGCGCGCTCTTATGCTTTGCAAATGCTGGAGGATCGAGAATTATAAGGTCATAACTGTCATCGATTCCACCAAGAAACTTGAATGCATCCTCCGCAAATGCCTTGTGACGGCTGTCGCCTGGGAAATTAAGCTCGACATTGGCATTCGTCAAACGCACAGCCTTTTCCGAACTGTCGACAGAATGCACTGCCTTCGCTCCGCCACGCATCGCATAGAACGAAAATCCTCCTGTGTAGCAGAACATGTTGAGCACCGTGCGTCCTTTAGCATAATGCTCAAGAAGGCTGCGATTGTCGCGCTGGTCGACAAAGAACCCTGTCTTCTGCCCCTTGAGCCAGTCCACATGAAACTTCAATCCGTTTTCAACGGCTATGTCAGTCTCATATTTGCCAACGATATAATCATTCTGAGGGTCGAGTTGTGCCTTGTAAGGAAGGGTGGTCTCTGACTTATAATACACATTATGTATCAGTCCGCCGGCAATCTTGAGAAGCGACTGCGCGATGATGTTGCGCGCAAAGTGCATTCCCGGAGAATGCGCCTGCACCACAGCTGTGGCACCATAGATATCGACGACCAATCCAGGCAGGAAGTCGCCCTCACCATGCACAAGACGGAACGCATTGTTGTCATCGCGCACCAAACCGATAGCCTGACGCAAATCGTAGGCGCGTTGCAGACGCTCAACAAAGAAATCCTCACCTATCACACGCTGCGCAAAGTCGAGCACACGCACTGCGATGCTGCCAATCTGAAAATGACCAACAGCGATAAAGTCGCCTGCCGATGTGTAGACACTGACAAGATCGCCCTCCTCAATATCGTTGTCCATCTTGGCAATCGCTCCAGAGAACACCCACGGATGGAAACGCTTCAACGATTCCTCCTTGCCTTTTTTCAGTATGATTTTCTTGTAGTCCATCTCGTTCAAGCCTATTTGATAAAGAATCTGTAAATATCATTGCCGTTGGCGTAAAGCAGCAACACAAGGAGCAAGCCAAGACCCACCATTGTGGAGTATTCAAGCACTTTCTCACTCGGTTTCTTGCCTGTAAGCATCTCAATGATAACAAACAACGCATGTCCGCCATCGAGAGCCGGAATCGGCAGAATGTTCATAAACGCAAGCGCCACGGAGATAAAAGCCGTGATAAACCAGAAGTGATACCAGCTCCACTCTGCAGGAAACATATCGCCGATGGCTCCGAATCCGCCAAGGCTCTCCGCGCCCTCCTTTGTAAAGACATACTTCATTTGGCTGACGTACGACGTGAGCTTGTCAACGCCGATTTCAATGCCTCGAGGTATTGCCTGGAAGATGTTGTAGTTGATAGTATGGGTCTTGAATATCTCATCGATCGGAGTCAGCTGAATACCAATCTTACCCGATTCCGATGTGTGAAGATGGGTCACATACTCCTTTCCGCCACGTTCGTAGGTCACGGCGATTTCTTTGTCAAGACTCTTTGCAAGGCAGTCGGCAAACACATCCCATGTCTCGGTGCGCACACTGTCGATGCCCACAATGCGGTCGCCGGCTTTAAGGCCCGCGGCAGCTGCCGGCTGACCGGCAACAATATTCTTCACCACAACGGGGAAACGATAGGTCATAAATCCACGGTCCTTGTGGTCGCGCAACTCGTTGCTTACGGTGAGGAGCGCATTTTTAGGCAAATCTATCGTGGTGAGCGCACCGTTGCGTTTCACCGTCACCTCTCGCGCCTCAAGCAGCTCCTGTGTGGCTACTCCGAAATCGGCTGCGTCAAGGGTCTTGCCGTCGGCACTCACAAGGATGTCGCCATCGCGGAATCCCAGCGTCTTTGCCGACTCGCAACCAAACTGCATGCCATATTCAGCGTCGCTGAACTGGATATATTTGTCGCCCCAGGCAAAAGCAATGCCCGCGTAAATGATTATGGCAAGAATAAAATTGAACAGCACACCGGCAATCATCACCAACAGACGCTGCCATGCCGGCTTGGCACGGAATTCCCACGGCTGCACAGGCTGCGCCATCTGCTCCTTGTCCATCGACTCATCAATCATTCCGGCAATCTTGCAATAACCGCCAAGCGGCAACCATCCTATGCCGTACTCCGTGTCGCGCCACGACGACTTGCCATCGTCGGCGCCTGCTTTCTTCTTCGGTTTCCACTTGAAAAGAGAGAACCACGGATTAAAAAACAGATAAAATTTCTCCACCCGGATGCCAAACATACGGGCAAAGATATAATGTCCGAACTCATGCACTATTATCAGCAAGCCAAACGCCGCTATCAGTTGTGCCGCTTTTATTAAAAATGTAGATTCCATTAGTTGTTGGTGTGTAGATTCTTATTTTATCAATTCTTCTGCAATTTTTCTTATCTCTGCATTGGTCACAACATAGTCGTCGTATGTTGGGCTGGCGATAAACCGGTTGCGAGCCACTGCCTCCGCCACCACTTCCGGCATCTGCATGAACCCTATGCGGTCGGCAAGAAAAGCCGCCACGGCAATCTCGTTGGCTGCATTGAGCGCACACGGCACGTTGCCGCCACGGTGGATGGCATCGAAAGCCATGTCGAGCAACGGAAACTTCTCGCGGTCGGGAGCCTCAAATGTGAGATTGGCATAATCAGCCACACTCATCTTGCGGCATGCCGACGGCAACCGCTCCGGATAGTTGAGAGCATAGCGTATGGGCAGACGCATGTCGGGCAAGCCAAGCTGAGCCTTCACCGAACCGTCGGAATATGCCACCATCGAATGCACAATCGACTGCGGATGAACCACAATCTCAATCCGTTCCGACGGAATGCCAAACAGCCATCGCGCCTCAATCATCTCAAATCCCTTGTTCATCATCGAGGCCGAATCAATGGTCACCTTCGCTCCCATCGACCAGTTTGGATGGTTCAATGCGTCGGCGCGAGTCACGCCATATAGTTCTTCTTTCGGACGCGTGCGGAACGGACCGCCCGATGCCGTAAGAATCAACTTATCGACCGATTCTGGATCTTCGCCCACAAGACATTGGAATATCGCTGAATGCTCTGAATCGACAGGCACAAGCCTCGACCCGTATTGCTTGACAAGCCTGGTTATCAGTTCGCCAGCCACAACAAGAGTTTCTTTATTGGCAAGTGCTATTGTCTTTCCCGCCTTGATGGCACTGATTGTAGGAGCCAGCCCGCTATACCCCACCATGGCA
>ENA-OPEH01000372-OPEH01000372.1-human-gut-metagenome-genome-assembly--contig:-NODE-372-length-10870-cov-1.726861_pt1 | contig 10870 bp, 14 predicted proteins | sample MGYA00241299_ERZ501532 | MGnify/ENA primary metagenome ERZ501532 (study PRJEB25962, sample SAMEA1969296) | human gut metagenome | biome: human gut; feature: human-associated habitat; material: faeces...
CAATCCGGGATTGCAGGCGGCTCTGTTTTATAACAATGCTGCCGTCAGTGATTCAGCAAGGCGTTCATAGCGTCGAAACGTGCCAACTGGTCTTCGCCAAACTTGGCGAGATCCTCGCGAATGCTGTCGACGGTCTTCACAGTGTCGGTTTTCGACTTTGAAAAAAACTTGTCGGCATAGCATACAATCTTCTCCTCCAGCGTCACCGGAATCATGTCGCGGTGAGGCAGCGGAAGGTTGTCGCGTTCAATTTCAGCAGCCGATATTCCCGCGCCCGTATGACGTTCGCAAACCCGCGCGTACGGCTCCATTGAAGCATCGATGCCACGCAGCATTTCCGCGCCGAGGATGCCGTGACGGATATAAGGCTCGTCGCCATTGCAGAAAATCGACGGTGCATGCGTCTTTATGATTCCGACATCGTGGAGCAGAGACGCGTCGTAGACAAAATCCTGGTCGGCTTCCGGGAAACGCGACGCAATGTCGAGTGCCATTTCAGCCACCTGGCAACTGTGATGCCAAAGCAGCTTGAAAAGGTCGCTGTCCTCGTCGTAGAACTTCAGCAACACGTCTTTAGCCGAAAGATTTCCTATCATGGCCGCTTACAGCTCGATAATCGTGTTCCAGTTATGCACATCCTCTTCCTCTCCAAGCTGGATGCCGCGGAGACGGTTGTAGAGTTTTGTGCTGAGAGGACCCGGCTTGCCGTCTTTCGAGATTACGTAAGAGCGGTTGTTCTCAGGGTCGTCGATACGCTCGATAGGGCTGATTACAGCCGCCGTTCCGCAAGCGCCAGCCTCTTCAAGCGTCGTAAGCTCATCTTCCGGGATTTGACGGCGTTCCACCTTGATGCCCATATCCTCGGCGAGCTGCATAAGGCTCTTGTTGGTGATTGACGGAAGGATTGACGTAGACAACGGAGTGATGTATGTGTTGTCCTTGATTCCGAAGAAGTTGGCAGCGCCACACTCGTCCATATATTTCTTCTCGCGTGCGTCGAGATAGAACTCTGCCGAATATCCGGCAGCGTGAGCCTCGCAGCTTGCACGCAGACTTGCGGCATAGTTTCCGCCCACCTTGAACGTGCCTGTGCCGAGAGGTGCGGCGCGGTCATACTTACGGGTAATGACGTAAGGCGTGGTCTTGAATCCGCCCTTGAAGTAAGGTCCAACCGGCGAAACGAAAATCACAAACAGATATTCCGTGGCAGGTTTAACGCCAACTTGAGCCGACATACCGATTTCGAGCGGACGGATGTAGAGCGATGCTCCGCTGCCGTAAGGCGGGATGAAACGTGCGTTCAGACGCACAACCTTTTTCACCATCTCCATGAATTTCTCCACTGGCAACGCCGGCATCATAATGCCTTCAGCCGAACGCTGGATGCGCTTTGCGTTCTCGTCCATGCGGAACACGCGCACCTGACCGTCCTTTCCACGGAACGCTTTCAATCCCTCGAAAGCCTCCGGGCCTTAGTGCAGACAGCTTGCAGCCATGTGCATTGGTATCAACTCTGACGAAGAGACTTCGATTTCGCCCCACTCGCCATTCTTGTAAGTACAGCGGACGTTGTAGTCTGTTGGAATATACCCGAACGACAGATTCGCCCAATCAATGTTCAACTCTTTCTCCATATCTTGTGATATTTTGTTGTTTTCTTATTGCTATGCAAACATACACAAAAAAAGTGGGAAAACCGAAGTTTCCCACTTTTATTCGTCTCTTTTGTCAATCTACAGGCAAATTTTTGTTCCCGCATACGGATCGGCTATCCTGTCGGCTTGCGTAATCACCACCGACTCCACCCCTGCCGACACGCAGGCAATGGCATTGTCGAGTTTCGGAATCATACCTCCGCTCACCACTCCCCGGCGCTTCAAATCGTCGAGCACGGCGGGTGTTATAGTAGGAATAAGGCTGCTGTCGTCGTTCTCATCGGCAAGCACGCCCGGCTTCTCGAAACAGAACATCAGCGTCACGTCGTAGTGCGCCGCCATGGCTTTTGCCATCTCTCCCGCCATCGTGTCGGCGTTTGTGTTGAGCATGTGTCCGCAACCGTCGTGGGTGAGCGGAGCGACCACCGGGCAACATCCGCTCTCAATCAGCGTCACCACAGCCTCGGCATTCACCCTCTTCACGTCGCCGACCCATCCGTAGTCCACTGCCGACACCTTACGCTTGTCGCTGAGCACAATGTTCATATCAGCCCCTGTGAGTCCCACAGCGTCAATGCCAAGGGCCTGCAGTCCAGCCACGATGCGTTTGTTGACAAGTCCGCCGTAGACCATAGTGACCACCTCGAGCATAGCCTCGTCGGTGATGCGGCGTCCGTCGACCATCTTCGTTTCCACACCGAGCCGGGCAGCCATCTGCGTGGCAGAGCGTCCGCCTCCATGCACGAGCAGTTTCTTGCCCTCCACCGCGGCGAAATCCTTAAGAAGGGCGTTGAGCGATTCAGAATTTTCCACAATCTTACCGCCCACTTTTATTATTGTCAAATGTTCTTTCATTGCTTGGAATTTTTAAGTGTAAATATAGAATAAATCCAGACCACAACGAATCCTGCCAACGGCACGACAAACGACAGCACCATTCCATGTGCGTCTGCCATCCATCCCATAAGCCACGGCCCCACAGCGCCGCCCACAGGCGTCATCATCAGAAACGACGATGCCCTTTTGGTCTTCTCGCCCAAGCCGCGCAGCGACAGGGCGAATATCGTAGGAAACATTATAGACTCGAAGAAATAGCCGGCAATCAACGCGCCCATCGACAGCGCGCCGCAGTCGGCCACAACTATTGCAGTGGTCACCACTGTCGCCGTAGCGCACACCACAAGCACCGTCTCCGCCTTCACGCGGCTCATCACGAGCGAGCCGACAACGCGTCCCACCATAAACAGCATCAGTCCGCCAAGCGACAAGAGCGTCGTTGCCGTGGGCTTGTCAAACCAGTTGCCGTCGGTGGCGTAGTTGATGAAGAAACTGTTGATGGAGATTTCCGAAATCTCGTAGCAGAACAGTGCGAACACGCCGAATATAAACGCAAAGTTGCGTGCCAGCGATGCGTTTCTTGCCTTTTCCGCAGAGCCGGCGGCACTGTCGTCTTCGTGAATCTCCGGCAAGCGCACACGGGTGAACACCACCGCCGCAAGCAGCACGAAGATGCCAAGACCCATGTAAGGGAGCGCCACGCTGGCATTGTCGCGGAAAATCAGCCATCCTCCTACAATCGGCGCACACATCGCGCCAAGTCCGTTGAACGACTGTGCCATGTTGAGACGCGCGGCTGCCGTCTGGCGCGCGCCGAGTTCGGTGACATACGGATTTGCCGACGTTTCGAGAAACGTCAGTCCGCAACCGATTACGAACAGCGAGAACAGGAAAAACTCAAACGACATCAGCCATTCGCCAGGAATAAACAGCAATGAACCAATGCCATAGAGCAACAAACCGACAATCACGCCAGCCCGGTATCCCCGACGGCTGATAAACAGTCCGGCAGGGATGGCCATCGTGAAATAGCCCGTATAGAGCATCACCTGCACCAACGCCGACCGCGTCTTTGTCATCTCAAGCACCTCCTGGAAATGCTTGTTGAGAACATCAAGGATTGCGTGGGCGAAACCCCACATGAAAAACAGCGACGTTATCAAGATAAACGTTGCCAAATATTTCTTTTCGACCAATGCTTTCTTCATTTCTTCCTATTATGATTGCTTTTTTCCAGTGCAAAATTAGAAAAATCTCGTGGATTATGACTAAATTTGCATAATATAGTACAAAACAGACGACAAAAAAAAGAAAGACGCAATATGGCAACAAAGACGAAAAAAAGATCAGGAAAGAAGTCGGAAATCAAGACCCTGGTTGTTGACTTTTTCAACAACCACAACAAGGAATCATTCAACTACAAGCAAGTGGCTGTTGACCTTGGCGTAACCGGACGCAGCGACCAATATCTCATTGCCGACATTCTCGACGACTTGACCCGAGACGGCTATCTTGTGGAACTCGTGCCGGGAAAATACCAGGCTTCTGAAATCACAACCTCCGCCGAGGGCACATTCGTGCGACGCAGCAACGGAAAAAACAGCGTAATCGTCGACGGAGCGGAAGTGCCTGTCTTTGTAGCCGAACGCAATTCAAAGCACGCCCTCAACGGCGACCGCGTGCGCGTGCATCTGTGCGCACAGCGCAAGGGTTTCGAGCCGGAGGCGCAGGTGCTTGAGATTATAGAGAAAAAAGAGCAAGTGTTTATCGGCACTCTGAAGGTGAGCAAGAACTACGCCTTCCTCGTGACCGACAGCAAATTCCTTGCCTGCGACATTTTTATACCAAAAGCGAAAATCAAAGGCGGCGAAAGCGGCGACAAGGCAATTGTGCGCATCGTGGACTGGAACGACGATGACAAGAACCCTACCGGCGAGGTGGTCGACATTCTCGGCCGAACGGGAGAAAACAACTCGGAGATGAACGCCATCCTTGCCGAATACGGTCTGCCTTACGTATACCCTAAGAACGTGGAGGCTGCCGCCGACAAAATCGACGCAGGAATAACGCCGGAGGTCATAGCCGCCCGCGAGGACATGCGCGGCGTGACAACATTCACCATCGACCCGCGCGACGCAAAGGACTTTGATGACGCGTTGTCGCTGCGCAAACTGCCAAACGGAAACTGGGAGGCCGGCGTGCATATCGCCGACGTGACCCACTATGTGCGCCCTGGCTCAATCATCGACAAAGAGGCTGAGAAGCGCGCCACATCGGTCTATCTCGTCGACCGCACAATCCCGATGCTCCCAGAGCATCTCTGCAACGGCATCTGCTCGCTGCGCCCCAACGAGGAAAAACTGGCATACTCATGCATCTTTGAGATGGACGACAACGCCAACATCATCAACCACCGCATCCGCAAAACCGTGATAAAGAGCGACCGCCGCTTCACCTATGAGGAGGCGCAGGAAATAATCGAGACCGGCAAGGGCGACTATGCCGAGGAGGTACTCACCCTCGACCGTCTCGCCAAAGCGTTGCGCAAACGCCGCTTCGAGCATGGCTCGGTCAACTTCGACCGCTTCGAGGTGCGTTTTGAAATCGACGAGACCGGACACCCGATAAGCGTGTATTTCAAAGTGTCGAAAGACGCCAACAAACTTGTGGAAGAGTTTATGCTTCTTGCCAACAAGCAGGTAGCCACCGACATAGGCAATCCCGGCGGACGCAAGAAGTCCAAACCTTTTGTCTTCCGTATCCACGACAACCCAGACCCCGACCGCATGACCAATTTCGCCGAGATAGCCAACCGATTCGGCTACAAGGTGAGAACCACGGGCAAGCGCACCGACATCAACAACTCGCTCAACAAGATGCTATCAAGCGTAAAGGGCAAGCCGGAAGAGAACCTGTTGTCGATTCTCGCCATCCGTTCAATGTCGAAGGCTGTATATTCAACCGTCAACGTAGGACACTACGGCTTGGCTTTCGACTACTACACCCACTTCACATCGCCTATCCGCCGCTACCCGGACATGATGGTGCACCGCCTGCTCGACAAATACCTCAACGGCGGACGCGCCGTAAACCGCGAGAAACTTGAAACCGAGTGCAAGCACTCTTCCGACATGGAACAACTGGCAGCCAACGCCGAACGCGCTTCCATCAAATACAAGCAGGTGGAATTCATGAAAGACCGACTGGGACAAATCTACGAAGGCTCGGTGTCGGGCGTGACGGAATGGGGAATCTACGTGGAACTCGACGAGAACAAATGCGAGGGCATGGTGCCTATCCGCGACCTCGACGACGACTACTACGAGTTTGACGAAAAGAACTATTGCCTCATCGGGCGCCGCAAGAAACACGTATACCAGCTCGGCGACAAGCTCACCGTGCAAGTGGCGCGCGCCGACCTCAACAAGAAGCAGCTCGACTTTGCAATCGTGGGCACCGAGGCCGACAAGAAGGCCGCCGCAACCTCTGTCAACAAAGAGGGCGACGTGGTGAGCACTGCCAAAAAGTCTAAGAAAAAATCCGAATCGCGAAAGACCTCGAAGAAATCAAAGAAATCAAAATAAAAACGACATCATACGCATGAACATAACAGTCTACCTTTCCTCAAAATCTGACCTCAGCGACAACTTCACCAATGCCGTCAGTGCCATTGGCAAGGGCATCGGCGAGATGAACGCACGTCTGATCTACGGAGGCAGCAACGCCGGACAGATGCACATTCTCGCAGCCACTGCCAAACAGCACGGCGCAACGGTCACTGGTGTGATACCGGAAGTGTTCCGGCAGCTGTCGGATCCCGTTGTCGACGAGATGATATACACTCTCGACCTCAGCGAGCGCAAAGCGCGCATGATTGAGCTGGGACAAATATTCGTCGCGCTCCCCGGAGGCATCGGCACAATCGACGAGGTGATGAGCACCCTCGCCTCCCTAACCGTGAGCCGGAACTTCTCGAAACGCATCCTGCTGGTGAACGTAGACGGCGTGTTTGACCAACTCTACAACCAGCTGCAGTCGCTTGTGGAGCAGCGCCTTGCCGCTCCGGAGGCTGTCGCATTGGTGGAGCTCGTGGGAAGCGCGGAGGAAGCGATAGAAAAACTGCAACAACTAAACCGTTGATATTATGGTAAAGAAAAGTATTGTTTACACAGCCACCGGCGACAAAGGGACAACGTCGCTCGTTGGCGGCAAGCGCGTGTCGAAAGACGACGTGCGCCTTGAAGCGTATGGCACAGTCGATGAGCTGAACGCACACATCGGACTGCTCGACAACCTGCACAACGTGCCGTCGGACATCAAAAGTTTCCTACGCGTAATTCAAAACAAACTCTTCAACATCGGAGCGTATCTCGCCACCGAGACCGCTCCAGGCACAAAGGCAATGGGACTTGACGATGACGATATAGCCAACATCGAGCATCAGATAGACCTGCTCGACGCCGAACTGCCACCTCTCCGCAATTTTGTGCTTCCCGGTGGCAGCCGCATCTCTTCGCGTGCGCAGATTTGCCGCACCGTGGCACGCCGCTGCGAACGCCGCGTTGTGACTCTCGCCAACGAGCACGATGTGGACCAGAACGTGCTGACATACCTCAACCGTCTGAGCGACTATTTCTTCGTTCTTGCACGCTTCAACAACATCCACAACCAGATTGAAGAGATTTTTTGGGACAAGGATTGCAAATAAACAAGCAATTGACAGGTTTTTAACTAAATTTAAACCCGCATTCTATTTGAAATTTGTTTTTTTACTATCTTTGCAGTCTCAATAAAAAAACGCAGATTAAAAACGATAGAATTATGTATTGGACTCTTGAACTCGCATCAAAGCTTGAAGATGCGCCCTGGCCAGCAACCAGAGAAGAACTTATCGACTACGCCATGCGTTCTGGTGCTCCGCTCGAAGTTATCGAAAACCTTCAGGAAATGGAAGATGAAGGCGAAGTGTATGAATGCATCGAAGACATTTGGCCTGACTATCCAAGTAAGGAAGATTTCTTCTTCAACGAGGATGAATACTAACTGAAAATCAGTTAGTTAACTAATTAAAAATAAGAAACTTACAGTGGAGACCACCTCAATTTTGGGGTGGTTTTTTCTTGTCTATTTACCCCCAAATGTATCAAAATAACCTTTTATAAAGTGATACACGCTACCCATTCGCTACCCCAAGACATCAAAAAATCCTCCACAAAAAAGGAATAGTAAGTGTTGTCAAAACCTGCGAAAATTTTTCGCAGAACTTTTTGAGAATAAAACACTTACATCAAAATTGTATGACCCGATTTCAGACCTCAAAACCTCCAAATTTTACACTCCTTAACATCTGCAAATCACGTTTTGGGATAGCGAGCGGTTAACTTGTTGTTATTCAACAACATCCCTCAAAATTGACTGCAAAATCAATCCCCATACAATCGTGGGGTAGCGGAATGGATAGCAGAACAATTCTTCCTTGAAACCACTGCTATCTGGAATATTTTTCATATATTTGTATTGCTCAACCAAATAGCACATTCATTATGGAAATCTTCTATCACGGCTCATCAGTCCTGTTCGACAGATTTGACCTCTCTCACGTTCTTGAAGGAGATGGAAAAGTCAAATTTGGATATGGTGTATATCTGACTAGCAGTTTCAAGTCAGCTGCTCATTACAGTGGTGCAAACAAGAGTGCCACCACTCACTTTGTATATACTGTTGAAATCCCTGAACTGACTGATGACAACCATATTGATTTCAAGCAGCCTGTTCATCTTGATATAGTAAAGAGAGCCGAACAGAAACTTGGTCATACCATTCCGCAGAAGTTTACCTTGGATGGCAAGGACTTTCGCAAGTATCTCGCAAAGATATTGGGTGGAGGTTCAGATGTCCGGTCAGAAAAGCTGGCGTCAGAGTTCCTTAATTGTATAGGTGTAGAGTTTATCACTTGGCCTTATAGTTGGAAAAATCCGGAGGATAATGTTCTACCGGCACAATCGGTCTGAGAGAATTTGTTTGTCCAAATTACAGCACGCAAAACCATCCTCCGGAATATCCGTCTTCCATGGGAAAGATCGGGATTCCGGAGGATAGTCTGAGTTGATGATTTGTCGACTTTAGCTGATGTTGACGATATAGGAGTCCTGAAGCACTTCTTCCATCGATCTGCAGTCAATCTTCACGACGTCCCACACCCTTTGGTCGCAGGAAACGTTGTAGAGGATTCCCCCGTCTTCGTTTCTGCGCTTTTTAGAGCCGCTTCGAGATAGACAAGGGAGATGTGCTGAAAAGGCACATCTCCCTGAAAGTCGTGTAAGAATGGATCAGATGCAACTCGGAAGGTGGCGCCACCGCCGGGGGTGGGCTCATTCCTGTTCCGGGAATGCAGGTCGGTCGATCGGCTTTAGATCTCTTCGAAGTGCGAGCGGTCAACGCCGCAGATCGGACAAACGTAGTCGGCCGGCAGATCGCCGTCGGTTTCCACAATGTAACCGCAAACGTCGCATCTGAACCGGCGTGACTTCTTCGGAGCTTCGGCTTCGGGCTTTGGCTCGGGTTCGGCGCGGAAGGTGGGTGCGTTTTTGGGAGCTTTCCCCTTAATCACGCGATGATAATAGGCGTAAGTCATGGGCGTGCCCTCGCCGGGATAGGAGGTCACGAGCTTGCCGATGACAATCACGTGGGTGCCGCAGTCGACGAAGTTGATGGCGTCCAGGATGAGGCGTCCGCAGAATTTCCCTTTCACGGCCGGAGCGCCATCGAGGTCTTCACATCCGAAATCGGCATATTTGTCGGCGACCGGAAGCCGAACGAGCTGATTACAAACGGATCGGTATCCTCAGCGATGATCGACAGGCTGAAGCGCGGATTGCGCTTGATGCAGTCGAGCGTGAAATTCTTTTTGTTGAGGCAGATAGCCAGGGTGGGATTCTCGCTCGTCACCTGGAAGCAGGTGTTGATGACACACCCTGCGGGCTTGCCGTCGGAATAGCATCCAACCACATAGAGCCCGTAGGTGATGTCATAGAGTGCGTTGCTGCTCATCTTCTTTCGAAATTAGTAGTTCTGGGCTTTGATTTCGAAGAAGCTTTCGGGATGGGCGCAAACCGGGCAAACCTTCGGCGCTTTCTTGCCTACGACGATGTGACCGCAGTTGCGGCATACCCAGATGGTGTCGCCCTCGCGCGAGAATACGATTCCCTCCTCGATGTTCTTGAGCAGGCGCAGATAGCGCTCCTCGTGGTGGCGCTCGATGGCACCAACGGCGCGGAATTTGAAGGCGATTTCGGGGAATCCCTCTTCTTCGGCTTCTTTTGCCATGCGGTCATACATGTTGGTCCACTCGTAGTTTTCGCCCTCGGCGGCATCGCGGAGGTTGGTCATGGTGTCGGCAATCTCGCCGCCGTGCAGAAGCTTGAACCACAGTTTGGCATGCTCTTTCTCGTTGTGGGCAGTCTCTTCGAAGAGGGCTGCAATCTGCTCGTAGCCGTCTTTCTTGGCCTTCGATGCATAATAGCTGTATTTGTTGCGAGCCTGCGATTCGCCTGCAAACGCTTCCTGAAGGTTGCGTTCAGTCTTTGTTCCTTTTAAATCTTTCATGTTTTTTTGAGGTATTTTTTTATGTTATTATTTGGTTGTCGATTGGTTGTCAATCAGTTTTATGCAATCCGGACACAGCCCGCGGAAGGTCACATCCACCGAATCGATGTCAAATCGGGGCGACATCCACTCGGCCAGGTTGCCGGGCATGGGCATGTCGTAGATTCGCGAGCATCGCCGGCAAATGAAATGGCTGTGAGCAGGCTGCTGGGCCATGTCGTAACGTGAACATCCCGATTCAATCTCCAATTCGCGCAGCAATCCTTTCTCTGTCAGCGTTTTCAGGGAATTGTAGACCGTTGTGCGCGATAGCGACAGATAGAGCTTCGAGAGATTCGAATAGATATCCTCTGCCGACGGATGGCGGTGGCTGTTGGCCACAATACCGAGCACCCCAATCCGCTGAGCCGAAGGACGTATCCCCTTCGCCTGAAGCATTTCGGTGAGTTTCGCTATCGAATATTCTGTGGTCATCTTTACCTCATTTTGTTATGATTACAAAAATAGCAACAATTACAATCCCCGCCAAATTTATTTCAAAAAAATCTTCTAAAAATTTTTATACTGTCCGCCAAACCGTAATAATAACAAATCTCTTATGACCCTTCTATCAAGGACAAGTATCTGAAAAAACTACTGGACAACGGATATTTAGGATATTCATGAGAAGGAGATAAATATTGGTACACTCAGGAGGATGTAAACCTCTTTCTACGGAGATTCCATTATGAGCCATGTTGGCACAGTTGCAAATATCCGTGGCTTATTTTTGT
>ENA-OPEH01000376-OPEH01000376.1-human-gut-metagenome-genome-assembly--contig:-NODE-376-length-10826-cov-1.795562_pt1 | contig 10826 bp, 9 predicted proteins | sample MGYA00241299_ERZ501532 | MGnify/ENA primary metagenome ERZ501532 (study PRJEB25962, sample SAMEA1969296) | human gut metagenome | biome: human gut; feature: human-associated habitat; material: faeces...
CTTGACATAATAAACCGCTATGCTGCGTCCGACAGCCGCATAACCGTGGTGCGCAACGCAAAGAACCAAGGTCAGGCTAAAGCCCGCAATGCCGGACTGCTCCATGCCGACGGCGAGATTGTCACAATGCTTGACAGCGACGACTGGATTGCACCCGACGCACTTGAGAAGATAGTGGTTGCGTTTGAAGGCAGCCGTGACATTGACTGCGTGCTGTTTGACATGCAACTGTATTATTCGCCCGACGATGTCAGACCATACAACAACGCCGTCAGCCATACAGTCACGGGCTACGAGGCATTCCGATTGTCGATAGCATGGCAGATTCATGGAGTCTATGCCGCGCGTCGACAGGTTTATGACAAGCACCGCTATGATGACAGCTGCCGTTGACAACACCACACGATTCCATTACCTCGACAGCCGCAAAGTGGCATTCAGCACAGCCCGCTATTACTATCGACAGCATGCCGCGTCGTGCACGCATGTTTTCGGCATGCAGCGGTTCAATCTGCTTGTGGCACTCGAGAATCTGCGTAGAGAACTTGAGGTAGACGGCAGGGTAGCCGCCTGCGACCTTCGGGAACTCGACAAGTATCGCTGGCACAACGTGCAGGGAGCCTATATGCTCTACTATGCGCGTCGCCGACAGTTTCCACCCTCCGACCGCCGCAAGGCAAAGTTGCTGCTCAGACAGATGTACAGTAATGTAGACACCACCGCATTGCCGTTGTGGGAGCATTTTCGTTTCGGTTATGCTCCGATTAAATGGTGTCCGGCGCTCTATCGCCTGCAGATGAATGCATTCACCCATTTGCGTCTGCTGTTCGGACTTGACAAGAAACGGTACGATTAAAAAAACAAAAAAGGAACTTTCTCTCAAAGTTCCTTCCTTATAAGGTTTCCAATAGGTATAATTTTTTAAGGTAAAAAAGATTGTTTTAGGTTTGTGACAGCAAATGTCACCCTTTATTTCCGACTCTGCAAGCAATTTTATATGTTTTGCAACATAGAAATTTTGAGCAGAAGCTGGAGAGTGTATGTAAAATCTTGTTAATTGGGCTGTTGGGGTAAATAGTTTTGAAATGTGAAAATTTCTTAAAACCGCTTGTTGCCGGTGCATTTTCTGGCAATTTGCTCATTATTGAATGTTTTGAGCGCAAGATTCTCGCCGTCAAACACCGCATACGAGCAGAAATGAATCCAGTCGCCGAGAATCACCAATTGGCTGCCGTTGTCGAGTCGCTTGTCGAGCATGATGTGGCGGTGTCCGAAAACGAAGAAGTCGATATGCCTGCCGTCGTCATAGTGCTTGGCAAATTCTTCAAGACACTCTTTTCCCTCGCCGAGATATTGCGGGAAAGAGTCTTTCGCACGGCTTCCTCGCGACCAACCAAGGGCAAACGGGATAGTCCAGCGAGGATGGATAGCAGCGTAGAGCTTCTGACACACTTTGTTGCGGAACACCGACCGCAAGATGCGGAACGATAGTTTGCGCTTCCCGACAGCGTCGCCATGGTCGAGGAAGAAACGCTTTCCGGAAATGTCCTTAACCATCGGACCGTCGACCACCGTGACGCCGAGTTCGGATGGCAGATAGTCGAAAATCCAGATGTCGTGGTTGCCAATAAACCAATATATTTTCACGCCGAGGTCGGAAAGCTCCGCGATTTTTCCGAAAAACCGCGTGAATCCTCGCGGCACCACATAGCGGTATTCATACCAATAGTCGAGGATGTCGCCGAGGAGGTATATTTCTTTAGCCGAGTCTTTAATAGAGTCGAGAAACGCCACCACGCGCCGCTCGTTGTCGAGCGGAGAGTCGAAATAGCGCGCACCAAGATGGAAATCGGAGAGGAAATATGTCAGCCGGCGTTTTTCCATCATAGAAAACCAAGTTCGAGTTTCGCCTCTTCAGTCATCATGTCTTGGTTCCATTCAGGCTCGAACACAAGATTCACGTCGACAGATTTTATGCCCTCGATGCTCTCGAGTTTCATTCTGATGTCCTCCAGAATGAAATCGGCAGCCGGGCAGTTTGGCGCAGTCAGCGTCATGTCGAGTCGCAGACAGGCATTGTCGTCGAGGTCGATTTTGTAAATAAGCCCCAAATCGTAAACGTTTACGGGTATCTCCGGGTCGTAAACCGTCTTCAGCATTTTGACGATTTTTTCTTCCAATGCAAGTTTCTCTGTTGATTCCATAGGTGCAAACTTACGGAAAAGATTTGAGAAAACAATCATAGACGATGCATTATAAATATAATTTATTACTTTTGTGTTTGGATTGCTCCGAAATAAAATACATAAAATGCAGACAAGACCGATAGACCAAGACATAAAACGCGCAGCCCGAACAAAGAAAATGATTCGGGCATTGTGGACAATAAACTTTTGTGGAGTAGCGCTTGTGATGCTTATAGGCGTTATGATTTATCACGGATATATAGGCTATATGCCACCGGTAGAGGGACTTCTCAATCCAGAAGACCGCTTTGCGTCGCGCCTTTTCACATCCGATGGCGTTGAGATGGGACGTTTCTATCAGAGTCGTAACAACCGAGTGTATGCCGACTATTCCGAGATTTCCCCAAATGTAATCAATGCGTTGATAGCCACAGAGGACGAGCGCTTCATGCAGCATTCCGGCATTGACATCATGGCGCTGTCGCGAGTGTTGTTCAAGACAATCCTGCTGCGCCAGAAGAACGCCGGCGGCGGCAGTACGATAACGCAGCAGCTTGCGAAGCAACTCTATTCGCCCGAGTCGGACGGGCTGATGGACCGATTCATTCAGAAACCCGTGGAGTGGGCCATCGCCGTGAAGCTTGAACGCTACTATACGAAAGAGGAAATCATCAAGATGTATCTCAACCAGTTTGACTTCCTCAATAACGCCGTCGGCATCAAAACGGCGGCACACGTTTATTTCAACACCACCCCCGACAGCCTGAAGATAGAGCAGGCGGCAATGCTTGTGGGCATGGCAAAGAATCCGTCGCTCTACAATCCGGTACGCGCCGACCGCAAGGACGCCGCCGTGGGACGCCGCAATGTGGTGCTGCAGCAGATGCTAAAGGCGGATTTGATAACTGAAGCCGAATGCGACTCGTTGTGCGCCCTTCCGCTGGAGGTCAAGTTCACCAAGGTGGACCATAAAGACGGCATCGCGCCATATTTCCGCGAGGCAGTGCGCCTGATGATGCAGGCCAAAGAGCCGCGCCGTGGCGACTATCCCGACTGGGACCAGCAACGCTTTGTCGACGACTCCATCCAGTGGGCAACCAATCCTCTGTATGGTTGGGTAGAGAAAAATCCGAAGCCTGACGGCACCAAATACAATATCTATACAGACGGACTTCGCATCTACACCTCGATTGATTCGCGGATGCAGAAATATGCCGAAGAGGCGGTTATAGACCACCTCAAGAACACGCTGCAGCCTCAGTTTGACAGAGAGAAAGGCAGCCGTGGGCCGTATACCACCAACAGCGCCGAGCTCGGACAGCTGACTCCGCGCAAACTCATAGACCGCGCCATCCGTCAGAGCGAACGCTACCGTGTGCTTAAAAACGCTGGAATGAGCGATGCTGAGATTATGGAAGAGTTTGACAAGCCGGTTGATATGACCGTGTTCTCCTACGATGGCGGACAGGTGCAGAAAACGATGTCGCCTCGCGACTCCGTAGTCTACCAGAAAATGTTTCTGCGGGCAGGATTTATGTCGATGGATCCGTTGACAGGACAGGTTAAAGCCTACGTCGGCGGGCCGAATTTCCATTTCTTCCAATATGACATGGCAGGCGTTGGACGCCGTCAGATAGGATCAACGGTAAAACCGTTCCTCTATACTTACGCCTTCGAGGAAGGCTTCACACCGTGCGACATGTTTCTCAACGCGCAGCCGTCGATCACGCTGCCTACGGGCGAAGTCTGGGCACCGCGCAACACCGGCCATGCCCGAATAGGCGAGATGGTCGACCTGTATTGGGCACTTACCAACTCAAACAACTGGATTTCAGCCCGTCTGATGAGCGAGCTCTCGCCGTCGACGTTGGCGCGCACGATGCACACGTTCGGCATCACCAACCATCTTGACCCTGTGGTGTCGCTCTGTCTCGGACCGTGCGACGTGTCGGTGCGCGAAATGGTGACCGCCTATACGGCATTCTCAAACAAAGGACTTCGTGTGGATCCGATATACGTTACTAAAATCACCGACAACAACGGCAACGTTATCTCGGAGTTTACGCCGCAGTATACCGAAGTGATGAGCCAGGAAGCCTATTTCAAGATGGTCAACATCCTGCAGAACGTAATCAATTCAGGTACGGGCAGCCGCCTGCGCCGAGCCCCTTACAACATCACAGCCGTTATGGGTGGCAAGACCGGTACGACCAACTACAACGCCGACGGATGGTTTATGGGCTTCACGCCCAACCTCGTTTCGGGAGTGTGGGTAGGCGGCGACGAGCGCTATATCCATTTCAACAGAATGGCGCAAGGTCAGGGAGCCGCAATGGCATTGCCTATCTACGGACTGTATATGAAGAAAGTGTATGCCGACAAGTCGTTGCCTTACTCGCAGACGTTGCAATTTCCGGAGCCTCCGGCAGGCTTCTCGCCGTGTTATAAGGAGAGTTACGGCGATGCGCCGGCAGCCGAGACGCCAGTTGAGGCAATCGACAACGCTTTTGAGTAGAAATTTTTTGTAGATTTAAAATTTTTAATTAGATTTGCATTATCTATACAGAAATATTTCTGTAATGGAAACCAGTATAGACTTAACATCATTATACCACTTAAAAAATTATTAGTTATGAGTCGTAGTTTAAAAGTAAGGGATTTGACCCTTCGCGATGGACAACAATCATTGTTTGCCACCAGAATGAAGCAGGAAAGCATTGACAAATTGCTGCCGCTTTACAAGGACGCCGGTTTCTATGCCATGGAGGTATGGGGCGGTGCAGTGCCCGACTCCGTGATGCGCTACCTTGGCGAAGACCCATGGGTGCGTTTGAAAACAATCAGCGACGCAATGGGCGGAGTGTCGAAACTGACAGCGCTCTCCCGTGGCCGCAACCTGTTCGGTTATGTGCCTTACCCGACAAGCGTGCTTGAAGGTTTTTATAAGGAAGCCATAAAGAATGGTTTGAACATCATGCGTATCTTCGATGCGCTCAATGACCTTGACAACGTAAAAGAATCAATAAAACTTATCAACGAGATGGGCGGCATCGCCGATGGAGCAGTCTGCTATACAGTAGATCCTAAAACAGAGGCTCCTGCAGAAAAGAAAGGCTTCTTTGCAAAGCTCTTCGGCTCTAAGAAGGTTGAGGAACCGGAGAAAATCTTTACAGATGAATATTTCGTTGAGAAAGCAAAGGGAATGGAAGCCTACGGCGCGAAGATCATCACGCTGAAGGATATGGCAGGATTGGTCAACCCGTTGCGCGCTGCGTCGCTGATTTCAAAGATCAAGGCAGCCGTTAATGTTCCTGTTGACTTCCACACACACTGTACACCGGGCTACGGCTTGGCATCAGTAGTTATGGCAATGCTTCATGGCGTCGACATCGTGGATACCAACATCTGGTATTTCGGTGGCGGCTCGGCAGCACCTGCAATTGAGTTGGTCTACTTGTTTGCAAAACGTCTCGGCATCGAGCTTGAGGTGAACATGGAAGCCGTAGGCCGCATCCGTGAGCAGTTGAAGGGCGTTCGCACGGCGCTTGCCGACTTCGACCTCCACAAGGGCGATTTCCCACACGATTTCGATCCGTTGAAGGATACTCTTCCAGCCAATATCGAGGCATTGTTTGACAAGGCAGTCGAGGCAGCCAAGGCCAACGACGAGGATGCCCTCCTCGACGCATGCCACGCTATTGAAGACTATTTCAACTTCCCGAAACCAAACTTGCTTGTCAAGAATGCCGAGGTTCCGGGCGGAATGTACTCAAATATGGTTGCGCAGCTGAAGGCGCTCAACGCATCCGACGTGCTCGACGATGCGATGAAACTGATTCCTAAGGTTCGTCGCGACGCAGGTTTGGTTCCGTTGGTAACACCGACAAGCCAGATTGTGGGCAGCCAGGCAGTGAGCCTCGCCATCGACCGCAAGAAAGGTAATGCCGACTATACAACGAAGTCAAATCAATTCATTTCGCTCATCAAGGGTGAATATGGAAAGACTCCGGTTGCCATCACTCCTGAATTCCGCGAGCAAATCACAGGCAGCGCAGTGGAGCGTCCGTATGACGTGGCAAGCTATAAGGCGCCAGAAAACCCGGTTCTCAAGGAACTCGGCGGATGCAAGCTTGCAGAGAACGAACAGGAATACTTGCTTCTGCAATTGCTTCCAACCGTTGCCAACGGCTTCTTGAAGAAACGTCGTGAGGCAGACCACAAGGCATCGGCTCCGGCTGTTAAAGAAAAGGCAGAGGCTGCAGCGGCAGTGACCGACGATGCACCTATCACCGGACCGGTGGAGCGCGCTCCGATGGGCGGCAAGGTAGTTGAAGTCAAGGTGAAAGCCGGCGACAAGGTGAAGAAGGGTGACTTGCTTTTGGTTTACGAGGCAATGAAGATGGAGAACGAGCTTACGGCAGAGAAGGACGCCGTTGTCAAGCGTGTGTTTGTCACGGTAGACGACGTTGTGGGCACCGATGCTCCGCTTATTGAATTCGAGGCTTAAAAAGTTTATAAATAGAAAAACTCCTGCCGCATCAGTGGCAGGGGGTTTTTTGGGGGATGCGGGTGCCGTTTCCTTCCTATGTTGGACAAAGATTGACCGATGCTCCGCTATTTGCCTTTGAATGCGTTTTTCACTGTCAAAGCCGTGACAGCCACATCGACAGAATAAGCAGCAAGTCCGCGCTTCAAGTCTTCTTCAAGAGATTGGTCTTCGGCAGGCATCATGGAGATAACCATCACCGTGCCATCATCCTCCGACACGACAATGCGGCTTGTTTGGCACGACAGGCTAAGGAACTGCTCGGCGACAATTTTTTTCGCTTTCTCAGGCTTCACGCCAAAGTCGCATGCCGAGAACGACGTGCCGACCATAATGAACTGATTGCTGCCTAGAGAATATCCCTGTGGCGATATTCTGATGTTTGTGTCGCCGAGAGTGTATTCCACCACATCGTTGCTCACTTCCTTTGCCGACAGGAACCCCATGTCGTTCAATTGTTTCACCACCCGGTTTCCGAAATCTTTGAAGCCGGGAGCTGCAAAGTTTTGGAAAAAAGAATCTGTGACATAGTCGGTGCATTTCTCCGCAAGGTCAATCGCCATAGATGAAAAAGTTCCCAATTGTGTGATCTGCATAGCCACATAAGGAGCGCTGTAGGCATAAATCGAAGAAGCGACGCAAATGGCATCGTTTTTATAATAGACCTGTCCGACCCCCGGCAACGCCCAGTTTATGGCATCGGCACACTTAATCATCTTCTTGACATTGGCTTTTGCCGGCGTTGTCGACTCAAAGTAGCATACGGCCGGCGGCATGTCGGGAATCGCCTGCTCGCTTTCAATCATCATAATGTATGCCTTGCGTTCGGAGCCGGAAGATGAAGTGTAGGTAATCTCGAGGTCTCCGTCGCTGTCGATGCACCACTGTTTGCTGGTGTCGATAGTCTTGTAGTAATTTATAATCTCGTTTCTCAATTCCAGCCACGTCGGAAAGGCGAAGGCGTTGGATGTCAGAGCCGAAAGCACGAAAGCCACAGCTGCTGTGAATAATTTCTTTCTCATAGTCGGTTAGTGATAGAATTAAAAACAGAGTCAAAAGTACAAATATTAAATAAAACCGCAATGTAAAATTTCTTTTTTTCTTTTTTGATGGTGAAAAATTTCTTTTATTGGGAAACAATGGGTAACTTAGCGCAGATATATAGTGGGTTACGGTGGAAAGCCGGAGCCTGACTGTTGAACAATAAAACGCGTCTATGCCGGAAATAATGCTCACAGACTGGTTTTATTGGCTGTGTATAGCGATTTATTCAGCCACGATAATCTCCATCATCTACATTATACTGAAGGAGAACCGCAACCCTGTGCGCTCACTTGCGTGGATTACGGTGCTGTTCTTTCTGCCGGTTGCAGGCTTGGTGCTGTATCTGTTTTTTGGGCGTAGCATAAAAAATAAAGCGTTGATATCCAAACGCTTGAAAAAGCGTTTTGCCCATTCCCGTCCCATCAAGCAAGCCGATATAGGCAAACTGCCACTCACGGCGGAAAGCCGTCAGCAAATCCGCTTGGGGCATAAGCTGTCGGGTGCGATTTATTTTCCTGACAACGATGTGGAATGCTTTGTCAGCGGCGCCGAACTGTTTGAGGTGTTCAAGCGCGATTTGATGGCTGCGCAGTGTGCCATCGACATGCAGTTCTACATTTTCAACGACGACAAACTCGGCACCGAGATAAGCGACATTCTCATTGACCGCAGCCGTAACGGTGTGAAGGTAAGGATTATTTATGACCATGTAGGCTGTTTCGGCGTAAAGAAGAAATTTTTCATGCGGATGGCAGATGCCGGAATCGACATCCATCCGTTCTTCAAGGTGACCTTTCCGGAATTCGCCACACGTGTGAACTGGCGCAACCACCGCAAAATAACCGTAATCGACAACCGCATAGGATATATAGGCGGAATGAACGTTGCCGACCGCTATGTCGTTGGCGACAAAAATGGAATGTGGCGTGACACGCATCTGCGCATCACCGGACCGTCGGTGCTCGGACTGCTGCATTCGTTCCATTCCGACTGGGCATTTATGGAATTGCCCCAATTTGACGACGGCGAGAACTTCTCCGAGTTCCAGAGCCGCAACAACGGCAGTGTGGGCGTGCAGATATTGTCGAGCGGCCCTGTGGGGCAGTGGCACAACATCTCGCTGATGTTCAACAAGGCAATCGCCAACGCCAAGAAATGCATATATCTTGAAACTCCATATTTCCTGCCCACCGAGAGCTTGCTCAGAGCCCTTCAGACGGCAGCACTGTCGAAGATTGACGTGCGGGTGCTGATTCCTCGCCAGCCCGACTCCATGATGCTCAAGCTCGCGTCGGGCTCCTACATCAGCGACTGCCTTAGAGCAGGGATAAAAGTGTACTTCTACGAGCCGGGAATGCTCCATTCCAAGACCATAGTCATCGACGACGAATTTTTCACCACCGGCTCCACTAACTTCGACTTCCGCAGCATGGAATATAATTTTGAGTGCAACGCATTTATCTACAGCAAGACGATAAACGAGAAAATGAAAACCGCCTTTTTCGCCGACCTTGCGCAGTCGACCCGCATCACGTCATCGACTTGGCGACGACGGCCGTTCGTTCAAAAGTTCAAAGAATCAGTGGTACGGTTGATGAGTCCCGTGCTGTGACGATATATTTTTAATAAATTAACAATATCTACACATTGTTTTGAACCACCATTACGCAAACTTCGTTAACTTTGCAAGTAGAAAAGCAGGCATCTGCAAATTCAGGTTGGCGCATGTGGCGGCAATGAGGAAGATAGAAATAAAACTATATTTATAAAATACTATTTTTCAGACTTTTAAAAAATTAAAAACTATGAAGTTTCTTACAGATGAAAAATTGACAATCGTCGGTGCAGGCGGTATGATTGGTTCAAACATGGTTCAGAGTGTATTGATGCTTGGACTGACTCCAAACATTTGTCTTTACGATATCTATGAGCCAGGTGTACACGGTGTGTTTGATGAAATCCAGCAGTGCGCATTCCCTGGAGCCAACGTAACTTACACAGTAAATCCAGAAGAGGCTTTCTCTGGTGCTAAGTATATCATTTCTTCTGGTGGTGCTCCTCGTAAGGAAGGCATGACACGTGAAGACCTTCTCAAGGGCAACTGCAAGATTGCCGCTGAGTTTGGCGACAACATCAAAAAATATTGCCCGGATGTTAAGCATGTCGTAGTTATCTTCAACCCGGCAGACGTAACAGCCCTCACAGCTCTTATCCACTCTGGCTTGAAACCAGAGCAGTTGACATCGCTCGCAGCTCTCGACTCAACTCGTTTGCAGCAGGCTTTGGCACTTGAGTTCGGTGTTCAGCAGGATAAGGTAACCGGCGCACACACTTACGGTGGTCACGGTGAGCAAATGGCAGTATTCGCTTCTCAGGTTAAGGTTGACGGCAAGCCATTGTCGGAAATGGGCCTTTCAGCAGAGCGTTGGGAAGAGATCAAGCACCACACAGTGCAAGGCGGTTCAAACATCATCAAGCTTCGTGGCCGCAGCTCATTCCAGAGCCCAGCCTACAACGCTGTCAAGATGATCGAGGCTGCTATGGGCGGTGAGAAGTTTACTTTGCCAGCCGGCTGCTACGTAAACAACGACAAGTTTGGCTTCAAGAACGTAATGATGGCTATGCCTACTACTATTGACAAGACTGGCGTTCACTTCACTGAACCAGCAGGAACAGAAGAAGAAATGGCAGCTCTCAACAAGTCGTACGAGCACCTTTGCAAGATGCGCGACGAAATCGTTGAGCTCGGCATCGTTCCTCCAGTAGCTGAGTGGAACAAACTCAACAGCAACCTCTAATAGACAACAGTCTTAGTGGAATATATGGCGCGGACACCTTTGGTGTCCGCGTTTTTTTTAGTGTGCTTGGATTTGCCTGGGATTGAAATAAAATCATTACTTTTGCGTTGATAAACTATTGTATTTCCTTATGACACGCAAATTTATTGTTTCAGGTATATTTGCAGCCGTGGCGGCTGCAATGTCAGCTGTCCCGGCATCCGACAGCCCTATGCTGCGCACGTTGCCCGACGGCACGAGCATCGAGATTCT